>Ga0316187_10000660_pt1 | contig 27935 bp, 21 predicted proteins | sample CroRivburrow1_MG_FD_204927 | JGI IMG/M metagenome (GOLD analysis project Ga0316187, IMG submission 204927) | Coastal sediment microbial communities from Maine, United States - Cross River worm burrow 1 | ecosystem: Environmental > Aquatic > Marine > Coastal > Sediment | place: USA: Maine...
CGCGCCGACGTCCTCAATGGCATCGCCCACAAGCCTGAGTCGAAGACCTTCCTGCTGACGGGCAAGCTCTGGCCTCATGTGTTCGAGGTCGAGCTCGTTCCCCGCTGATCACCCGAAGGCTCTCTCGCTTGCGCCACGAGCTCGGGCTCCCATTCCGCGAGTCGCGCGCCCATCGTCGCGATCGCGTCCGGACTTTCGTCGACGAGCATGAACCCCCGACCAAGGCGCGCGGCGGCTTCGCCAGTCGTTCCGCTCCCCGCAAAAAAATCGAGGACGGTATCCCCAGGCTCGGTATGCACTTTGATGATGCGCTCGAGCACGCCAAGCGGTTTCTGCGTCGGGTACCCGGTCTTCTCTTTGCTGTTCGTCGGCACGATGGTGTGCCACCAGACGTCCGTGGGAGTCTTACCGCGAGCCGCTTTCTCTTTCCCGACGAGCCCTGGCGCCATGTACGGAATGCGATCCATCTCTTCGAACTGAAAGACGTAGCGCTTGGGATCGAGAACGTACCAAAGCAGGGTGTCGTGCTTCGCAGGCCACCGCCGCTTCGGCCGCCCTCCGAAGTCGTACGCCCAAATGATCTCGTTGAGAAAACGGTCCCTGCCAAGGAGCCGGTCCAGCGCGACTTTCACGTAGTGCACCTCACGGTAGTCGAGATGCACGAACAGGGAGCCATCCGCGGTCAGGCACGGAAGCGCCGCTTCGATGCGGCTCATGAGGAAGGGAATGTACGCATCGAACTCGTCTTCGTATGCCGGGCTGTCGATCTGCTCGACGTCATAGCGCCGCCCGCCGAACCCCTGCCGCTCGCCTTCCACCGCGGCCCGCACTTGCATGCGCTGGCGGGACTGGGTGCGTCCCGTATTGAACGGCGGGTCGATGTAAATCAGGCGCGCGTGCTCGCGCGGCAGTGTCGGGAGGATCTCTAAATTGTCGCCCTGCACGATTCTCTTCACGCGGCCGAGCCTATCATCCGCGGGTGAACCCGCCCATCCTCGAACCCGCTTGCAGCGCCATGGGGGCCGACCTACCCTCACGGCCGATGCAACTCGTGGTCAACGGCGAAGAACGGCAGGTCGGGCCAAGCACGACCGTGAAGCAGCTGCTGGCCTCGCTGGGCCTAGCGGACACCTTGGTCGCTGTAGAACGTAACGAAGAAGTCGTGCCTCGGGCCCAACACGAGAGCACGGAGCTCCGCGAGGGCGACCACGTCGAGGTAGTTCATTTCGTAGGAGGCGGTTGAGTGTCCGAAGATGTCCTGAAGATTGGCGAGTTCGAGTTTCGTTCTCGGTTGTTCACGGGGACGGGCAAATACCCGGACCTCGATACCGCAAGGAAGGCTTTGCAGGCCTCGGGCTGCGAAGTCGTCACCGTCGCTGTGCGTCGCGTGGATCTGAAGGCGACAGGAGCCGATTCGATCATGACGGTTCTCCGGGAGGGCAACTACACGCTCCTTCCAAACACCGCCGGCTGCTACACCGCGGAGGATGCGCTTCGCACGGCGCGGCTGGGTAGAGAGCTTCTCGACACGCCGCTCGTCAAGCTCGAGGTGATCGGCGACGAGAAAACCCTCTTCCCCGACGTTCCCGCAACGCTCGAGGCCGCGAAGACACTCGTCGACGAGGGCTTCACCGTCCTTCCCTACTTCAATGACGACCCCATCGCCGCACGGCGCCTCGAAGACCTAGGCTGCGCCGCGGTCATGCCTCTCGCCGCGCCGATCGGCAGCGGGCTCGGCGTCCGCAATCCCTTCAACATCGAGATCATCGTGAAGCACGCCAACGTGCCCGTCATCGTGGATGCGGGAGTCGGGACCGCCTCCGATGCAGCCATCGCCATGGAGCTCGGCATCGACGGCGTCTTGATGAACACGGCGATAGCCGGCGCGAAGGATCCGGTTCGAATGGCGCGCGCGATGAAGGCCGGAGTCGAAGCCGGCCGCGACGCATTCCTCGCAGGTCGGATTCAGCGCAAGCTCTACGCAACGGCGTCGAGCCCCCTCGAGGGCGTCATCGGCTCCGAGCAAAGCGGCCGCTCATAGCACCAGGACGATGACCCCAGCGCTTCCGCGGATCTGGATCATCACTGACCCGAGTCACCCGGACGGCCCGGTGATCCCAGCACGGCGTGCACTCGAAAAATCCCGGCCCGGCCTCGTGGGAGTGCAGCTCAGGGCAAAACGCGCATCCGATCGCCAACTGCTCCAATGGGGTCGAGAGCTGCGGGCGGTGACCCGCGCCACCGGCAGTGTGCTGCTGGTCAACCGACGGGCTGACGTCGCCCAGATCGTCGGCGCGGACGGGGTGCACCTCCCCGAGCGTGGCCTACGCGCGACCGACATCCGCGAACAATGGCCTGAGCTTGCAATGATCGGCGTCTCACGCCACGACCGGGCCGGCCTCTTGGCTGCTGAGCAAGCAGGCGCGACGTACGCATTCCTGAGCCCCGTGTTCACGGTCCCGGGCAAGGCTCAACCGATCGGTGTTCATGGCTTTCAGAGCGCGATCGCGGATGTCGGGATTCCGACATACGCCCTTGGCGGGATCGGGAACCAGGATTGGAAGGCATTGCTCGCTGCGGGCGCCTTCGGCATCGCGATCCGCCGAGCGATCTACGGAGCGAGTCAACCGGGCGAAGCCTTGCAAGGATTCGTGCACGAGCTTGACAAGAGCCTCGCAAACGGCGAATAGCCAGCGTTGTGGGAGCAGTTCGTAGCGGGCTCGGATGCCTGTCGTGGGTGGGCGCTGGCATCATCGTCATCGCGCTGGTGCTCAAGGTGCTGCTCTTCGACATGGCGGAGGTCGGGCACAACGGGATGGCTCCCACGCTGCTGCGGGGAGAGCGGGTCCTGATCAACAAGAGGGCTGCCCCCGAGCTCGGATCGATCGCCGTGTGCCAGCATCCCACCGAAGATGGCTGGGTGATTGGCCGGGTGGCGGCCATCGAGGGCATGTCGATCGACTCCTTCGGCAAAGAGCTCCGCATCGATGGCAATCCGGTGGTATTCGACAGGGAAGGTGCAACCTCCTTCTACAATGCCGACAACGAGCTGACGGCCTCGCTGACCTGGGGCTCCGAGTATTTCGGAACAGGAAGTCACCTGATTTTCATGAGGGAAGACGACCGCCATCGGGTCCAGGAGACTGAGGTCCCCTCGGGGCAGGTCTACCTGCTCAACGACTACCGGTCCTACACGGTACAAGATAGCCGGGTCTACGGAGCGGTGGATGCCTCGACGTGCCGGGGCACGATTGTCTTTCGCGTCATCCCCGTGGACGGTCTCGAACGCGGCCTTGCCCACCGGTATTTCCAGCTGATTCGATAGTGGCGCTTCCGCGTTGCCTGAAGCCCGGTCCGATCTATGCTCCGCGCGCCGAGGACAACGGAATCGCCCGATGAGAGTCGCTGTCGTACAATTTCCAGGCTCAAATGCCGACTGGGACGCCCTGCACGCGGTGCGCGATGTCCTGGGCGCAGACGCTTGGTACGCCTTCCACAAGGAAACCAGCCTGGGTGACGCAGACGCCGTCGTGATTCCCGGGGGCTTCTCTTACGGTGACTACCTGCGCGCCGGCGCGATCGCGGGTTTCAGCCCAATAGACAATGCGATCGGCGAATTCGCACGTCGGGGCGGGCCGGTCCTCGGAATCTGCAACGGTTTCCAGATTCTGACGGAGATGGGCCTTCTGCCCGGCGCTCTGACGCGGAACGCTCACCTTCGCTTCGAGTGCCGGGACATCCATCTGCGCGTCGAGAGCGAAGGCCCCTTCACGGACATGGGCAAAGGCACCGTGCTCCGCTTGCCGATTGCGCATGCCGACGGCCGGTACCACACCACCGACGAGGGGCTTGCCGAGCTCGAGCGCAACGGCCAAATCGCCTTCCGTTACAGCACGCACAGCGGCGGCGCTCCAAACGGCAGCGATGCCAACCCGAACGGCTCGGTCGGTGACATTGCGGGCGTGTACAACCGCGAAAAGAACGTGCTCGGCATGATGCCGCATCCGGAGCGGGCGAGCGAAGGCATCCTGGGCAACGACGACGGTCTTTCGCTGTTCCAATCGCTTCGGCGTCACTTGGGGTTCGAATGAGCACACCAGCGAACTTTCCAGGAGAGCCCGACAGCTCGGCCAAAATCGCCCGCGAGTTCGGGCTGGCGGAGCACGAATGGGATCGCGTTTTGAGCACCCTCGGCCGCGCTCCCAGCTATGCGGAACTCGGCGTCATCAGCGTCATGTGGTCCGAGCACTGCTCGTACAAGTCTTCGCGCGTCCACCTCGCACGGCTGCCCACGACCGGCCCACAGGTGGTTCAGGGGCCCGGCGAAAACGCCGGCGCAGTGGACATCGGCGATGGGTTTTGTGCCGTGTTCAAGATGGAGTCGCACAACCACCCGTCCTACATCGAACCTTACCAGGGCGCTGCGACGGGTGTGGGCGGCATCTTGCGGGATGTGTTCACGATGGGTGCGCGTCCCGTGGCATCCCTGAACTCGCTCCGTTTCGGTCGGCCCGATCATCCCAAGACCCCTCACCTGCTCAAGGGCGTGGTCGCGGGAATCGGGGGGTACGGCAACTGTATCGGTGTCCCCACCGTGGGCGGCGAAGTGCAGTTCGACCCGAGCTACGACGGGAACATTTTGGTCAACGCGTTCACGGTCGGTGTCGCCAAAACCGACGAGCTCTTCTTCGGAGTCGCCGAAGGCGTGGGCAATCCGATAATCTACGTCGGCGCAAAGACCGGCCGCGACGGGATTCATGGCGCCACGATGGCCAGCGCGGAGTTCGGCGAGGAGACCGACAGCAAGCTTCCCACAGTGCAGGTCGGCGACCCGTTCATGGAGAAGTTGCTCCTCGAAGCCTGCCTCGAGATCTTTGCTACCGACTGCCTGTCGGGTGTGCAGGACATGGGCGCTGCGGGCCTGACCTCTTCGTCAGTCGAAATGGCGGATCGCGCAGGCAATGGCATCGAGCTCGACCTGGATGCGATTCCACGACGGACCAAAGCGCTCAGCCCCTACGAGATGCTCCTGAGCGAGTCGCAGGAGCGCATGCTGATGGTCGCCAAAGAGGGGCGTGAGCAGGAAGTGTTCGACCTCTGTGCCAAGTGGGACCTGGATGCATCGATCGTCGGCCGCGTGACCGACACCAGTCGCTTCGTTTGCAAGGCCACGCCCGGGCACGACCCGTTCGATGGCACTGGCAAACCCGACCCGGTCGTCGTCGTGGATCTCCCTGTCGATCTCCTGACGAACGCAGCTCCCAAATATGACCGTCCCCAAGAGGCTCGCCCCGAGCGGGCCACGTTGGTGACAATGACGGGCGACGCACCCGACGACCTCGGCGCCGAGCTCGTACGCCTGATCGGCTCGCCCAACATTGGAAGTCGATCCTGGATCTGGCGGCAGTACGACCACATCGTCCGAAATGGCACGGTGATTCGTCCAGGCGAAGGCGATGCGGCGGTGATTCGCGTTTTCTGTGAGGACGATTCCGGAACCCGAGAGAAGTTCCTAGCGGTTTCGTCCGACTGCAACGGCCGGCACGTCGAGCTCGACCCGTTTGGCGGGGCTGCCATGGCCGTCGCCGAATGCACGCGCAACATCGTGTGTGTCGGTGCCAAACCGCTCGGCCTCACCGACTGCCTCAACTTCGGCAACCCCGAAGTGCCGGAACAAATGTGGCGCTTCGCGCAAGCGATCGACGGCCTGGCCGCGGCTTGCACTGCCCTAGGCGCTCCGGTCGTGTCCGGCAACGTCAGCCTTTACAACGAGACCGATGGCAAGGCAATCCTGCCAACGCCAACGGTCGCAGTCGTCGGTCAGCTCGAAGATCCGGAGCATCGGCTCGGGCTTGGATTCATCCGCGAAGGCGACGTCATCGCTCACCTCGGACGCCCATCTCGCGGCGTGCTCGGTGGCTCGGAATGGCTCGTCCAGCACAGCGGCTCGATCACGGGTGCGCCCGTCGGCATCGATTTGGAAGCAGAGGCCGCCCTTCAGCATGCAATGCTCGAGCTTGCTCGCGGCAAGCTGGTGAAGAGCGCGCACGACATCAGCGACGGCGGGTTTGCCGTGTGCCTCGCCGAGGCATGCATTGCACACGGGCTGGGCGCGCGCGTCACCCTCCCCTCGAGTGAGGACGCTCCGGCTCACGCTCTGCTCTTCAGCGAAGAACCCTCGCGCATCATCGTGAGCCTCCCCACTGCCAACATCGGCGCCGCTGGCGACATCTGCAAACGCTACGGCGTGCCATTCGAGAAGATCGGGGCCGTCTCCGGCCAGACCCTTGCGATCGACGGGGTTTGCGAAGTCCCTGTCGAGGAGCTGGCCGAATCCCACGCCGCCGCGCTCGACGCGATCGTCAGCTAGTCAGCTGGTTCTCTTGTTCTCTTTGGGGGGGGTCAAGGAATAGCCGGCCAGCGCTGCCACGGCGGCGACGGCGATCCAAGGAAGGAGACCGGTTTCGTTCTTGAACGCGTTGTAGAGCATCCAAATGGAAGCGCTCGCGTAGATGGCCGCTGCGACCAGGGCCTGAGGCCGCGGGGCTCTGAGCTTCGGTTTGTGCCGTTTCACGCGGAAGAGACCCACGGCGACCAACGCAGAAAACAAGACGAGAACACCGGCCACGTTCGTGAGGAGCTCACCGATCGTGTGAACGTAAAGCAACAGAATCGCGAGCGCGCCCTGGAGCATCACCGCGGCTCGGGGCGGCGCTCCTGGTTTCCCGCGCAAGAACGACGGGAGGAATCCGTCGCGAGCCATCTCGGCGTAGACACGGGGCCCGACGAGGAGCATGGCGCTGGTGCTCGACACCATGATCGCAGCGATGCCGATCGACATGGCGCTGGATCCCGCATCTCCCAGGAAGTCCTGGGCCACCAAGTGTCCGAGCGTCACCCTCGCCTCCTCGTACTCGAAGACGATTCGCGCGCGCTCTGGGGTCAGATTCGCGACGAGGATCCAATTCACGAACAAGTAGGCGATCCCGACCAGCGCACAGCCGATCAACATCGCTCGCGGCACATCCCGCCGCGGTGCTCGAAACTCCTCGGCTGCGTACGCCGCCGCGTTCCAACCGGAGAACGCGTACGCCACGAAGAACAGGCTGGTGGCGAACGGAAGCGCATGGCCCGCGGGCTCTCTCGCTGGGTTCCACGTCGGCCACTGGTTTTCACCCAAGGACAAGCCGAGCGCCACGAACGCGAGGACGAGAAGACCCTTGACGATGACGAGCCCGTTCTGCGTCCATTTCGAGGACCGAAGCCCGATGGTATGGAACACGGTCAGGGCGGCGATCAGAGCAGCCGCTCCAAAGCGCGCGTCACCCGCGCCGAACACCGCGAAGGCGAAAGCCGCCGCCCCAAATGCGCTGATCGCCATGGGAGCCGAGAACCCGACGAGTAGCGAGGCCCAACCCGCAACATAGCCGATCGCGGGATGAAGCAGCTCCGATAGATAGCGGTACTCGCCGCCGGACCGCGGAATCAGCACAGCGGCCTCGGCGTACGTGCGCGCGCCCGCCATCGCCAGCAGCGCACCGACAATCCAAGCGGCAAGGATCCAACCCGCGCTGAGCTCCTGAGCCATGAAGCCAGCACTCAGAAAGACGCCCGCGCCAATCATGTTGGCGACCACCAGGCCGACCCCGGACCACAGATCCAAGAATCCTTGGCCCGCGTTGGGCGCCGGTGAATCTGACTCTTTCGTGCGCACCCGGGTCGCTGCCATCTTCTCCTGAGGAGTGCCCTGATTTCGGTGGGATAGGGACCCGGAGAGTGTCCCCTATTCGGCGGCTTCTACTGTGGCGGCGAGGGGGCGCTTTTCACCTCGGAGCTCCACGGAAACGAGCTTGGAGACGCCGGGCTGTTCCATGGTGACGCCGTAGAGGACGTCGGCGAACTCCATGGTTCGCTTGGAGTGCGTGATGATGATGAACTGGGAGCGGTCGGTCATCTGCTGGATGGTTTCGGCGAAGCGGCCGATGTTCGCTTCGTCGAGTGGGGCGTCGACCTCGTCGAGCAGACAGAAGGGGCTCGGCTTGTACTGGAAGATCGCGAAGATCATCGCGACCGCGGTCAGGGCCTTCTCGCCACCGCTCATCAGCTCGAGCGAGCCGAGGCGCTTGCCTGGTGGCTGCGCGATGATCTCTACGCCGGTCTCCAGCATGTCTTGCGGGTCGGTCAGCCGTAGCTCCGCCTTGCCCCCGCGGAAGAGCATCGGGAAGATGCGCTTGAAGCGCTCGTTGATCGCGGCGAACGCCTCCCGGAAGAGCGCCCTGCTCTCACGGTTCATCTGACGGATTGCTTTCTCGAGCTTGGTGAGAGCATCGTCCAAATCGCGCCGTTGCCCCGTGAGATACTCATAGCGCCCGGCGTTCTCTTCGTATTCCTCGATCGCGGTGAGATTGATCTCGCCCATCCGGTCGATCAGTCGATGTAGCTCTTCGGCGCGCGCAGTGACCTCGGCATCGGGCACCGGTCGCGCATGGTGGTCACCAATGACATACGCCAGCTCGACGCGATGCTTGTCGAGAACCTGTTCTTCGAGGTGCTCGAGCGACAGCGTCAACTCACGCTCGCGAAGCGTCAGCTCGTTGAGCTCCGTGGACTGCTCGTCGATGGTCGACCGCAACTGCTTCAGGGAAGCCTCCGATCCGCCGAGTTGCGTCTGAGCTTCGTCGTAGCGCGCCCGCTGATTCGAAAGCTCGGCGCGAGCCCCGGCGGCCTCGTGGGCTGTTTCGCTCAAGCGGCCGCGGTGCAGGAGAACTCGCCCGGCCGCCTGCCCTTGATCGCGATCCGCAATGGTGACGTCCTCACGCAGTCGCTCCTCGCGGGCGTTGAGCTCCGTGACCGAACGATCGAGTTGGCCCAGCATCGAGCGCTCGCGATCGGCGCGCTCGTGGGATTGGGTCGCGCCCACCTTGACCTCGGTCGCCTTGGCGGCCTGTTCCTCCACGACGCGACGCCGTTCGATGAGCACGCTTTCGGCCACGCGTGCAGCTTCTTCGGCATTCCTCACGTCGCGCTCCGCGTCCGCGAGCAGGCGCTTCGTTTCGTTTTCGTCGACGTCGACCTGAGACAACGACGCCCGACCTTCGGCATCCGCGCTGGCGATCTCTTGGCGGCGCTCGGCGATTCGCTGGACCTCCATCTCGACGAGGTGGAGATCCCGCTCAGCGCCGAGGATTGCCAACTCTGCGTCGTGGGCCTCGGCCCTCGCCGAATCGATGGCGGCCTGTCGCTCGGCGATGCTTGCCCGAATACGGCCCTGATTCGCGGTAGCCCGCTCGAGCTCCGAGCGTTGCAAAGCGGACACTTCTTCGAGCTCCCGAATCTCGCGCTTCAAGCGAAGCAGATGCGCGGCCGACTCATCCTTGGCGCCGCCGACGACGGCGCCATCGGGAAGCAAGGCCTGCCCGTCCAGCGTGACCAGCTTCCCCTGGAAGCCTTCTCGGTGCAGGCGTGCGGCGGTCTGCAGCGTGTCGACGACCAACACGTCGTACAACAGGTAGCGCACCCACGCGCTGTCCGCGGGCGAGTAGCGCATCAAGGTCAGGAGCGGCCCAACGATGCCCATCCCCGTGGGGAACGGCGGCACGATCCGCGCGGCTCCGCCAGGCGAACGAGGAAGGAACGTCGCGCGGCCCTTCTCGCCGCGAGCGAGGTAGTCCGCGGCGCGCAGCGCCGCATCCGTGTCGTCGACGAGCAAGTACTCGAGCGCGCCACCGAGCGCGGCGCCCAACGCCCGTGTGTGCTCCGCTGCACACTCCAAGCGATCGGCAACCAACCCAACCAGCCCGGACCCAACCGCGTCACCCGACGTGTTGGCGTACCCGGTCATCACCGCTTGCGCTCCGGCGCCCACGCCTTCGAAGCGTTCGTGAATTTCGTTGAGGGAACGGAGCCTCGAGCTCGTCACCGCAAGCTTCTCGCGGAGCGCGTCGACCTCTGAGTCCGCGCGGTGCAACGCGTCCTTGCCCGTCGACAGCGACGTTTCGATTTCGGTTTGACGCTCTGCAGTCGCGGATTTTCCGCTGCGCAGCCCGACCATCCGCGCCTCGAACTCCCCGCGTTGCTGCGTGAACTCGACTTCACGCGTGGCGAGCGTCTCTAGCTCTTCCTGCAAGCGCTGGAGACGTGAGCGAATGTCTTGGCGTCGCGCGTCGTAACCGTTGAGAACCGCCTCGGCGCCCGCCGCCCGGGCGCGCCCTTCCGCCAGCTGCACCCGCGCGCCTTGAAGCGCGGCTTCGGCCTCTTCTGCCGTGTTTTTGCGGATTTGGAGCTCTGCTTCGACCTCCGCAAGGAGCTGTTCAGCTTCCGTTTCGAGGGCCTCGAGCTCGCTCAGAGACAGGCGAACCGTCGACGCCTCTTGCTCCAACCCGTCGCGCTGCTCTTCGAGTTGGCGCAACTCGCGCGTCGCGAGTTCTTTGCGCTCGATCAACGCCGCTTGTCGATCCTGTTGTTGGCGGATCAAACCTTCGAGCTGTCGAACCAAGTTGTCGAGCTCATAAGCGCGCCCTTGCCCGCGCTCGACCTCCGAGCCCAACTGTTGCAGCGACACGCGCTCTGCTTCGACCGACGCCTCTTTCGCGATCAATGCGCGGCGGCTCGCTTGCACGTCTTCACTGGCCTTCGACAACAGCAAAGTGGACGAGGTGATCTGTCCTCGCAGATCCAAGAAACGGTGCGACGCAACCCACAAGTCGAGGTCGCGCATTTCTTTCTTGTAGCGCTTGTAGCGTTCTGCCTTTTGCGCTTGCCGCTTGAGCGACGCGAGACTGCGCTCGAGCTCGCCGATGATGTCGGTAACGCGCAGAAGATTCTGACGCGTTTGGTCCATCTTGCGTTCGGCGGCTCGCTTGCTCAGCTTGAACTTGCTGATGCCGGCTGCCTCTTCGATCATCGAGCGACGGTCCTCCGGCTTGGATGTGACGATGAACCCGATGCGCCCCTGCTCGATGATCGAGTACGCACGCTTGCCGACGCCGGTGCCCAAGAACAAGTTGGTGATATCGAGCAGCCGGACCGGTGTCCGATTGATGAAGTAGTCGCTATTGCCCTGGCGATCGAGACGCCGGGTGACCTGAATCTCCGCGTAGTCGCTGTACTCGGGCGGGGCTAGACCGTCCGTGTTGTCGAACGTCAGCGTCACGTCCGCAAAACCGTGAGGCCCACGCCCCTCGGCGCCGCTGAAGATGACATCCTCCATGTGCTTGCCGCGGAGGCGGGAGGGCGACTGCTCACCCATGCACCACTTGATGGCATCCACGATGTTGGATTTGCCGCACCCGTTCGGCCCCACGACGCAGGTGATGTCGTGGTCGAAATGGACCGTCGTCTGGTCGACGAAGGATTTGAAGCCAACGATTTGGAGCTTCTTGATCTTCACGCTGCCCCCCAAAGGAGTAGATGGACGTGGCTATCACTGAACATACGATGTTGCAACGGTTTACGCGACCAGAAGCGAGGGTCAGTGTGTGACCCCCACTATATATTGTGGTTGAGCCGCGCGGCCCCGCCTAGGTTCGAACTGATGCGAGGGGGTTTCTACTCGGATTCGGCCGACGCGGCCACCTCGGCGCCGGGTGACTCGGAGACGGCCCGCTCAGGATAGGACGCCGCCGGGCGCCGGTCCCGGAGGAATTCGAGGAAGGTTGCGGCCAGCTCCATGTCTCGAGACGGAAGACGATCGACCAGCGCGTGGAGCCTCTGCCGATGCGTGTCGCTCACCGCCACCCGGCTGACCCGCTCGTCCGGCTCAGCCGGCTCAGCCGGCTCAGCCGGCTCAGCCGGCTGCGCGGTTTCGGCCTGGACGTCCCCGACGTCCTGGGCTGTCGGAACGTGCCACGTGGGTCGCTCTACCGAGTGGATCCCATGGGCGGTCAACCAGGAGTCCATACACGACCGCAAACGCTCGGACCGAAACGCAAACCAGCGCTCCCGATCGACCGGATGATTAACCAGCGCATCCTTGAAGCGCCGAAATGCTCCCTTTCCATCGATAGCGACGTTGAGCCGTCGCCGTAGCTCTTCGTCCTCGACCGTCGCGATGAAGCGTTCCATCCATCGATACTGCTCGCGCGAGGAAACCGGATCGATTCTGAGGTAGCGGCTGTCGCTGATGATGCGCGTGTGCATCGAAGGGTCAGCAACCCCATCGACGATGCGAATCACCTCGCCGGTGTCGAAGTGCAAGTAGCTGTGCACCTCAGGTGCGTTGTTTTCAAATGCGTCTTCGAGTGCCTCCCAAGCTACCGGTACCTCTAGTTCTTCTTTGTTGTCTTGCCCGACATCATTCTCGCTCATTTTATTCCCATCTCACTTCGCGCTCGCCGTACCGCGTCGCGCCATCGCCTCAAGTGCCCGTCTCGTTCGGGTTGGGTGACCTGAGGCTCAAAGCTACGCTCGATACGGTAAGCATCTACAATAGAACTAAGACCGTCGAATACACCAACGGCCATGCCAGCTAAGTAAGCAGCTCCTAAGGCGGTCGTTTCGACATTCTCGGGACGATCGATCGTCACCCCGAGCATGTCGGCTTCAAATTGCATGAGTAAGTCATTGCGGGCCGCACCACCGTCGACCCTCAAACGCTTTATAGGGCGATCGGCGTCCGCTTGCATCGCGTCGACCAGGTCGACGATTTGGAACGCGATTCCCTCGAGGGTTGCGCGCGCAAGGTGCGCCGCCGTCGTATCCCTCGTGAGCCCGTAGATGAGGCCCCGGGCATGCGGGTCCCAATACGGTGCCCCCAACCCCGCCAAAGCCGGAACGAACACGACATCCCCGGTGGCGTCGACCTCCCTGGCCTTGGCTTCGATTTCGTCGGACGAGGAGATCAGCCCAAGCCCGTCGCGCAGCCATTGGACGGCAGCACCGGCGACGAACGCGCTCCCTTCGAGGGCATACACCGTCTCATCGCCCAGCCGCCACGCGATCGTCGTGAGGAGCCCGTTCTTGGAGTGCACCAGGTCCGTCCCGGTGTTCATGAGCAGAAACGCGCCCGTGCCATACGTGCACTTGGCGTCGCCGAAGCCGAAGCAGGTCTGACCAAACAATGCGGCCTGCTGATCGCCCGCCATTCCTGCGATCGGGACCCCATCAGGCACCCCGGGGACGCCGGACGTGTGCGCATACACCTCCGAACAGCTTCGAACTTCCGGCAGCAAGGCCATCGGCACGTGCAGCTCGGCCGCGAGCTCTTCGTCCCAGTGTCCCTTCCCGATGTCATACAGCAAGGTCCGCGAGGCGTTGCTCGCGTCGGTGACGTGCGCCTTCCCGCCAGACAGTCGATAGACCAACCAGGAGTCGATCGTACCAAAGGCCAGCTCGCCCTTCTCCGCGCGAGCCCTCGCACCGTCGACGTGCTCGAGAAGCCATTCGAGCTTCGTTCCGGCCAAGTACGGATCGAGCACGAGCCCGGTCCGCTCGCGGAACATCTCCTCCTTGCCCGCGTCTTTGAGCTCTTGGCAGCGGTCCGCGGTGCGGCGGTCCTGCCAGACGATGGCATTGTGAACCGCTGCCCCGGTGTTCCGGTCCCAAAGGACCGTAGTTTCCCGCTGATTGGTGATTCCAATGCCCAAGCAATCCGTCGGCGCAACGCCCGCCCGCTCCAAGGCCTCAGTCACGGCTGCGCCGACGCTTTGCCAAATCTCCTCGAGGTCGTGCTCGACCCAGCCGGGCCTAGGGAAATGCTGCGGAAACTCGCGGTTCGCGCGCCCTAGAATCTGCCCAGTGGGAGACAAGAGCAACGCAGTGGAACCGGTGGTCCCCTGATCGATCGACAAAAGAAAGCCCGACATCCGAACGGCTACGGTACGAAGCCTCGGGAGCAAAGTAAAGCAGCTACTCGGAGTCGCTCATCCAGGCCTGAAACCTCGGCCAAGCATCGCCGAGACGCGCCTGCAGCTCGGTTTGAAGCGCCTCCAACTCGGCAGCGCTCGCGCCCAGAGCTCGCGCCCGCTCGTTGCACACCATCGCCGCCAGGCCCTGGTCACGGGCGCTCAACGATTGCGCTAAAAGAGGCAACGCGTCGCGTTCCTCGGCGCCGAGGCGAATCGCTCGCCGCAGCAATCCGATCGCCTCGCCGTGTTTCTCGCTAGCAACCGACGCCCGCCCCAACGCGAGGAACAGGCCTCCCGCCTTTCCCGACTCGCCGGCCCATTGAATCCCGAGCCGCAAGACTTCGTTGGCGGCGTCGAGCTCACCCATGTTCGCGTACGCGGTGCCGAGCAGGTCGAGACTCGTCGACAAGCGTCCGTGAACGTCCTCGGCGAGGCTGTCGGCTTCCCCGGTCCGCAAGAGCATCGAAATTGGGGTCAGCCAGGGGTTGAGCATGGCGACCGTGGCCCCCCAGTTGCCGTGTGCGTTGGCCTCTTCGGCCTGGTCCACGACGGCCAGGTCGATCGCGACATCATCCTGCCGGTCGAGGCCGAGCTCCGAGCGCACGCGCTCGTCGAGCACATCTCTGAAGTCTTCGAGCGCCAACACGTGCCGAATGCCGTTGAACTCGAGGGCAACCTCGGAAAGGCCTAGGTCGTTCCGGAGCTCGAGCGGCTCGACGTTGAACAAGGACGCCTCAAGCATGTAGCGCCCACCGATGTGCGCCTGCAGCGCCTCCACGTCGGGGTCGTCGGCGAGGGTCCAGCTCTGCAGTGGCGTCAGCAGGGACTGTCCAATCGTCTCACGGAATTCGGAAAGCGGTACCTGCCGAACCCTCGGATCTTGACCGATCGAGAACTCGACAGTCGTCAGGTCTTCCGCGTGCGGGTTAGCGGTCAGACTGAGGACGCGTGCACCAGCGATGAGCGCGAGCCCGAGCGTGCTGCGGCCGATGATCTCACACGCCCTTTCGAAATCCTTGGACTGCGCGAGCACTTCCTCGAACCAGCCGTCAGGACGCGCGGTAGACAGGTCGTAAACCCGCGGAGAACCGCTGGTCATTTCACGCCTCGCCGTTGAGCTTGCGTCGATACCACTCGATCGTGTCGAGCAGCCCTTGCTCGAGCTCTACGTGCGCTCGAAACCCCAGAAGCTGTTCGGCCTTCCTGACGTCAGGAATGCGAAGCTCGACGTCAGGGAAGTCCCACTCGACGAACTCGATTGCGGATTTGCTCTCGGTGAGGCGGACGATCAGCTGCGCGAGCTGGTAAATCGTGATCGTGCTTCGTGGATTTCCGATGTTGAAGCTCTCGCCAACGGCCTCGTCCCGCGCCATTGCAAGCAGAATCGCCTCGACGATGTCATCGATGTAACACCACGAGCGAATCTGGTCGCCCTCGTTGTGGATGAGGATCTTGTCGCCCTGCAACGCCCGCACCACGAACGCATGCACCGCGCCCTCGCCGACCTGCCCCGGCCCGTAGATGTTGAACGGGCGAATGGCGACCGTCGGGAGGTCGAACTGCTTCCAGTAGTTGTGGGCGAGATGCTCCGTGGCGAGCTTGCTGACCGCATAGGTCCAACGGGCCTCGCCGACCGCTCCAAGACTGGTGACGTCGGCTTCCCGAACGCGAAACGCGTACGAGCCGAAGACCTCGCTCGTAGAGAAGTCGATCACACGCTTGACGCCTGTACAGTCATTGGCCGCGCGAAGAACGTTCATCGTGCCCTCGAGCGAGATCTCCATCGTCGCCACGGGGTTCTTCAGGACCGTATCGACGCCGGCGATCGATGCCATGTGGATCACGTACTCGCACCCCGTGACCGCTCTGCGAACCGCCGTCATGTCGCGAACATCGCCGACGATGAGCTCGACGTTCGGATGGTGATCGAGGCCCGCCTCCGAGAGCGCGTTCCGGCGCAAGATATCGAGGACCCGGACGTGGTTATCTTCAGCGAGACGCGCGGTCAGCGCCGTCCCGATGAACCCCGCGCCCCCGGTAATCAGGACGTGCGCCCCCTTCAGCATGATCCCCAGCTAGCACAAACAGAACTCGGAAGTCGAGAAAGCTCAGTCCCTTTACAGGGGGCTCTCCGCATGGGACCGTGACCCTACGAGGGGGACATGGGTATCTTTGGGACCATGGTCGACATGAAGTCGGCGCCCAAGCGGGCCTAGCTGTTCATCGCGATGGAACGTTTCGTCCTGTGGCACAGAATCCTGCCTCCTGCTTTCGAAGAAGAGGAGACCACGGCCGCCGCCGGGCAGTGGGCGCGCTACGTCACGAACGAGGTCCAAAGTGGTGGTGGCGAGGTCATTTCCTCCCTCGCGGGCACCGTCGTCGCGAACTTTGGGCTTCACGAGCTCAAGAGCGCGATCAACCTCGCCCTCCGCCTGCTCGCGGAAGCTGAGTCGCAACCCGTGCCCGCCGGCGGGCTTCCCATCGCGTTTGGGATCGCGAGCGGCGACGTGCAACGGGACAAAGACGACGCTGGCCATCTCACGAACAGCGGTAGCGCCATCGACCGCGCACAGCTGTTGGCCAACCAAGCCCGCGCGGGCGAAGTCGTTCTCGATGTCGAGTCTCGCGAAGCAGCGTCGAGAACCTATCTGTTCGGGCGTTCCGTGAGTACGAGCTCCTTCGCGTTGCACGGAGAAGCCATCGACAGGAGCCGGCCGCTTCTCGAGGAGTGCCGGCAATCCGTTGGCCTGCTTCACCCCGCTCCCATTCCGGCAAGCGTTCGCCATGCCCTCGAGCCGATGAAGAAGGCCGCGGCAGGGTCTCAGACTTGCGCGTTCTATTTGAAGGGGGAGCTCGGCATCGGCGCGCGCGCCGGAGTCTTCGCGCTGCGCGATGAGCTTCGACCGCCCGCATTCTTGGAGATCGGTGCGGTGCCCGGAGGGCTCGAGCCGCTCGGAGGACTCCGCCTCGCGCTTCTGAAGGCTTGGCGAACGCTGGAGCCGACCCGGCAAGCTCTAAAAAAGACCGAGCCTGGTGTAGCCGACGCGCTCAAAGCCATTGCCTGCGCGGCCCCTCCACCCCGCGAAGCGGCGATCCATGCGCTCAAGGCGATGTGCCGGGCGTTGCAGGCGAAACGCGGTCTTCCGTGGATCTACGTCAATCGCGTCGGAGCGGTCGATCCTGCAACACTCGGGGTCCTCGGTGCGGCGTTGTCCGACGACACCGTGGCCGCCCTCCTGTGCATCCGAACCACGGAATCGAGCGTGCCGGCAGGCCTCCGCGGCCTGCCGAGGGCCGCGAAGATCGACCTCCCCACACTGGATCCCAACGAAGCCCTGATCGTAGCCACCGGTATCCTGGGGCCAGACGCCAACACGGAGATCGCGACCCAGCTCGTGATCACCGGCGGCACCACCGTGCTCGGGATCACAGAGGCCGCGCGAACCATGATCGCCACCGGTGATATCGTGCACGACGGCCATCGGTTCGTCTGGCGCGACGAGACGGCGGAACGCCGCCAACACCTGGGCCCTCGTGCCCTCCTCGAAGAGCGCTTCGCCACCCTCGATACGTCGTCGATGCGTTTCCTAGAGATCGCATGCACCGCCCTCCCCGCTTCTTCCGCGCAAGTCGTGGACGCCGCGGTCGCGTTGGACGGAATACCGGACGGCACGAGGCGCAGGGCTCTCGAGGCGCTGGTCAACGACGGGCTCCTGACGCCACAAGGTAAGCCGGACTCCGAGCTCCTCCGAAGGGCGGTCGTGCAGCGCATGCCGCCCGCGCGCCGAACCGAAGCCTACCGATTCGTCGCGCATGCACTTCATACCGCCGAACCGCTGGTCGGGCCGTCGATGGCAGCCACGGTCGGCGCCTACCTGTGCGAAGGTGGTGACCTCGCGCGCGGGGCACACGCGCTTCTCGAGGCCGGATCCCTGGCTGCGGACAACGGGTACACCGCAGCGGCGGTCCGATTGGCCGCAGCGGCGGTTCAGTATCAACCCGACACCGAGACTCGCGAAGGCGCCTCCGAAATCAGCCGCGCCGTTCGGCTTCCATCTGGGCCACCCCAGGAGGAGGAAGAGGAAAGGCCGACGATTCCCGTTCCCGTAGCCGAGCTCGAGAACCCGGCCGACGCGCTCGTGCGGATGCTCAGGGAACAAGACCACGACAAGTTCGATAGCCTGATCGAATCCTCGATCGCAGCGGGCGGCGATCTCACCGGTGCCCACTGCCTGCGCGTAGTCTCGTACGTGACCCGAGAAGACATTCCGGCCGCGAAACGTGCGCTCGCGGCTGCCAAGAAGACCCCCAATCAAGCGCCGGCGACCGCTATCCGAATTGGAATCGCGTCGGCGTGTCTGCAGCTGGCTCGCGGGCGCGGACGCGACGCGATGATCGACGCACTCGAGGCGCTCGCCGCTGCACGCGCTCAACAGGACGGGCCAGGGGAAGCGGCCGCGCTGAAGATGGTTTCCGCGACTTGCCTGGCGGCCGGCTTGGAGAGCGACGCGAATCGCCTCGCGCACGTCGCCGAAGCAATCGCTAGCTAACGCCGGCGTGACCGATCGGATACGAACCTAGCACCTTGAGAAAGGTCGTTACCGCCTCGAGGTCGCGGAGCGCGGCCTGGGTCGTCTCGCGATCGACATCGCCCTCGAAATCGACATAGAAGACGTACTCGAACGGCGTGTGCGGCTTGGGTCGCGATTCGATTTTCGTGAGGTTCAAACCGCGCTCCGCAAAAATCGCGATGCAACGCGCCAACGCGCCCTGCTCGTGAATCGTCGAGAAGATCAGCGATGTCTTGCAGGACACACCCTGCCCGTGGTGAGCGGGCTCGCGCGCAACGATCACCATCCGTGTGTAGTTCTCAGGGTGGTCGGCGATGTTCCGGCGTAAAATCGGCAAACCGTGCAACGCTGCCGCTTCTTCGCTCGCAATGGCCGCCTGCGTCGGGTCGGCATCCCGCTTGACCTTCTCGACGGCCATGGCCGTGTCGACGAACGCTTCCACGTGGCAGTCGCCGAGGGTCTCCAGAAACTCGCCACACTGCGCAAGCGCCACCGGGTGCGAGTAGACGCGACGAATGTCGGTGACGGCCACCTCCGCCGCTCCAATCAAGCAATGGGCAATCGGCTGAAACTCTTCCCCGACGAGGAAGAGCCCCGTTTTGGCGAGCAGGTCGTAGCTGTCGTTGATCGAGCCAGCGATCGAGTTCTCGATGGGCAGCACCGCGTAGTCGGCGTCTCCCGCCTTCACGGCTTCGAGCATCTCGCGAAAGCTGTGATAGCCAACACAGCGAACCGGCTCCTCCGCGTCGGCGAAGTGATGCGTCGCAGCGAGTTGGCTATACGCTCCCTCGGTGCCCTGGTAGCCGACCACCAGCTCTTGTTTGGTCTCGGTCAAAGCAAACGGCCTCAGTCTCGGAAGTTCACGTATTGGAGTGGCAGGTCGAAGTCCTGCTCCTTGAGAAACGCAATGGTCTCCTGCAAATCGTCGCGCTTCTTGCCCGAAACCCGCACCGCGTCGCCCTGGATCGAGGCCTGAACCTTGAGCTTGCTGTCTTTGATCGCTTTGACGATTTCCTTGGCCTTTTCCTTGGACACACCCTCTTTGAGCTTGATGAGCTGCCTCCACATTTGCCCGCCTGCTTGCTGGGCCTGCTGAGCGTCGAGCGACTTCAAAGACACCTGACGGCGGACCATTTTGCTCTCGAGCACGTCGCGTGCAGCGTCGAGCCGGCCCTCGCTGTTCGACCGGATCACAATCCCTTCGTCGGTTTGCTCGATCGTGCTCTCGGTGCCCTTGAAATCGTACCGCTGGGCGATCTCTTTGCTCGCTTGGTTGCGCGCATTATCGACTTCGTGTTGGTCGAGCTTGGAAACGACATCGAACGACGGCATCTTCACCTCCGGTCCGCGACCATATCACGCCGACGGCTTCCGGCGAGTCGGCTTCTGCACTTCTACCCCCGGGTCCCCACGCACCAACGGAGAGAAGAAGTTGTCTTTCTTGGTGTACTCGTCGACGCGGAACGCGAACTTGTAGCTGGGTGCCGACCGCATGTTGCAATCGGTCCGCTCACAGAACCGGCAGGTCGTCCCAACGGGTACCGCCATCTTCTTCGGGTCAGCAAACGGAAGGTCGTCGGCATACGCGAAGTGCTTGGCGTCGTCCGCATGGGTGCCGAGGCCGATGCTGTGGGTCGTGCCCTTGACGAGCGAACCCTGCAGCGGCTCGCTGACGATCTTGGCGAAGCAGAAGTAGGTCGATCCATCGGGAAACGCCGAGTACTGCTTGGTGATGACGCTCGGCGTGAGAAAAGCCAGGTGCACGGCCATCTTGGGGCACGAGCCGTCCTGGTGCGGAAACCGAATTCCATCACCGGCGTAGCGCTTGGAGATGTTGCCCGCGACGTCGACCCTCAGAAAGTGCATGGGAGCGCCCCTGCGCCGCGGGTCCGATAGATTGCACATCCGGTGCGCGACGGTCTCGTATGAGGACTCGAAGATCTGCGCGAGCAGCTCGACGTCGTAGCGCGTGCCCATCACCTCCCGGTAGAACTCTGGATAGGGAAGCAGGAGCGCGCCAGCGAAGTAGTTGGCCAGATGAATCTTGATCAGCTTCCGGGTCTCGCCGTGCTGGCCCCTGTAGCCCTCGAGGATTGGCTTGTGCAGCTTTTCCTCATCGAAAAGGCCGAGCGCAATCGTGTGCGCGAGCTGGAACTTCAGCCGCTGCTCGAACAAATCCTCCGAAACGGTGAGAATGCGTTCCTCGGCATTCCAGGTGCGGATGACGGAGCTGTCTCTGCGCTCGGGAATTCGCTGCACGCGCACTCCGACCTGCGCCAATAGGCCGCGCTCGAGATCGTCGCTCGTGACACGGCGTCCAAACGCGCAGTCGCGCCGAAACTGCTGCGCGCGTTCCTCGAGTAGCTCGAACCAGTTGTGATGCTGCTCGAGAAAGTCGGTCACCTCGTCGTATGGGCTGTAATCGAAGCGAACCGAGTCGTCGTCACCCTGCCGCTCCCGCTGCGCGATGCTTGCCGTCACGTGGTCGAGCTGACTGCGAGTGTTCTTGTACAGATTGAAGAGCGCGGTGATGGTCGCCACCATTCGCGGTTCCGCGCTGATGCTGGCGAGGTCTTCTTCGCTGAGGTTGAGCGAACGCAGCAAAGGCTCGTCGAGCAGCCGGGCGAGGCCGTCGTCGACCCGGTGCTCGCCGAGGCTCCCCATGAAGTCTTCGACCGCAACGCCGTAGACCTCGAGTGCCTGAAAGAGCAGCGGCAACTGAACGACGCGCTTGCCCTTCTCTATGAGGCTCAAATATGCGGGTGAGATCTTGAGACGGCGAGCGACCTCGCTTTGCTGGAGGCCCCGCCGTAGCCGAAGCTCCCGGAGGCGTTGCCCCATCGCCGCGTTGGTCTCGGCCATCCGAGCCATTTACCGCAAATTTACAAGATCCACCAGAGTGGAGAAGGTCCAAAAAGCCATGTTTCCCGGGCGCTTGACCCCCGTCGGCCGTATGATAGGCCAAAGAACATCGGGTTCGGCCGTGTGAAGCTGTAAAGGGCACCGCAACGGTCGCGCGAGCCCGCGACGCAAGCGATGCGAAAAACGATGTAGGCTTCTGCCCCCTCGGGCGGATCGCAGAGGAAAGGACCGGCGGATGGCGGAGGACGGCAAGCAGGAGCGCGACAGACCGTGGATCATGCGTACGTACTCGGGCCACAGCACGGCGGCCGCGTCGAATGCGCTGTACCGAACCAACCTAGCGAAGGGCCAAACCGGCCTCAGCGTGGCGTTCGATTTGCCAACCCAGACCGGCTACGACGCGGACGATCCACTCGCTCGCGGTGAGGTCGGTAAGGTCGGCGTCCCCGTCTCACACATCGGCGACATGCGCGCGCTCTTCGACGGGCTTCCGCTCGACCAAATGAACACGTCGATGACGATCAACGCCACCGCGGTGTGGCTGTTGTCGCTCTACGTGGCGGTCGCCGAGGAGCAGGGCGTCGACCCGAGCGTCCTTCGAGGCACGACGCAGAACGACATCATCAAAGAGTACCTATCGCGCGGTACGCACATCTTCCCGCCCGCGCCGTCGATGCGGCTGATCACCGACTTGATCACCTACACGGTCGACGAAGTCCCCAAGTGGAACCCGATCAACATCTGCAGCTACCACTTGCAGGAAGCCGGCGCGACGCCCACGCAGGAGCTCGCCTATGCGCTGGTCACCGCGATCGGCGTTCTCGACGCCGTGAAGGCGACGGGCCGCGTGCCCGAAAGTGAATTCGGCACGGTCGTCGGGCGCATGAGCTTTTTCGTGAACGCCGGCATTCGCTTCGTCGAAGAGCTTTGCAAGATGCGCGCGTTCGTCGAGCTCTGGGACCGCGTGACTCGCGAGCGCTACGGCGTCACCGACCCCAAGCAGCGCCGGTTCCGATACGGCGTGCAGGTGAATTCCCTCGGACTCACCGAGCAACAGCCTGAGAACAACGTCATCCGAATCGTCTTGGAAATGCTGGCGGTCACCCTCAGCAAAGACGCCCGGGCCCGCGCGATTCAGCTTCCCGCGTGGAACGAGGCGCTCGGTCTCCCGCGCCCATGGGATCAGCAATGGTCACTGCGCGCCCAGCAGATCCTCGCGTACGAGAGCGACCTTCTCGAATATGCCGACCTGTTCAAGGGCAGCGAGGTCGTCGAAGCGAACACCCAACGGCTGGTCGACTCCGCATGGGCGGAAGTGCAAGAGGTGTTGAAGCGCGGCGGCGCCGTCGAGGCGGTCGAGAACGGCTACATCAAGCAGCGGCTCGTCGAGTCGAACGCGGCCCGGCTTCGCGCGATCGAGAACGGCGACCAGGTCGTAGTGGGGGTCAACAAGTACGTTGAAGGCGCGCCCTCCCCGCTCACCGAGAACCTCGATGACGCGATCCTCACGGTTGACCCGGAGGTCGACGCCAATCAGCGCGAGGCGCTCGGCCACTGGAAACTCGAGCGTGATGGCGCCGCGGTCGCCAAGGCGCTGGCGGAGCTACAGCGCGTCGCAAACACCGATGAGAACATGATGATCGCGTCGATCGCCGCAGCGCACGCGGGCGTCACCACTGGCGAGTGGGCCAACACGCTTCGCCAAGTCTGGGGTGAGTACCGCGCGCCGACGGGCGTGGCGGGCGCCACCGTGAAGGCTTCGGGGTCCGGCGCCTCCGCGGAGGTGATCGATCGACTGCGCGCTCGGCTTAGCGACCTCGAAACCCGGATGGGGCGAAGGGCGAAGCTGCTCGTGGGCAAGCCCGGCCTCGACGGTCACTCGAACGGTGCGGAACAAATCGCCATCAAGGCCCGCGATGTCGGCTTCGACGTCGTCTACGAAGGAATTCGGGTCTCGCCAGAGCAAATCGTGGCGTCTGCGCTCGAAGAAGGCGTTCATCTCATCGGCCTGAGTATTCTCAGTGGCTCTCATCTCGCGCTCGTCCCGGAGGTCGCGGAGCGGCTTCGCGCTGCGGGGCTTGGCGACGTGCCCCTGGTCGTGGGCGGCATCATTCCGGACGCGGACGCCGAACGGCTTCGCCGGGAGGGGATCGCAGCGGTCTATACGCCAAAGGACTTCGAGCTCGACAACATCATGAGCGACTTGATCGACCTGGTGGACCGCCAGCATGCCGCCGAGTGATCTGTCGGACGACGCACGGCTGGTGATGTCCGCGGACAAGGCGGCTGTCTCCCGCGCTTTGAACCTCGTCGAGGATCGACGGTCCGACGCGCACGCCCGCGTCACCGGGCTTCTGGCCGCGCTCAAGGATGCCCCGAAGGCGGCGGCCGGTCACCGCGTGGGCCTTACCGGTCCGCCCGGGGTCGGAAAGAGCACCTTGACGTCGACGCTCGCGCGCTCTGTTCGACGACGTGATCGCACGGTCGGAGTCGTCGCCGTCGATCCGTCCAGCATACGGTCGGGTGGCTCGTTGCTCGGCGACCGCGCCCGGATGAGCTTCGACCCCTCCGATGCGGGCCTGTTCGTACGCTCCCTCGCAACGGCGGGCGAAGTCGGGGGCCTTGCCTACGCGGCCAACTCCGCGGTGCGGGTGTTGGCAGCCGCCTACGACATCGTCGTCATCGAGACGACGGGGGTCGGACAGTCGGAGATCGACATCGTGCACGTGGCGGACACGGTCGTCCTCGTGATCCAGCCCGGGAGCGGCGACGTGCTTCAGTTCCTGAAGGCCGGCATCATGGAGATCCCAGATATACTGGTTGTGAACAAGGCGGATCACGACGAGCTCGCGCAGCGTGCCGTCGCTGACCTCCGCGGTGCCCTTCGAACCGCCCACGCAGCAGGCGCCGGCGGCGGCCGGGACGCCGACTGGGAAACACCGATCATAGCGACCAGCGCAACCAAAGGCACCGGAATTGATGCGCTCATCGACGCCCTCGACGCGCATCGGCAGCACCTCGACGCGACGCTTCCAGCACGACGCCGCCAAGGCGAGGTCCAGTGGACACTCGACCTTTTCAGCCGCAAGCATGGCGAGCATGGGCTGGCGACCCTAGGGGGGGTAGCGCGGCTCAAAGCCCGCGCCGAACGAGACCTCGCCGGCGGTGATACGCCGTTAGGCCTTTGCGAACACTTGAGCCGGGAGTATGTATCAGCGCTCGGCAAAACTCCGTGAGGAACCCATGACTGAACGTCCAGATATCGTCCCCGTTGGTCAAGTCCCAGAGCTCGGCGCCGTGCCTGAGAAGATGCACGCCTACGTCATTCGCCCCGAGCGTTTCGGCGAGCCCAAACAATCTTTCCAGCACGAAGAGGCGCCGGTTTGGGAGCTCGGTCCTGGCGAGGTCCTGGTGCAGGTCATGGCGGCTGGCGTCAATTTCAACGGCATCTGGGCGGGGCTTGGCAAGCCGGTCAACATACTCAAAGGTCACGGGCTCGAGTACCACATTGCGGGCTCCGACGCGTCTGGTGTCGTGTGGGCGGTCGGCCCCGGCGTCAACGACCACAAGGTGGGCGATGAGGTGGTGCTGCACTGCAACCATCTCGTGAACCCGGGCACCAACGACCTGCAGACCATCTGGGGCTACGAAACCCCCGACGGCTCGTTCGCACAGTTCACCAGAGTTCAGGCGCAGCAGGTGTTGCCGAAGCCCGCGCACCTCAGCTGGGAAGAGGCATCGAGCTACGGTCTCACCTATTACACGGCCCACCGCATGTTGGTCGACCGCGCCAAGGTCGAGCCAGGCGAGGACGTGCTCATCTGGGGCGCTGGCGGCGGCCTGGGGGTATTCGCCGTGCAGCTTTGTAAGATCATGGGCGCCCGCGCGATCGCGGTGGTGTCGAGCGACGACAAAGCCGAGCTGGTCATGCAGCTGGGAGCACACGGGGTGATCAATCGCAGGGACTTTCCGGCGCTTCAGTACAAAGACGACATGACGCCAGAGGAGCAAAAGGCGCACAGCGCCGACCTCAAGGGCTTTGGCAAACGGATCTGGGAGATTCTCGGCGAGCGTAAGGGTCCCGACGTCGTGTTTGAGCACGTCGGCAAGGCGACCTTCCCGGCCAGCGTCTTCCTGGCAGCGAAGTACGGTCGAATCGTCATCTGCGGCGCCACCACGGGCTACGACCTGAACTTCGACGTGCGTCATCTCTGGATGCGCCAGAAGCAGATCATCGGCTCCCACTTCGCGGACGCCGATTCGGCGAGCCGCGCGAACCGGCTGGTCATTCAAGACAAGGTCAAGCCGGTCATGACGCGCCTCTTCACGTGGGAAGAGATCCCCGAGGCCCATCAATTGATGTACGAGAACAAGCTTCACGGCACGGTCGCCTGCTTGGTCGGCGCGCCTCGGCCCGGGCTCAAGAACCTCGAAGAAACCCTCGCCGCAATCGCAAACGGTTAGGAGCAGCCATGAAGCAAGTCATCGAAGCCATTGAGGGCGTCTACCAGCGCGCGCACGACAACGTGAAAGCGCTCGTCACCGAAGGGGACCGGATCAGCGCGAAAAAGCTGAACGAGAACCAACTCGCTGCGCATGCCGTTGCATACCTGGCAACCGAGCTCGAAGCGTGCCGGCAGATGGCTGCGTGGGCCGAACGGGTCGGCGGAGACTACGAAGGCAAGGTCGCCCGGGCGTACATCGGTGAGGTGGCGCGCGCGATCGTCGGCGGAGTCGACCTCGGCGCGTGTGAGAACATCGGCCTCGGCGAGATCGGCATCACCGAAGCGGACCTGCGGGACACCGTGCTTCGACCGGAGGTCATCGCGTTTTCCACCGAGCATGCTAGTGGCCAGGTGTACCTCGAGCTCGCTGCACATGCGCGGGATCACGGGTTCCCGAACCCGGGGTTCGAGGACGAAATGCTCGACGAGATTCGCTCACAGTTCTCGAAGTTCGTCGACGCAGAGGTCATTCCCCAGGCGCAAGAGATCCACCGCAACGATGCGTTGATCCCGATGGGCATCGTCGACCAGATGAGCGAGCTCGGCGTATTCGGGCTCACGATCCCCGAGGAATACGACGGGCTCGGGATGAGCAAGGTCGCGATGTGCGTCGTCACCGAGGAACTGTCGCGCGGCTACATTGGCGTGGGTTCGCTCGGCACACGCTCAGAAATTGCCGCAGAGCTGATCATGGGTGGCGGCACCGAGGAACAGAAGAAGAATTGGCTCCCGAGGCTCGCTGCCGGAGAAGTGCTGTCAACCGCCGTCTTCACTGAACCAAACATCGGCTCGGATCTCGCGCACCTCGGCACGCGGGCCGTGAAACAGGACGATGGCAGCTACGTGATCAACGGGCAGAAGACATGGATCACCCACGCGGCACGCGCGGACTTGATGACTGTCCTCGCGCGCACCGATGCGAGCGAGCCAGGCTACCGTGGCCTGTCGATGTTCCTTGCCGAGAAGACGCGCCGGAGCCGCGACGAAGGCGAAACCGAGTTCGTCGACGAAGGACTCACCGGGACCGAGATCAAGGTGCTCGGCTATCGCGGCATGGGCGAATACGAGCTGAGCTTCGAGGACTTCAAGCTCCCGGCGGACTCGCTGCTGGGCGGCGAAGAAGGCGCGGGCTTCAAGCAGCTCATGCGCACCTTCGAGAGCGCGCGGATTCAAACGGCCGCGCGCGGCGTGGGCGTGGCGCAAGCGGCCCTCGAAGATGCGATCCTCTACGCCACCGAACGCGAGCAATTTGGCGGGCCGATCTTTCAGTTCCCCCGCGTCGCTCGAAAAATCGGCCGCATGGTCGTGCGCATCCAAGCCGGCCGGCAGATGACGTATTTCAGCGCTCGTGAGAAAGACCAGGAGAAGCGCTGTGACCTTCAGGCAGGCATGGCGAAGCTTCTGGCGACCCGCTGCGCGTGGGAAGCCGCGGACGCGAACGTCCAGATTCACGGCGGAAACGGGTACGCGGAAGAGTACACCGCATCTCGCTTGTTGGTGGACGCGCGAGTTCTCAGCATCTTCGAGGGCGCCAACGAGATTCAGGCACACGTCGTCGCACGCAGGCTTCTCGAAAGCTGACGCACCGGCCATGAGCGGCCATACTGCCCCCGAGATGGGCCCGGATCGCGTCGGCGGCAGGCAGAGGCCGATTCGCATCGCCTTTGCCGTAGTGCTCGCGCTGCAGGTCTTCTTGGCCGTGTGGGGCGTCGCCGATCAGTGGACTCGCGGGCACAACGGCTGGAACGGTGCCGCGTATCACAACGCCGCGCGCAACACCTTGCGCTGGGACGTGCTCTTCCCGCTTCAGTACGAGACCGCCAACGTTCCCCCAAGGACGGAGCAGCTCTACACGCACGCACCGCTCGCGCTCCACCTGCACAACGTGGCCAGCGTGAAGCTCTTCGGCGATCGCGAGCTCTCGATCCGTCTGGTCGCGGGCTTCTGGAGTGTGGCGGCGCTCTGCATGCTGTTCGCCGTAGTGAGGCGCCTCTGGGACGACGCCCACGCCCTGGCGGCCTCCGCGATCTACGTCGCCCTCCCGATCAACGCGATCTACACCAACATGGCCAACCACTCGGCCGGCTTCATCTTCTGGTCGCTACTCACCCTCTACCTCTACATCCGCTCAACCCGCGCCCCCCCCTGGAGTG
>Ga0316187_10000662_pt1 | contig 27920 bp, 24 predicted proteins | sample CroRivburrow1_MG_FD_204927 | JGI IMG/M metagenome (GOLD analysis project Ga0316187, IMG submission 204927) | Coastal sediment microbial communities from Maine, United States - Cross River worm burrow 1 | ecosystem: Environmental > Aquatic > Marine > Coastal > Sediment | place: USA: Maine...
TTGCCTTGAATACTGCTGAGTGAGTGCGTCTTTTTCGGCTCATTTCCTGTGTTCCTCATGTTTAAATGAATTAAGAATTTAAAAAGATTTCACTTAAATTCACCTTAAAGATGTCTTAAGGATGGGGGCCACTTCTTTTGATCGAAATAAACTTGCCACCTTCCACTCCATCTGAACTCATAATTCAAGATTTTTATGGTAATATTATTTTGACCTGAACCCTAAAGATAACTGAACACCGACCTTGGGAACTTCCGACAGTAAATTGGAAATTCTACCAGGAATGGAATAATGCAGTCTTTCTACATTGGCAAGTTAACTTTGACGAACTACGAAAACTCGTTCCTGATGATATGGAAATCGATTTTTTTGAAGGAAAACAATGGGTGTCTTTAGTTGCATTCACAATGGAGAAAATAAGACGAAAAAATCTGCCTTCTTTTCCTCCAATTTCTGATTTTAATGAAATCAATATTAGAACTTATGTGAAATATAAGAAGAAAACGGGCGTCTACTTTTTAAGTATTGAAGGTGGAACAAAAATATCTTGTCAAATCGCAAAAGTCTCTCTGAATTACCGCATCGCTATTCAAAAATGAAGCGACAAGAAAATTACTATCACTCTGTTAACGCGCAACATTTTGACGAATTCGAAATGAAATTTCAAGTCGGACAAAAAATCAATGATAAAACTGAACTCGACAAGTGGTTGACTGAGAGATATGCTTTGCTTCAGGACACTCAAAACTCAATTAACGAATTTGAAGTTCATCACATAGAATGGCCAACTTACAGGGTTGACTTGAATGAAATAAGAATTGAATATCCAAGATTTGACAAACTCCTGAACAATTTACCAAATCTGACTCACTATTCGACGGGAGTTCAAGTAATCGCTTGGGACAAAAGGAAAAATAAAAAACTCGCTGTAACAAAATCAGGCAATAGCGCCTTTCGGGATGCTACTGTTTATAGCTAAACCGTCTGGTTTCACGTCACTACTCAGCACTTAACACCAAAGTAGGGCTTTCCGAACTGTATTCCTCCAGTGACTCTCTTTCGAAATCGCGCGCATCGATTTTCCACAAATCCGATCAGCCGTTTTGATTAACTCATACTAATTCGTCTTTCGCACCCTTTCACCTCACACCATTCTTTTTTTATGAATAATACGAACAGCGGCTGCGGTGGATCTATTTTACGGTATCATTTCATGATAAGTGGCGCATTTTCAGTTCATCAAAATCATTGCCCCTGCGGCGAAGCGCTCACCCTGATAATGAAATACAGAATCGTCATCCACGATTGTGCAACCGGACATGTAAGACCATACTAAAAAACTCCCACCCTCGGTTGTCTAGTAATAATTACCTAACTTTTTACTGGTTAAACGGATAACCACAATTATTTTTTTGTGTAAATGAGCATGAACGTTTGTATTTCTATAGACTTTCAGCAAAACAAATATTTTTCTCAAAACAGAAGCTAAGAACCAACGCCAACTGGCACAAATATTGCTAACAACAAGCCAAGTTAACAAACAATTAATTTAAATGCATCCAACGTGGGGTAAAGGATGAGAGCTATTCTAACTGGAAAACGAGGCTTGCCTGCAAATAGCACTTTTCGCATCGGCAAAAACGCAAGGATTGGTAAAGATACTGAGAATCATATTGCACTTGATTTCGAGTCAATCTCTCGAACACATGCTTATATTCACTTCAATGAACAAATTTCCAGCTATATTTTACAGGACTTAGGCAGTGAAGGCGGCACTTTTTTAAACGGTGTTCAGGTATTTGACCAAGTTCGCGTGCAGAACGGAGATACAATAGAACTCGGCGCCTTTCTTGAATTTCAATTCAATCTGCTAAACATTATGGAGGATCAGGCTATGTCAATTCCTTTTCAAAATTCATTCAATCAAAAAAACACCAACCCTGAAGCCGCTCATAGCAATTGGCATGATGGCGTTAAGACAGCATTACAGTTTCAACCGGGAGATTCGTATTTCGAAACCGCAACAGAAGGTTCAAAATTTGAACAGACCGACCAAATTACGCATCCCTACTTGACAATGGCAGATTCAATGGCAACGTCGATCACAAAATGGGAATCTTCGGCACAATTCAACGTACAGACCCCCAGTTATTTACAATCATCCATAAATGAGCCCGCAGTGGAAGCTGTCGAAGAAGCTGTTTCTGTGGAACAAGTTGAGGCGGAACCAGCTATTTACGAGGATGAATCAACCTTTTTATTGACTTTAAAGCCGTCAAATGAAACATATCCGCTCAAAGACGGAGAAAACGTTATCGGCCGAAAAAATAGTTGCGATGTGACCATTAACCATAACACCGTTTCCAAACTCCATGCCTGTATCGCAGTTGAAAACGAAACGTTAACCGTAACCGACTTAAAGAGTAAAAATCATACATTTATTGATAACAAACGTATTATTAAACTAACAAAAGTGGAGCCTAATATGGACGTTAAATTTGGTGAAGTAGAAGCGACAATCTCATTGCGTCAAGAAGACAGCATCCTGCTTTTATAAAAGCGTTGAAAGCAACAAGATTTTCTATGTAAAGTGGCTGGTATCTGTAGCATTGGCAAAAGCTTCATCTTTCGAAATCAGGCCTTCATTTAGAAAACCCTTCAAAGCGGAATCCATCGTCTGCATTCCATACGAACTCCCGGTTTGTATCGCTGAGTGCAGTTGATGGGTTTTTTTTTCTCTAATCATATTACGCACAGCAACGGTTGCAATCAGAATTTCATGGGCGGCAACACGGCCATTGCCATCCTTGGTAGGCAATAACCTTTGCGCGACTACGCCTTCAATGGTAGTTGCGAACATGGTTCTTATCTGATGTTGTTGTTCAGGCGGGAAAACATCAACAATTCTATTTACTGTCTCCGCCGCGCTCATCGTATGTAAAGTTGCAAAAACAAGGTGCCCGGTTTCTGCGGCAGTTAAGGCGAGGTCGATTGTCTCCAAATCCCGCATTTCACCTACCAATATAATATCCGGATCTTCTCGCAAAGCGCTTCTTAACGCAGCGCTAAATGAATGGGTATTTTCACCTAACTCTCGTTGATTTACAAGACAGTTCTTGCTTTGGTGCACGTATTCAACCGGATCTTCGATGGTTAAAATATGCTCATGTCTTTCTGTGTTGATCGCATCAATCATCGCGGCGAGCGTTGTCGACTTTCCGGAGCCGGTTGGTCCGGTAACCAGAACGATTCCCTCTTTTTTCTGGCAAAGAGCATAAATGCCTTGCGGCGCCTTTAGTTCTTTTAGCGACCGAACCTGATCAGGAATTGCGCGGAAAGATGCAGCTTCGCCGCGCAATTGAAAAAACAGGTTTGTGCGAAACCTGGCGACACCTCTAATCGCATAAGCAAAATCGAGCTCCAGATCAATTTCCAGGGCTCGTTTTTGCTTATCTGTTAATATATCATGGAAGAGAGCGCGCAGCCCGGTGTCAGTTAAAACCGGTGATTCAAGATGTCTTAATTTACCGTGGATTCGTAAAACCGGCGCGTTCCCTGCGCTGAGATGAATATCGGAAGCGTCCTTTTCAAAAGCAAACGCAAGCAGCTCATCAAGTTCACTTTTTTGCATATTGAATCATCCATCTGTCTCAACAATCCTGGGGGTAATAAAGATCAAAAGATCTGTTTGGCTTTTCATGATTGTTTTATTTCGAAACAAATTGCCTATTAAAGGAATGTCGCCAAGCAGCCATACTTTGCGTATCGTCTCTTTGTTGTTTTCACGTATCAGGCCGCCGATCACCATGGTCTCGTTATTACGTAAATTAACGATGGTTTCGACAGTTCTTTTTGATGTTATAGGAGCGCTGTTTCCAGCGGCGGTGACCTGTCCGATAACTTCTTCCACCATTGGTTTCACATTTAGGGTCACCATGCCATCCTCGCCAACATGCGGGGTGACACGCAGTTCAATATTCACATCCCGGTAGTCAAAGGTTACAACATCGCCCTGCCCGCCAACACCTCGTGTAATTTGTGGAACCGGAAAATTTGTGCCGACGCTTATCAACGATTCCTCGTTGTCCATTGCTAAAATGCGCGGATTTGAAACTAGTTTTGAGTTTGTGTTTTCATTAAGGAAATTTAGCACAGCGCCATAGCGATCCATTGTTAAGCGACCATAATTTATGCCGGGCACATCTAATGGCACTTCAACGCCATACTCACTCGCGCCGCCGCTGGGCTTGATAAATTCCCGAAAAATATTCGCATTGATATCCATGTCCCAATTGATACCGAGATTCATTTCATGCTGAGGAGATACTTCAACCAGTTTGGCCTCAATCATAACCTGCTGCGGCGCAACATCCAAAGCGGCGACAAGGATGTCAAGTTGAGAGATATGTTCATCTGTATCAGTTACAATCAACGTGCTGCTGCGGCTCGATCCGCCAAGTTGCCGCTTACTTTTCTCGTCGGCTGTCTGTTGGTTAAAGTTAAAGTAAAAAACCTGAACCTTTGCCGCATCTGATAACATTTGCGTAACACTCTCTTTCAGGTTGTTGGCATCGAGATGATTAAGGCGATAGACTTTTGTTACTAGTTCATTTGTCGCAAATTTTTCACGCGGCTTCACCATAACAGCTTCGCCATGATATGAGTATGCAAGGCCATTTGCCTGCACAATGATATCCAATGCTTCCTTAACAGTTACATCGCGCAAGCTAACCGTTACATTTCCGACAACATCGTTGCTGGAAGCAATATTGACTTTGCTTTGCCGTGACAGCAGTCGCAGCACATCTGACACAGGCGCTTCTTTAACATCAAGCGTAATTAATTCCCTGTTTAACAATTCTTCCGGAGGCGTGTGTTTCGGTTTACTCACTGACTTACTTGAGACAACATCTTTCGGGGCTCTTTTCGAAGATATATCAACTATTTCATCAACCGGCATTAGGTCAACGGAATTTGCCGGCTGAAAGGCGCCAGTCGTGTTCAAGCTATTTTTCTTTAAATCAATAATCAGAACACCGGGGATACTTTCCTTCAGCTCAAAATTAACTTCTCCCCGAAAGCTAATATCTATTTTTGAAACAGGCTGCATTTCATTCTGCTCGGTTATTGTAATTCCTGCGACCAGCCCTTTTTCATAGCGCAGTTGACGTTGTTGCAAGTCGACTACAGTATTGTCAATAAAAAATCGCAATCGGTTCCGATATTGATCGAATTCATGAACATAGTTTGCATTGGCTGAACATGTTACGATCAAGCGGTAACTATTGCTCATATTATAGAGTCTTATTTCCTGAAGTCTGTTATGTTCTTGAGCGACCACCATAAAAGGAATGGTGAAAAACATAAAAAAAACCAAAATGACGATTGAATATTTACGGCTGAAGTAGTTCATTTTTCTAACACCAATTTAATTATTTGTCCGCCAATTTCGCATCGTACATGTGCCTTGGCGATCTCCAACATTTTAATATTTCCAATTGATTGCCCGGTTGCAAAGACTTCCCTTCCAAGCAAAGCCAAACGTTTATCTCCACGATTTATGATTGCCCGTAAAGTATAATTTATTGACTTTTCAGAGGTCGTGTCCTGCTCGACAAGTCGATAACCAAGCGCAAACGGATCCCGTTTCCAGCTCAAAGCCGTTGCGTTGACAATATTTTGAATAGTCGAGGCATTGGCTGTTTTCACTTTACCCGGCCTGTTGTCCTTCTCTTTTGCAAGCGTTTCATGAATATCCTTCCCGCTATTTGAGGCAGTTTTTTCTGCTGCGCCATTACCAGAAAACTGATACGCCAGAAAAAAAATCAGAACCGCGCCCGCGGCTATAATCAATACTTTTTCCCTTTTTTCCAACTCAACCATTTTTATCCTCCTGCAACAAATGAACGGGTTCAGTCGTCCCGCCGCCGCGCATGAACAATTGAAGTTCAACCATAAGCATCAAATCAGGAAATACTTCCTCATTATAATCGATTGAAAACTCTTTAACAGACAATAAAATGGGCAAATCTTTCATGGTTTCAAGAAATTTCCCCAAATTTTTATATCGCCCTTGCATTTGCAAGTTGAGGCCAAAAGGAACAACTGTTCCGGTAATTTTCAGCGCCTGTTCATTCATTAGAGACTCATAGTCCGGCAAAATTTTGTTAAATCTGAGCCCATGTTTTTTTCCATGCTTGTTAAGCAGATTCACCGCCGATTGAAGTCCGGCTCGATCAATTGTCTTCTCATGCTGTTGCTTAATTTTCTGCCGTAGTGAAATGACATCCGCCTCAAGCCCATCCATTGTTTTTAGGTTAGACTTTAAGATTTGAATACTTGAAATCAATTTTTCTGATTTCTGCTCAATTAATTTCATTTCATTTAAATTAGGTTTGTAAAGCAACACAAACCAGGCGGCACAAATAGCAACCAGCGCTGCAAAGGCCGCAATCAAACTTTTTTTAGAATTATTCATCTACTTTAACTCGCACGCTATAACAAACTGTAAATTTCCATCATCATTAATTTTTTTTGAATTCAAATCAACTTTTGAAAAGAAGCCCGACTTATCAAGTTCCATCATAAAACCTGCCAACCGCATTCCCTCTCTTGACCGATCAGAAAAAGCAATTCCATCGATCAACATAACTTTTTTAAGCGTCCTTTCATTCGATGCACCCCCGGTTACAAAACTTTCTTTCAATTTCATTGAAATCACAGTGGTTTTCACAGGGAAAAAATTGCTTACGATTTGCAAGCATCTCACTGCGACTGCGTCAACCTGAACATTATTTCCATAGTTTCTATTTTCCAGTATCAGAGCCGACTGTTCCTGCTGCAACTGACTGATTTTTTTACGCGAAGGTTCGCCATTGCTGAATTCGGTTTGCAAATACTTAAATTCCTGCTCAATTCCATCTAATTGTCTTATTGTACTTTGAGATAAAAATATCATCAACAAAACAGCCGCCAAGAAGACATATCTGTAGATTTTTTTCAAATATTGTAACATCTGAGATCTACGCATACTTGTCGGCAGAAAATTAAAGCTTTCCTTTTCGTCAAGGGCAAGACCGATGGCAACGCCATATTGAGGCCCGCAAGACGCCACATCACTGCTAATTGCGCCTTTCTTTGCTGGCAGCAAATCAAACGGGTTCATTACTTTTGTGGGAATTTCTAATTGTGACGTGAGGCGCTCTTCCAGATTCTTGATTAACGCGCCGCCGCCAGTAAGGAAAACACCACTAATCGTATCAACCTGAAACTTCTCCCGGTAGAATTCAATTGTGCGCTTAATTCCGGTAACCAAACCCGCCATGACCGGATCAATCTGAACCGCAAGTTCGCTTGTAGTAATGCCCTGCGCCAACTCTTTCTCATCTGTCTGCAGAGGGATTCCATATTGCCGTTTCACCGCTTCCGCTTTTTCCTGACTGAGTTGAATGGCTCGCCCCTTGCGAAAAAACTCTTTGGAAAGTGCTTCCGTAAAAGCGGCGCCCCCGGTTGAAACTTCACGGGCAAATTGCAACTCGCCATTGGCAATAATGGCAATATGCGTTGAATCGACCCCGATATCAACCATGGCATAGCTCTTTCCTCTCTCATCTCCTTTTGAATAGAGTTTGAATAGATTCAAAAGGGCGACAGGTATGGCAGAAATTTTTTCAGGCTTAATATTTGCATCTTGCAACGATTTCAGGCGTTTTTTAATTAAATCCTTTCGCGCTGCAATGACCATCACCCCGCGTTTCTGATCAGCTCTTTCCCGCTGTGACCCAATCTCCTCATATTGAAAAACAGTCGAATCTATTTGAAAGGGAAAATCTTTCTTGCAGGCCCATGGAATAGATTTACGCATCGCTTTGTCTGACAACTTGGGCATTTCGAGATTTTTAAAAACTACTTCCATCCCTGAAACAGCGGTTTTAACAAAGGTATTTCTCAATGATTTTGGTGAGAAAGATTCCGTTAATACAGTCGACGCCGCACGGTCAATATCTTCTCCATCTTTTCTGGAAAAGGGATAACGACCGATGCCAAGTATCTTGGTTTTGCCTGCGCTTTTTTGCAGATTTACATATTTAATGCCGCCCGCTCCAATATCAAGACCAAGCAATGTATTGTTTTCAAATACTGACAATAAGTTAAATCCATCAGAATGCTGTGCTTTTAACTTATTTGCAGGCATATGTGGTGGGTCAGCCTTTTTTTCGTCTAATTTCTTCGACTCACTTTCAATTCCGGTTTCAAGCTGGATCACAAACGGCGGTGAAGTTTCAACGGTAGTTTCAGTCCCGCCCAAACCAACATTTATGAACAGATCCACCGGTTCAACTAACTCATTTTCATGCAGGCTGTTTTCCGCTGAAGTCTCAACTTTATTGATCAAGGCGCTGAGTTCGCCCTTGCCCTTCAGCCCAACCACTTCCTCTTTCTCTTTGACTTTTATCGCTAAAACATCGTCAGATTCAGTTACCTCTAAGACATTCACAGAAGCAAATTCATCAGACTCATCCGCAGGTGATTCATTTACCACTTTCGGTTCTGATATATTTTCACTCAAATCATTAGTAGTATTCGAGGCATTTCCCTCATTCCGTTCATCCCGGAAATTGATGTCTGTTTTCTTCTGATCAGTCTTCATTGTCGAACCAGATCCCCTTCATTTTTTCTCATATTTTTCTGCACAATATTTGAATGCCTTATGTATCGGCCATCTGCAAGCATCCTTTATTACCAATTCTGTTTGCAAACATTTCGTTCTTATCAAACTGGAAATCTTCAAGAGCCATCGCCCATTCAAACCAAAGCGGATGCAGAGAGGAGTGTGAATTAATTATAAAATGCGTTGTTCCGCGCGCAATTCTTAGACTCATATTACCATACAAAGCGAACTCACCCCTTGATTTTTAAAGCAGCCAGCTTCTTGGGGGGTGAAATTGAACAGAAAGTTTCTCTCCTGAAAGTCAAAGCTCCCCCCCCCTGCTTTGAAACCAGCTCTACCCCAAACCGGCCTCTTTCCGAACGACTTTTTACTTGCATTTTAACGACCAAAATGTTATCGTTTCAGCCTTTTAGAACTATGGCGTATCGTGCTTTTAGAACTATGGCGTATCGTGGAGTTAGACTCATGCAAATAAAATTAAATCAACGTTTTTATTCATTAAGGCTTATGCTGTTGTTTATCGGCATCGGTCTGGTATACTTCTTTTCATTTTATTTCAATCTGCTAAAATAGTGTGTAGACCTGAGAATAAGCGCATTAATTTCAACTTCTAACATCAATATAATCAGATATTATCAATGCTATCTTTCCTGAAACTTTTTACACCAGGCTACCCAAATCGGGCGCCGTCGCCTATCCAATTTGCCCAGTAAATTCCGTCTCCCCCTCCGATTCCACAAACCGATGGATGCGCCTGAATGGCCAGCTTTTTTCATGGCCTGCAGTTGGATGAAATATCTTGTAGATCTAATGATGGGCAAATTGGTGTGCTCTGACCTGTGAACCAGCTTTAAAAGAATGCTCCCGAATTATCAATTGAATCCTGAGGCGAGAAATGAAGACCTGTTTATTCCTATGCACCGGCAATTACTATCGTAGTAGATTTGCCGAAGAATATTTTAACCATCTCACCACAGCCGCTGGAAATGAATGGCAAGCCATTTCAAGAGGGCTTGCACGCGACATGAACAAAACCCGAAACCCCGGCCCAATTTCAAAACACACGCTTTCGGCCTTAGAATTGAGGGGCGCAAAGGCAAAAAATGCTCACTGCTTTCCCAAATCGGTTGGCGTAGACGATTTTAAAAAGGCTGATCGTGTGATTGCAATATGCAAACGGGAACATCAACCAATGATTGAGCAGCGCTTTTCTGAATTTTCAACTGCCGTAGAGTATTGGGATATTGAAGACATTGCATTCACCAACCCGGAGGAAGCAATTCCGGCCATCGAAGCAAAAGTCAATGAAATGACGGGTAAAAATTAGCTCCTTTGCGGCAATGCCAGATCGATTCCGCCCAGATAACTCACCCGGTGTGAATTCACCCCCACTGTCGCATTGAAGCGTAATTCAATTGTTGTTTCTGCGCCTTCTTATAAAAAAACCTGCCAAGTGCAATAAAATTTAAGTTTTTATTCCACGAACCGATTCCTAAACCATAACAATAAAAATCGGGTTAACGGTATACGGAATGAAAGATTACGACAGCTTTAGCTTTGAAGAAACCAATCGGTTTGAAGACTTACTTCGCACAACAATTCGCCTAATTCAGGTTGCTCAGGAACTCGGCGAAGTTTACGCGGCCGTTCGAATAATTGTTGATTTGCCACATGTGGAATCTAAACAAGAAATGCGTCATCATTTAGCTCAGCTAGCGGCCTCTTTTTTGACGGAGGGTTTTGGAGATGAAATGATGTCTTACAAAACATCATTCATTGTGGAATTAGCTGACAAAATTGCCGAGCTGCCCGATGATGAGTTTGTTTAACGCAGATAGATTTGTTCTATTTCACACCTGAATCAAGCCGTTTTTTTTCCAACAATAGTTTTGGAAACAGTTTAGACGCCGCGATTGAGGTGAGAACCGAGACTGTAAAGAACAAAGTTCCGGTTTTCACCTTTATCGCAATAATCCCGCCGCCCATTTTATAGGTCATCACAAAAAGGGCGATGACATAAACATCAAGCATTGCCCACTTGCTCAACGCGCTTACTGCATTTGCCAATCGCGCTCCCTTTTCTTTTTCACGATGAAATATGGCGATGAGAAGCATACCATACTTTACCAATGGAAACAATATCGAAAAGATTAAGATGACACCCGACAGAAAAAGTTCGCCATGCTCGAACAATAACCATATCGACTTCACAATTGTCACGTCATCTTTAAAAAAGTACAACTTTCTGATGCGGAAAGCAGGCAGGAAAATCCCCATAAGGTAAGTTGCGAAAGATGTAATTGTTAAGCTGGCCAGGAAAAGTTTTTTCATTGTCTGAATGTTTAAATCCCCTTTTCAATTTAAAAAATGTTTATCGCAGCTTGTTGGCCTGCAAGGATATTGGCATTGCAACAGTGCGATCTGTCAATGGTAAATAATACGCAATTCGAAGCGCTAAAAACAATTTATGGTCTCATAATAACTAAAAAAATGTTGCGTCGGAACCGTAAATTTCAGTATTATTGTACATGTTTTCACCATCCAAACACAAACCTCAAGCGCCCAATGGAAGGGCAAGCGTTGTCAACCCGGTTAACAGATTCGAAAAAATGCACATTGACATCAATGAATCTTTCGCTGAATTTGGAACGCCTGCTTCAGTGCGCACTGAATACTATATTGATAATAGCAAAGAAATCCTGGCAAAAAATGATAGTCCTGATGTGACGTTCACCTACAGCATTAACCCGTATCGAGGGTGCGAACACGGCTGTATTTATTGCTACGCCCGCCCCACACATGAGTATTTCGGCCTATCAAGCGGGCTGGATTTTGAGACGAAAATTTTTGTCAAAAAAACTGCGCCTGAGCTTTTACGCAAACGTTTTTCGTCAAAAAAATGGATCCCACAATTCATTGCCTTTTCTGGAAATACAGATTGCTACCAACCGATAGAAAGACAACTCAAAATAACCAGAGAATGTTTAAAAGTGTTTCTTGAGCGCCGCAACCCTGTGGGGCTCATCACAAAAAATGCCTTAATCTTGCGCGACATCGACCTTTTGCAAGAACTTTCAAAATGGAACCTCGTCTGTGTGACAATTTCCATAACCACCCTGAACCCTGAACTCTCACGTAGAATGGAACCCAGAGCCTCATCGCCGCAAAAAAGATTGGACACTTTAAAAAAACTTGCGCAAGCGGGAATACCAATAATTGTGAGTGTCGCGCCAATTATTCCAGGACTCACCGAACATGAACTGCCGAAAATTCTAAAAGCGGCGGCAGACTGTGGCGTCAAAAACGCAGCTTACATTATGCTGCGACTGCCATACTCTGTCAAAGAATTAATGCAAACCTGGTTAAAAGCCAATTACCCGAACCAGGAAAACCGCACGCTGAATGCCATCAAAACGACAAGAAATGGAACTCTCAATAATCATCAATTTGGCATGAGAATGTCTGGCGAGGGTCCCAGAGCCGAAACGATTAAACAGATGTTCCGTTTGAGTTGTCAGCGATATGGTTTAAGTATTGAACCACTTGAAGTAGAGACTCAACATTTCAGACGCTTGCAATCAGGTCAGTTAACGCTGGAATTTTAATTCGACTGAACATCTTGCCACACAAACCCGAAGCGTAAACCTGCCGGGCCACCGCCATTAAACTGCCTCATCCACAGCCTGTGGAAAAATTTCCCCAACATCTCCCTCCAGTCGCAGCGCTACGGCTGGATGATGATCATGTTCTGTTTCGCCCCGATTGATAATGACATACGGCGCTCCGCGTTGCGCTGCAGATAAAGGGAAAGAAGCCGCCGGGTAAACTGACAAAGTCGAGCCCAGCGCGATCACCATGTCAGCCTGATTTGCGGCAATCGCCGCGCGGTTCAAATCGACTTTTCGAAGACTTTGTCCAAAGCTGATGGTCGCTGGTTTTAAATAGCCGCCACATTGTTCACAAAGAGGCGCTTTTCCAGTTTGTCTGAACACCGCGAAGTGAGGTTCAGGTTCGGTTTTCAGCCAACAGCTTTGACATTCAACGTCAAGGTTCGAGCCATGAATTTCAACCAGCTTATCCTCAGAAGTTCCGGCCAGCGCATGCAATCCATCTATATTCTGAGTGACCACCATGGAAAGCTTGCCGCTCGTTTCAAGTTTATAAATTGCTTTGTGCGCTTCATTCGGTTTTGCGTCACGAAAACCGTCCCAACCTTCCATTTTAGATGCCCAATATTCGACGCGAGCCTTTTCTGACGACATAAAATCTTGGTAATAAACAGGTTGACGATGGCGCCAAATTCCTTGCGGACCGCGATAATCAGGTATACCGCTATTAGTGGAAATTCCAGCGCCCGTAAAAATCAATAGTTTAGAATGTCGTTTGATAAGTTCAACCAGCTTTTTATTCAACATTTGAGAGCCTTGACCAATCCTATTTATTGACAATACAATCCATTAGAAAAAATAGCTGCAAAATTTTTACTCCGTTTTATTCAACCCAAAATACATAAACCCCTCGCGTATGACAAATAGTTTAAATTTTGTTGGAAAAAATTGAAAATCCACAATTATCTGTCGATAAATAGTAGGATGATTTTTTACAAACATTATAGGGAAGCGTAGAAATAATATAAATTTAAGTGAGCTCAAGGTAGATTCTTGACTTATAACTGACTAGTGACAAAACAAAAATAGACTTCACTAAGGTGATCTTGAGTGGATAAACAAAAGCAATGCTCTAACATTTGTCTTTATTCAGGCTCCAATCACTACAGGTTTAAGTCATTTACTAACAAAACCGGGTGGTTATTCATGGACAGATTTCAAGCAAAAAAAGTTACTGGGTCAACGAAATACAGTTTACTCAGAAAACCCAAAAGCCAAACGATTTACCGCTTGGTTCTATTGGCAGGCCTCCTTATTTCCGTTGGGTGTTCGTTTGACAAACCAAGCGCGCCAAGTTGGGATGTCGAAGTATCAATTCCATTGATCAGTCAGGTATTTACGATGTCCGAAATCGCAGATAACCAGGAATCAATTATTCTCGATTCGACTGGATTGCTCGCCTTTGAGGAGATCTCCGAACTTGACAAATATGAAGTGGGCGACCAACTAGACCTCAAGGATATTGACGGCCAATTCACTATGGAGATGGGTGTTTTCGAGATTGACGCCCCCGGCTCTAACGGCACGACGGTCGAATTGCAAGAGATCTTTTCAAATGCAACAACCTTAGATGGTCAAAACGCTATAATACCAACATTTTCATTTATAACTGACACGAAGCCGCTCAATTCATACGATGATTTTCTTTATGCTCAAATTGAATCGGGCGCGCTCACTATTAGAGTTGTGAACGGGCTGAGCATTCCGCTCGGAAGCCCGATTGATTTGGAAGTTTGGGACTCAACGGTGGACACGCTAATTTTTGTGATAAACTCAACAAACCAAATTCCGGCTGGACAGACAAAATCATTTGAAAAATCATTGGCCGGAATAAAACTTCCGAATACGCTTTCCATGCGGATGTCAGGTTCTTCGCCAGGCAGCAGCGGCTCTCCGGTTTTAATAAAGGCGAACAGCCGTTTTGAAATGTTGGGGGAAATAAGCCCTCTTGAGGTAGTTGAAGCCGTGGCAAGAATTCCGGCTCAAACCGTTAAACGAACCGACGCTGCTACGATAGAGGACTCAATAGTTGTTTACGAAGCGGATGTGGAGAGCGGCGCCATCAATATCAGTCTCAGCGGAAATATGCCGCTTGACTCCTGGATCGTTTATACCCTGCCTGATTTTTACAGACCAAACGGTGTGGCGCTGTTGGACTCTTTCTTTGTCAACCGCAATCAAAATGCTTCAACAACCATTAACCTAGCCGGCTTTATACTCCGACCGCAAAACGGCAATTTTAGTCAGCAGGAAGTCGTCTTTGATTGGCGCATACGAACAGAAGCAACCGGTGATAACTTTGCTTTCGTTCGCAGTACGGATCTAATGAATGCCAATTTCTCGCTATCTGCTTTACGTTTCGTCAATCTTACCGGAAAAATTGGTCAACAAAACATCGATGTTTCCCAGAATGATATTGAGCTCGACATTCCGGCGGATATGGACAGTATATTTTTTGAGACAGCTGAATTGGAAATGATAATCAACAATTCTATCAATTTTCCCGGCCGCCTGCAATTCAGTTTGCAAGGGGAAAATAAAAATGGCGGAACGTCTTTCCTTGACATCAACGAAATTATTCAACCTGCAGAACAGGCCGGCGTTGTCAAAACAACTGTAATCCGATTGAATCAAAAAAATAGCAACATCAAAAACTTTATCAGCATTTTGCCGAACCTGGTCAAAGTAAACGGACAAGTCGCTCTTGGGGATCTAAAACATGTGGGCACAATTTCAAAGAATGACTTTGTTAACGGGACAGTGAAATTAGCCGCTCCCTTTTCCTTGAAATTGCCTGCTCAGGATATCGAAGGCAAAGCTTCCGAAATGGAAATTGAGGATGACGTAAAAGAAGACATTATCAACAATTTATCCGAGGGTTCATTTTTTAGCGAAATCAAAAGTAATATTCCGCTCGGCGCCAGTGTACAGGTATTGTTTTCAACCAACGAGCAAACCATTTTTTCAAACCCAAACTTGAAAATCGGGCCGTTGCGAGCAAACCCTGGCGCTATTTCGCCTGACGGCTATGTTCAATCACCCGCAACGAACGAGTTTAATTTCAAACTCACTAAAGAACAAATGCAACTGTTCACAAAAGACAAATTGTTCTCAGCCGTATATGTTTCAATTGACGGAACCAATGGCAAGTATGTCAAATTTCGCGGTTCAGACTCACTGCAATTGAAATCTTACGCCACTATCGAACTTAGGGTTAATGCAAATGATTAAGGGAGGAAGAAGGGTCATGACTCTCCAAGTAAAAAGAATTGTTGCACATTTTGTGTGCATAACTGGCGTCATCACTTTCGGCGCGGTCACAGTTTTTGGTCAAACCGGCGTCTCAAATGCCAGGAGCGCTGCAATGGGCGGCGCCTATTCAGCAATTGCAAACGGCGTTGAGGCTCCGCTCTGGAATCCTGCAAATTTGGGGATTCGAGCAAAAGCCAAGTATCGTTTGAACTTATTCTCTTTTGGTTTAGGCGTTCAGAATAATAGTTTTTCGAAAACTCACTACAATAAATTTAACGGCGCCTTATTTAGTGCAAATGACAAAAAAGAGATACTTAACCTAATACCTGAGGAAGGCCTTACCCTTGACTTGAACGGCGAAGTTCAGGCTTTGGGCATAAGCATCGACCAGTTTGCATTTACAACAACCGGAATTGTCTCATCAAATTTGTCAATACCTGACGATCTTTTTGATTTACTGTTGAACGGCAACCAGTTTGACAAGTCCTACGATCTAAGCGGCGCAAAGGGAGAAGGGATCGGATACGCCAGCACAGCTTTATCAGCAGGAATACCAATCACCTTGGAAAGGTTTAAAGAATTCTCTATTGGCGTCTCAGGAAAGTATTTGCAAGGTTTCTCATACGCAAAAGTAGTTCAAGCAACAAGTTCACTTGAAACCAATATCGATGGAATCCATAGCAGCGGACAGCTTGCCTTGAAGCGAGCCGAGTCAGGCGACGGCTTCGGAATTGATCTCGGAGTGGCTGCCAAAGTTGACAAAAATACAACTCTCAACTTTTCCGTAATAAACCTTTTTAGCAATATCAACTGGGACGGATCGCCAGAACGATTCACTTATACATTCGGTCTTGATTCACTCACTGTGCAAAAAGCTTCTGAAGATGGTCTTGATTCACTTTTTGCTGACAAAGAGGAAACCGTTGACATTAAATCATTTTCAACATCATTGCCCGGCCAGATACATTTGGGGGCTGCGCGTAAATATAAAAAACTGTTGCTCGGTTTTACCTATACGCAAGGTCTGCGCAACGGAGCGGGCGTTTCAACAACGCCCAGGCTTGCTTTTGGAACAGAATACAGACCAATTGGCTTTTTTCCACTGCGTGCAGGCTTTGCAATGGGCGGCGGTCAAAGTCTCTCCTCTTCCCTCGGTTTTGCATTTGATTTTGCACTGTTCTCCTGGGACTTTGCGCTGGTTAGCCGCAGCGGCATGTTTGCCGGCAAAGGAATCAGTCTTGCCTTCGGTTGGATGTTCAGGTTTTAGGCTTTTGACTTTCTCTTCGATAAAAAAAGAACTTTTGTTTAGAAAAACGGCCGGACTCTTGGTTCGGCTGTTTTTTTTAAACAAAAAAGCTATTCCTCACAGGATCTTTTACACTATAAACATATAATACTTGTGATGAAACAGCGCCTTGCGTCCGAGTGACAAGATCAACTATGCATGCATGATGAAATCGGTTATATAAACATGAAAAAAAATTAACCCTTTCTCGCATCACACGCGAGGAGACAATTACATATTCGACATTCTTGACGGCGTTTTATAGCTCTTGTTCACTTTTTAATTGCACAACTTTGATGGCCGCACCATTTTTTTGCGCGGAGAACCGCATTGAGTCGTACAAAACAAAAAATCGTAGTCGAAACTGAGCATATTATCATTGGAGTATTAAATGAGTTTTCTTAGGAAGGGATTTCTATGTTGCACACTTTTTTTATCATTTCTCCCGGCGGCAAACGCCTCTGACGTGAATTTCTATCTCCTACGGCTTCCAGACAAACCATTGCCTCAAGTGCGCAAGATCGCTGTCTTTGATTTTCAGGGAAAACCTGAGCTTGGTCGTCGAATGGCCGACCTGGTGATCTCTGCGCTGCTGGAAGAAAGACGCGGGCTGGATGAAAACAAGGCGAAGTCTTACCTGCAGGGCGCTCGAACCAATGTCTTTCAATTAGTTGAAAGAAGCCAAATTGCCAAAATTTTTGAAGAACAAAAAATGAGCATGGCTGGCTTAATTGATGATCAAGATCTGGCGCGCTTGGGCGAACTGATTGGCGCAGATGTTATTATAACCGGCATGGTTAACGCCAATTCAGAAGACATCAACAAAAGAGAGAAAAGAGTAAAAAGGAAAAAAAAGGCAAAGGATGAAACCTATTACGTAAATTGCAAAACCAGAAAAGCGGAAGCCCGTGTGAGTTTGCGCATTATTGATGTTAATACTGCGCAAATATTGGGAACAAAAGAAGCGACCGCCAGCGAAACATCAAAAAGATGCGGCAGCTCAATAGAACGAATGAAAACCGTCGAATCACTTCTGCAAAAAAACCTGGAAGAGTTGCCGAATCAGGGTTTAATAAACTATTTCAACCCTTTTTTCAAAAAGAAAAGATTCGACTTCGAAGACATTAAGCACAAAAAAATAAAAGGTATTGGCAAAGACGCCAAAAGAGCAGCCAAACGATATGACCTGGATGGCGCCTATGCGCTCTACAAAAAAATTGAAGACCAGGATCCCTACAATGATCGGGTTCACTACAATCTTGCAATTCTTGATATGATGGTCGGAAATTATGAAAACTCGCACCGTCATTTTAGTATGGCCTTTCAATTAAAAGACAAAAAGTCTTATAAGAAGGCCATGGACTTCGCACAAAAGATGGTTCGTAACTCTAAGATTCTTGCGGGCTATAACATAAAAGTAGAAAAACATGAATTTCAAACGAACAAGGCTATTCTGAGCAAGGTGAAGCTGCGCGGTGGGTCTGACAAAAGACATGCTGTACAAAGCGCGCCTAATCGCGATGTAATCGCCTGGGTTCCCGGAGGCATTAGTTTAGATGTAATCAGCAAAGAAAAGGGTTGGTATAAGGTAAAACTTATCGATGGCAAGATAGGTTATCTTAACGAAAAAGATGTTCAATAACCAGTTAATGGCTTGCAGTTGAAGCAAATATTGGCTTCAACTGCAAGCGCTGTTGGCGCAGCTTCGGTTAAAATTTGCTGACAATATCAGGCAAAACATCTTTTTCCAATTTCCTAGCAGCATTTTCCAATGCCTTGACACCGGCATTTTGATAGTTTAATTGAACGCCTTTAATGTTTGAAAAAGTATTATTATAAAGTTCATCGCCGCTTTTTAGATCTGTAACCAAAATGCTCAGATCTACAAAAGCGGTGAACATGCCCTGATAATGCGTTCCCCGACGCGCATTTGCCTGTAACTCAATTAAAATATCGGCGTTTGCAATATCATCAATAAAAGTGCAACCCTGTTGTGCAAGGCTGCTTTTAAATTTCGGTTCTATGAATGGTATCTGCGTAGCCCGGCCAAGATTTGTCTCCTCAGCTTGCATATACACCGTCACTCCCGAAACATTAAGCAGCACGTTGGCCTGACCAATATTTGCTTGTTTAAAAGCAGTCTTCATTAGCGCAGGAACGCCACATGAAAACAATTTCAATGTATCCACAACTACATGCACTACCTGAAGTTTATCGGGAGAATTGACCTTTGTAATTTCACATTGGCCAAGGCCGTCTGAATCGGTTGCAAAATTCTGCAAAATCTCCCCGTTTCCTTTTGTAAATCTGGCTGTCAACGGCAGTTGTGGCGCTGGAATTTCAATGCCGACTGTTGTTGTATAGTTCACTTTTAACTGAACAGGCGGCGACACACGTTGGCCAAGTTTGGCCGAATGTTTGGCTCTTAAAGGTTTGACGGCTATATTGTTTAACAAATGCACTGTTGAGGCATAAATTTCATTTAGCAAGTTTTTTTCAGCTCCATCCAGCGTGACTTTCAATGGCTCGTCGAGGTGTTCCATCAGGGGTGTAACGGCCTGCATAAAAAAAGCCAGCGCAGCGGAGAGCCGAGCCTCATTTTCCTTGGCGCGACCCTTTTGGTAAAGATCTAATGATAAGCTAATCGCTTTATCCATCCTCTCTTTTTTGAGTTGACGATAAAGCTCTTTTGACAGTCGGTAATAGACCCAAAATTCATCTTGATTTTCCCAAGTGTCAACAAGCTCATAACCCTCAATATTGGCCATCGCTACCGCAGTAATTTCCGATTTCACATCTTCGCTTGCCACTCCATAACGCTCAACCATTGAACTGATAAACTCGCTGGATATCCCGATTTCAATTTCGGTGGACAAATCAGACAAAGCTTTGTTTTTGGCATTTTGCATAGAGTAGGTGTCTTCGACTTTAGGCGTCATTGCAATGCCGATGAAGTAGAAACGACTTAACGGACGCTCTTTCACCCAAGCGGGCTTTCCGGCATAGGCGCCGTTTACAGGGCAAAACATGAACAAACATGCAAACAAAAATAAGGTTAGCGCCGTTTTCATTTTAAATTCCATTCTATTTTATGCTTTATATCTATTGAAATGACGTAGTAATACACCTGTGGTAAATCAAACACTAAATTCCATTGGAATTAATAAATCCAAACTCAACATAAACGTCAATAAACCAGTTTATATACTTGAATTTAACTTCATGCAAACCCAGAAGCGTGACTGACAAATCTTACTTTTTTAAAACAAGTGAAACCGATATGTTCAAAATCATACTTCACCCATCGAAGTTTTTTAAAGAACTCAAAAACAATCCAATCCCGCCAACAAACAGAACAAGTATTGTTATCAACTCAAAAGCTGACATGTGAGCGAAACGGAACTGAATACTGGTTATGATTCCAAAGAAAAGCATAATCAGACTGCCTGCTGTAAGAATCCAGCCAAGGTAATTTTTTGAATTATAAAAAACGATTCCAATGCCAAAGATAAATGGCACAAGCGTCATTCCCCCGGTTATATTGACGCCACCCACTCTATACAAACCATATCCTAAATGAAAATTAGAAGTTACCCTGACTGCGTTTAAGAATAAGTAACCGCCGGCTATGGTCATGACCAAGCCAAGAAAAAATCGTCCAATGCCGCCTTGAGTGCCGCCTGCGCCTTTTATTGCCATGAGTCTCCTTTTATTTTTATGTTTCTTAAAAAGTATGAGCCTGTGTTGCAGCCTTCCTTTAAAAAAAATGGTCACTTACATATTGACGACCTCGTAAACAATCCAAAACCTGACTGCGATATACCATCTCAAACAACTTACACTTTCCATATATGGCATATTCTGAGTTTCGCGTCATTTTTTTACGAGCGCCTCACATATTATAATAGAGCTTCTCTGATATTTGAGCCCAACCTTTTACATCTCTACGAAACTTATCAAAGGATTCAAATATTTTTCTTGCCTTTGCATCTTTCCCAATGATTTCTGCAATGACTTCGTCAGAATATTCGCGCAATTTTTCAATAACTGGTTTCGGAAAGGGACGAAGCTCAACGCCTTCCTCCTCCACCAACTTTTTCAGATAGGTGTTGTTCTTTGACACGAATTGGGATAACATCCAGATGTTTGCGCGGTCAGCTGCGGCGCGAACAATCATTTGCAAATCAGGCGGCAAACTTTCCCATCGCGCCTTGTTAACGATCAACTCCAAAACCGAGCCTAATTCGTGCCAACCTGGATAGTAATAATATTTGGCAATGCGATGAAAGCCCTTTAAGTAGTCGTGATAAGGCCCTATCCATTCGGTTGCATCTATAACACCACGTTCAAGGTTGGTATAAATTTCGCCGCCCGCGCTTAGTATAGCAGCTCCGCCAGCCTTTTCAATAACATGACCTCCGAGACCCGGGATACGCATTTTCAACCCTCTAAAATCTTCAATCGAATTTATTTCCCGGTTAAACCAACCTCCCATCTGCATTCCGGTATTCCCTGCTGGAATCGGTATAAGATTAAACGGGGCATACAACTCCTCCCATAACGCTAAACCATCTCGCGCAAATAGCCAGGCGTTCATTTGCTGCGCATTCATTCCAAAAGGAATGGCGGCAAAAAATTGCGCCGCAGGAACTTTGCCAGCCCAATAGTACGAAGCGCCATGCCCCATTTCTGCAATGCCCTGGCTTACAGCGTCAAAGGTCTCTAAAGCTGGCGCCAATTCGCCTCCTCCATAGACAGTAATTTTCAGTCTACCGCCGGACATTTGAGCAACCCATTCAGCAAATTTGTCTGCTCCCTCGCCCATTACCGGAAAATGAGGTTGCCATGTTGTTACCATATTCCATTGAAAACGCCTTGACGAAACAACACTAACATCTTTACTTTTCTGCGATTGTTCGCAACCAAAAAACAAAGTGGCTCCGCCCGTCAACGCTCCTTTTTTTAAAAACCCTCTCCGTGTAATAGCACTCATATTTCCTCTACCCTCCTCACTTAATGGGTTGCGCTTAATCAAGCTTAAATTATGAACTACCCCAAAGTTAAATAATATTTTTAAAAAAAAATCAAAAAGAATCATCCTATTGTGCTGTTTATAAAACATATAGATAACCTCTCACTGGCTCAAAAGGTTTCACAATAGACAGCATGAAACCTTTTGAAATTGAAACCTTCACCAATTGTTATCTGACTGTATTATGAGCAAATTTTGGCCAGTTGTATGATTTCAAGCCGTATAGAAATTGCTCTCATGGTGTCCAGAATCTGTTCGCCGCCTTCTACGATAAAATCTGGATCGACAAATTAACTTACTTCAAGAAATGGCATAAATGCATTTAAACAAGAAGGATAGAGCTACAGATTTAACAAATTTTTAAATAAAATTTCAGCTTAAATGTTCAAAATGTCGTTGAAATTTAAACACTGGCATACATGTTGCGAAAAAGAACCGTAAATTTGGGAACGGCAACAAATGGTAAGTTGTCAATTTTTGACGATACTCTGACAAAAAATCGACGCTTGATAGTTGACAAAGAAGTCGACTGGCTAAACCCCATTAGAGATGCAACATCATTACAATCATTCTTTGGAGGATCAACCATGGAAAAGGTGGAAAAAAACAACATCATTCTGTTCGACAGATCATTGCTAAATGGCGGCAGGGCGCTGGATGAAATTTTGGAACGTGAAGGGTTTAGCCCATTGCACAATGACACTATCCGGAACGCCTTAGAAGTTACCATGACCGAAAAACCTTCAGTTGTCGTCATTGACATGGATGAATTTGGAGAAAAAGCCTGGTCAACCTGCCTTGAATTGAAAGATGATATTGGCACTCGTAGAACCGGGATTATTTTGGTGTCTTCTAATAATGATGACATGCTAAAAATTAAAGGTTTTGAAATGGGCGCCGATGATTTTGTCGTAAAGCCTTATAATAAAAGAGAATTGGCAGCAAGAATCAAGGCAATTAGCAGGAGACTTTCAGTAACTGAAGGTAAAAAGATTAAGGTCAAAGATATTGAAATCAACTTGGACGAACATCGTGTGAGCAAGGCAGGGAAGCCTATTGACCTTACTTATATCCAATTTAAGTTACTGTATTTATTGGCGTCGAGACGTATGAATGTTTTCTCAAGAAAAGAAATTCTTGAAAAAGTGTGGGGCAAGAAGGTTTATGTTACAAATCGCACCGTTGATGTTCATATCAAGCGACTACGTGAAAAGTTGGGTGAATACAAATACCCATCGCAATACATCGAAACCATTCATGGCACAGGTTATCGGTTTCTATAGAGGTATTGTGTGAGTAATTTTTAAAAAATTTCCTCCCTCCGAGCCCCTGGTTGATGTTTAACCGGGGGCTTTTTATTTAATTTTCCAAACAAACCCCTGAAAAAATTGTTCGTCAAAAAAACCGGTTTGCACTGGCAATTGTTGCGCCAAACGCAGCTTCATTGTCAATGTAGAGGTCGAGTCCGTTATCAAATCATTAGAACTATCCTTCCGCAGAAAATAAACCCGCAAGGCAACGCTCAGATTGGTAATATTACCTTTTTTAGAAGTTGTGCGGCGCACTTGCTTAAAACTGATTCTTTCTGCAAAAAAATACTTTTGTTTGTTCGAGTGGATTGTAATATGCAGGTTATCTTCAAGGAAATCCTGTAGTTGACGCTGTGTCCAGCCGGAATAAAAAGGCATTTTTAACTCAAGTTGAAAGATAAAGTATTTGCCATGGAGGATATCTAACTGATTTAATCTTGCCTGATACTCAGGGTTAGAGAGCTTTTCATTTTTCTGAATTTGCTCTAAACTGGCCAGATCCGCCAACGGTAAGATCCACTGTGCATTTGATGTTCTAAGAAATATTTCATCGCCTATCTGCTTGCCAGGAATTAGAGCGGCGGTAGAGCTTCTTTTTTTCAATTGCAACAAATTCGGTGAAAAATCAACCCGCATCGCGGCAGGCGTCTTCATACATGAAAGAAAAACGAAGATAGACAGTAGTGTTACAAGATAAAAAAGACAATTTTTCATAGGTTTTCTATAGTTGCGTTTTAGATAGCGCCCGCGTTTCTTGTTCCGCATATTGGAGCTTGTAAAGTTGTTTGTAGATCCCATTTTGTTCCAAAAGTTCGCTATGTGTTCCAGTTTCACTTATCATACCTTTGTGCATTACGATAATCCGGTCGGCGCTCTGAATAGTTGACAAACGGTGCGCCACGATCAATGAGGTTCGGCTGCGCATGAGTTTTTCAAGCGCATTTTGAATTAACTGTTCGGTGTCGGTGTCTACACTTGACGTCGCTTCATCCAAGACTAGAATGGACGGGTTATGAGCCAGCGCGCGCGCAAAAGACAACAGTTGTCGTTGTCCTACTGACAGCCCTTTCCCTCTTTCCAAGACAGGCTGGTTATATTTTCCTTTAAACTTTTGAATAAACCCGTCTGCGTAGACCTCTCTGGCCGCCCGAACAACTTCAGCGTCATCAATTTGATCTGTTAATTTGATGTTTCTTGCAATGGAACCGTCAAATATAAAAATATCTTGTTGAACCATACCAAATTGTTTGCGCAATTGTTGCGGATCAATTTCCTTAATATTGGTTCCATCGATCAGAATTCGCCCTTTCTGCGCCTCATAGAATCTCAAAAGAAGACTCAAAATAGTCGTTTTTCCAGCTCCAGTGGCTCCAACAAAAGCAATCTTTTCACCGGATTTCACTTTAAATGAGATGTCTTTTAGAACATAGTCATTATTGTGATAGGAAAAATAAACATTCTCAAACTCAATCTCCCCTTTAAAAGAAGAAGCGAATTGGGAGTCGTAGACGGCCGTCTTTGGTTCAGGCAACTCTTCAAGAAGCGCAAAAATGCGTTCGGATGAAGCCATTGCAGATTGCATAAGATTATATTTTTCAGATAAATCCATTATTGGACGAAAAAACATTTCTGCATACTGAATAAACGCCACTAAAGCGCCAAAAGTTAAAGTGCTCTTTAGAATTTGACCGCCGCCATACCAAAGGATCATCGCAATTGCAGCGGAACTTAGCAATCTAACCGTGGGAAAGAATGCTCCATAATAAAGAATCGTTTTCAAATGCGCGTCGCGATGGTCAGCATTTAAACCTGCAAACCTCTCCGAACTCTTTTCTTCCCGGTTAAATAGTTGAATTACAGATATGCCGCTGACGCTTTCCTGTAGAAAAGTATTGATACTGGCAATGCGAACCCGTATTAACCGATAAATATCACGAACACGTTTTCTAAAAAAAAAAGTGACAAAAAATAGAACTGGCATTACTGAAAACGTAACAAGCGCCAATTTCCAATTAGCGCTAACCAGTATTATGATAATGCCGCCCAGTTTAAATAAGTCTCCAAAAATGGCGACAACTCCAGATGATAACATTTCATGCAAGCTGCCAATATCAGTCGTTACGCGCGTAACAAGACGCCCGACAGGGTTTTTATCAAAAAAAGGAATCGTGAGTTTTTGAATGTGTGAGAATACCTCGCTGCGCAGATCGTACATGGCCTTCTGACCGATCCAATTAACGGCGTAAGTTTGCGTAAATTTCAAGCCGAATTCCATAACCAGTACAAACAGATAAAGCCAAATAACCAATAACAGACCATTGAAATCGTCGTTTGCAATATATTTATCAATTCCAATTTTTGTTAAATAAGGTAATGCCAGCTCAACAAGAGAAGTAAAAAAAAGCGCCAGAATTGCACCGGCCACTTTCCATTTATATGGCTTCAAATAACCCAGCAAACGCCACATCAGACCCTTGTCATAAGCTTTTCCTGATATTTCCTCTTCTTTAATTTGCCCCTCCCAATGGTTATTCCTTAATACGCCTTAATTGCTTCTTCAAGAAGTTGGTGTTGGTAAAGCCTAGCATAGGCGCCGCCTAGCTGAATAAGTTCATCGTGCGCGCCCCGCTCGGTTATTTGACCATTATCAATATATATAATCAAATTTGCATCTTTCACAGTTGATACTCGATGCGACACAATGACGCTTGTGCGTTGAGCCATAATTTTGCGCAATCTTTTCAAAATTGTATCTTCAGTATATGTGTCCACAGCCGACAATGAATCATCCAAAATTAAAATCTTGGGGTTTCGAATAATGGCGCGCGCAATGCTTGTTCGCTGCTTTTGACCACCTGAGAGATTGATGCCCCTTTCGCCCAACATGGTGTCAAAACCATTTGGAAAAGAGGTTATATCTCGCCTTATTTGACTGTTTTCAGCGGCCTCCTCTATTTGCGCCGTGGTGACCGGATCAACGCCAAATGAAATGTTTGATGAAATTGTGTCAGAGAAAAGAAATGTATCTTGCGGAACATAACCGATAGCCTGTCGCAAAACAGAAAGAGGAATATCGTTTATACATCGCCCATCTATCAAAATTTCACCTGAAGTAACTTCTCTTAGCCTTGGAATCAGGTTGATGAGCGTTGATTTACCGGAACCTGTAGGCCCGACAATTGCCAGGGTCATTCCCCGCTTAATCCGCAAATTGATATTCTTCAGCACATCGACATCACCATAAGAAAAACTAACATCTTTAAATTCAATCTCTCCGGCAATTTTATTTATTGCAAAGTCAGCGCTACCCCCGTCTTCAATATCTGGTTCAATTTCAAATACGCGGTTAAGTCGAGCCATGGACGCCGCGCCCTGTTGAAAAAGATTTATCACCCAACCGGCTGCTATCATTGGCCAGGTAAGCATGCCAAGATATGAGAAAAAAGCCACCAATTCTCCAAGGGTCAACGTTCCCTCAATTACTTTTTTACCGCCAAGCCATAAAATAATGAGGCCGCCCAGCCCCATCAGGAGTCCCATCATTGCAGACATCAGCCCACGAGTCTTGACCATTGCAAGATTATTATCGATAAAATCGCGGTTCAAAGCTTCAAATTCAGCTATTTCTCCTTGTTCCTGAACATAACACTTGACAATTCTGATTCCGGAAAGGCTTTCCTGCGCCTTTGAAGTGATGGCGGCATATTGATCCTGAATTTGCCTGTGCGCTTTGTTGAGTCTGCGAGCCATTTGATAAACCATAACTGCCATAAATGGAAACGGCGCCAAAGCAAGAAGAGCCAATTTAGCGTCTATCAAAAGCATTACAACAAAATAAGCCATGCTAAAAAAAGTATTCAAAGAATACATAATCGCCGGCCCGACCATTTGCCTGACAGCTTCCAGGTCATTTGTTGCGAGCGCCATCAAATCACCAGTTTTATGACGATTATAGAATGTTTGGGAAAGGCTTTGTATATGCGAAAAAAAATCATTGCGCAACTCATATTCAATGTGACGCGATACTCCGATAATTGTTTTTCGCATCAAAAACCGGAATATACCTTCCAGTAGCGCAAGTGTAACAATAATGAGGGCATAGCGCGCCAAATAAACGCCACTATTCGTCTCCATCAACGAATCGATTGCGGTTTTAAGCGCCCATGGACCGAACAGAGCAATCACATTTGTGAGCAATACAAAAATACAGCCTATAAAAATTGTCTTTTTATAGGCCGCAATATAACTTCCGATTTTTTTGAATTCTTTAATTTGAAACCTCGGGAGTCTAAAGTGGTGAGGGATAAAGCTAAACTTATTCGGAGTAAGTTACAAAGAAACAGTCACAGTCGAAAAAAAAAGACTGATGGCTCGGGGGTGTCTCCCACTGTAGTAAAACCCCGACCATCGAGCGAGTACCTGGCGGGCGCCAAAATGGTAAGTACCCAATTGCCCGTGGCTGCCATCAGTCTATTATTATCTTTTACAAAAACATGCCGTAATGCTGGCAAGAGAATACATAATTCAAAGCATGATTTCAAGATAAAAATTAAATAATATGCTCTTTTTTCGTAAGCAACCGGCGAACTACACCTTTTTTTTGCCGGGAGAATACCTTATCTCCAGATATACTGGGGAGACCTGCTTTTTAGCTGTGCGCCAGCGGGAACCCTGGCTTCACCCTGTCTGGTCGGGCGAACCC
>Ga0316187_10000664_pt1 | contig 27890 bp, 25 predicted proteins | sample CroRivburrow1_MG_FD_204927 | JGI IMG/M metagenome (GOLD analysis project Ga0316187, IMG submission 204927) | Coastal sediment microbial communities from Maine, United States - Cross River worm burrow 1 | ecosystem: Environmental > Aquatic > Marine > Coastal > Sediment | place: USA: Maine...
AACCCGTCCCCGGGTAGAGGAATCGCCCGTCTTCGTGGATGTCCGCAATTGCCAGATCCGGATCGTCCTCGAATGAATAGAAAACGCCGTCCCCGTGGTGGGCATCGATGTCGACGTAGGCAATCCGACGGATACCGTAGCGACTGCGCAGGATCTCGATCACGACGCCGATGTCGTTGAACACACAGAAGCCCGCCGCGGTCCCGCGCCGGGCGTGATGCAGGCCCGCGATCGGCACGAACGCTCGCGGAAACTCTCCGGTCATTGCCCGCCGCAGGCCGTCGAGACCGGATCCGACAACAAAGCAGGCGGCCTCGTAAACGCCCCTGAAAGCTGGCGTATCTCCATAGTCAAGAAAACCTGATCCCGAAGCGGAGTGCACCCGGACCTTTTCCGCGTAAGCGGCGGTATGGAATGATGTAATGTCCGCGTCCTTGCAGGACACGGGAGTGGCGACATGTACTTTCCTGTCGAGACCCTGGCGGATGGTTTCCTGCCAGAATGCATGTATCCGGTCAGGACCGAACGGATGGCCCTCGCCAAAGCCGTAGCGCCCCAGGTCGTCGCCGAAGTAAACGCTGACCGGAGCCTCGCTCAAAACTGTGGCTCAATCGTCAGGAATCTTCCTCGCATTTCCAGGAGGCCATTTTGGATCCACGCTCGCCGGGGAGAAACCAGCGGGCGCCGGAAGTAAAATCGTTGACGGGCGGTTTTTTGTTCTTCCAGCTCACGCCGATCTCGGTGCCTACCTCACAGTCTTTCTTCGCATACAGGGTGCAGCTCTTGAAGCCGATCTGCGCCACCCGATAGACCTTGCGCCGGGTGATCAGGTTGTGGCATCCCGGTTCGTCCGTATTGCGGACCAGGGAGATCTGTCTCTGCTGCAGCAGTTTGTTCGCCGTATACAGTCTGACGTCCGCAGCGGACGCAACGGCGCTACCGAATACGGCGACGATGACGGACAGGGAAATTGATGCGGCGGTGGTTTTCATGCTGGCGTTCATTCAATCAATTAACGCCGATCCTGCGAAAAGGTAACAACCACTACCAGTGGCCGAGTCTCCACTTGGGCAGGTTGTAGTCGGTCGACAGCCCTTCGTTGGTTTGCGGCTCCAGTTGACCGTCGCCCGGGGCGTCCAGGTATTGCGTCGGCGCCTGTCCGGATTTGATCTTTATCGAGTATACGTGACCACCCCTGCTGTACTCGGTTACCGAGGTGCTGCCTTCTACGGTCTTACGCTCGCCGAGACCATAAGGTGATTTTTCGTCTCCGGACAAAGACGATTCCCGGGCCTGAAATTCCCGGGCCGCCTGTTCGGCGAGTGCCCGCTCTTCATCCGTAGGGATGGCGGGGGGGTTGGGAACTTCTGTAGAATCCTGAGCGGACACTACGATCCACGTGGACATCAGTACCAAACTTAAAATCAGCTGACGCATTGCAGGCCCTGGGTGGTCTAATACCCGAGGAAGTATATCAGGATGGAGCGGCGCATACAGGTTTTATGGTAGCTGTCCAACATATAACAAGGCCTGCCGGCAAGTTTGCAGGCCGCCCGGGAGAACTCGCTGGAGAGCTATGGTCAAGAAACCCCTGTTGATCCTGATTGACGGGTCGTCATATCTGTACCGGGCTTTTCATGCGTCGCGGGACCAGCATCTGGCCACCTCCCGCGGCCAGCCGACCGGTGCAGTGTTCGTCCTGATCAACATGGTGCGAAAACTGCTTTCGGATCACGATCCCCAGTTTGTCGGGGTTGTTTTCGACGCCAGGGGCAAGAACTTCAGGCACGAGCTCTACGAGGATTACAAAGCCAACAGGCCGCCGATGCCGGATGAGCTCAAAAGCCAGATTCCCTATGTGCATGATCTGGTGCGCTCCATGGGGCTCCCGCTGATATCGATCGATGGGGTGGAGGCGGATGACGTCATAGCTACTCTGGCATCCCAGGCCGGGGCGCGCGGTCTCCACACTCTGGTGTCCACGGGGGACAAGGACCTTGCGCAGATCGTCAATGACGAAGTGGAGCTGGTGGACACCATGCAGGACAAGCGCCTCGACAAGGGCGGTGTGGTGGAGAAATTCGGCGTCGGTCCCGAGCGCATCGCGGACTATCTGGCGCTGGTCGGAGACAGTTCGGACAATATCCCGGGGGTCCCCAAGGTCGGGCCAAAGACGGCGGTGAAATGGCTTGCGCAGTTCGGCTCTCTGGACGAGTTGATGCGGCAGGCGGACCAGGTTCCCGGCAAGGTGGGGGAAAATCTGAGATCGAGCCTCGAACAGCTTCCCCTGTCGAGGGAACTGGCGACGGTCAGGTACGACGTGGACGTCGGGATGGTCCCGGAGGCGCTGATCCGGGAAGATGCGGACACCGCTGAGCTAAGGAGGCTGTTTACCGAGCTCGAGTTCAGGTCATGGCTGGACGGTCTGGAGAGCGATGATCAGCCCGGGGACGGCGATCCGGTCGATTGCCATGTGATCTATTCCGAGGAGGATCTCGACGACTGGATTAAGAAGTTACGCGACGCCGGGTTGTTCTCTTTTGATACGGAGACGACGTCGCTGGACGTCATCGATGCCCGGCTCGTGGGGGTGTCGTTCGCGGTTGAGGAAGCTGAGGCGGCTTATGTTCCCTGCGGGCACGACTATGCGGGCGCGCCACCGCAGCTCGATGTCGACACGCTACTGGGCAGGCTGAAGCCGTTGCTGGAGGACGAGAATCTGTGCAAGCTGGGACAGAACCTCAAGTACGATCACGGCGTGCTCATGAACTACGGTATAGAACTCGGCGGCATACGTTTCGATACCATGCTGGAATCCTACGTGCTCGAGAGCAACGTGAGGAAGCACGACCTGGACTCACTGGCGATGAGTCACCTGGGAAGAAAGACGACCAGCTTCGAGCAGATCGCGGGTAAGGGGAAAAGCCAGCTCACGTTCAACGAGATCGACATCGATGTCGCCGCGCCCTACGCTGCGGAAGACGCGGAGGTTGCGCTTGCCCTGCACCACAAGCTCTGGACCACTCTGGAACGGGAAGAGCGGCAGGCGCAGTTGTTCTCCCTGATCGAAATGCCACTGGTGCCGGTGCTGTCCCGGATAGAGCGAAACGGCGTCAAAGTAGACGCGGAGCGCCTTGCGGCGCAGAGTGGGGAGTTGACGCAGCGCATCGCGGAACTCCAGGAAAAGGCCAACGAGCTTGCCGGAGCGTCCTTCAACATCGCGTCCCCGAAGCAGATCCAGGAAATCCTGTACGACCGCCTCGCGCTTCCGGTGAGGAGAAAGACCCCAAAGGGTCAACCCTCCACGGCAGAGAACGTTTTGCAGGAACTGGCCGCCGATTACGAACTGCCTGCGGTGATCCTCGAGCACCGCGGCCTCAGCAAGCTCAAGTCCACCTATACGGACAAGCTGCCGGAAATGATTCATCCCGCGACCGGCCGCGTACACACGTCCTATCACCAGGCGGTTGCAGCTACCGGGCGCCTGTCGTCGAGCGATCCCAACCTGCAGAATATCCCGATACGTACACTGGAAGGGCGCCGCATCCGTGAAGCGTTCGTACCGGAACCGGGATATACGCTGCTCGCCGCGGACTATTCACAGATCGAACTCCGGATAATGGCACACCTGTCACAGGACGAGGGCCTGTTGAACGCATTTGAGCGAGACGGTGACGTGCACAAGGCCACGGCTGCCGAGGTGTTCGGGATCGCACCCGGGCAGGTCACGGCAGACCAGCGACGCCACGCCAAGGCGATCAATTTCGGACTGATTTACGGCATGTCCGCATTCGGGTTGGCCCAGCAGCTCAAGATCGACCGCAGTGACGCGCAGGCATACATCAATGTCTACTTCAACAGATACCCCGGCGTAAAGCGCTTCATGGACGAGACGCAGGAGCAGGCACGGGAGCGTGGATATGTAGAAACAGTTTACGGTCGCCGCCTGTATGTCCCGGAAATCAGTTCCCGCAACCACACTCGCAGGCAATACGCCGAGCGTACCGCGATCAACGCTCCGATGCAGGGAACCGCAGCGGACATCATCAAAATGGCGATGCTGGCCGTAGACGACTGGATCCGCGAGCAGGCGCCGGACATCCGGATGATCATGCAGGTGCACGACGAGCTCGTATTCGAGATTCCGCACCCTCTGGTGGCTGACGCAACGGCTCGGATACATGACCTGATGAGCGGGGTCGCGGACCTGTCGGTGGTGCTTACCGTAGAATCAGGGACAGGTTCCAACTGGGCGGAGACTCACCCCTGAGGATAATATTACGGAATGGTAATTCCGGACGGGAACTGTTTGAAAGCCCGGGGGTCAATCTATACGAGGCCAATGTGGAAACGCGTTGACCGGGTCGCTCTCCTCCCTTAGCGGCGCGGTTTGTCCCGTACCCTACGTGGACAGGCCTGTTTTTTGGCCCCGGAACTACTCCCCCCTTTTCGTTCCGGGGCTTTTTCTTTTCTGGCCCGGGTCTAACGCTCGAGCCACGACACGATATGCTGCCTTGCCTCACCGACGCCGGTGGAATCCACCGCAGAGAACGGCTGGATGGTGACATTGTCCATGCCTGCAAGCTCTTTCCGGACCATCCGCAGAGTGGATGCACCGCTGCTGTGATTCAGCTTGTCAAATTTGGTCAGCAGGATGTGTGCCTGGAGATTTGAGGCGGCGCACCAGGAGAGCATCTGCGAGTCCAGCTTCTTCAGCGGGTGCCGTGCATCCATCACCAGCACCAGGCCCCGCAGCGACGGTCGCTTGCGCAGGTAGTGCTCGATCGCCTCCCCCCAATGACGCCGCAGCTTTTCCGGAACCTGTGCATATCCATAGCCCGGTAGATCGACAAGATGTCCCCCGCCGGGTAGCAGGTAGAATATGATCTGTTGCGTCCGCCCCGGAGTTCGGCTGGTGCGGGCCAGCGACTTGCGACGGGTAATGGCGTTGATCGCGCTGGATTTCCCGACGTTGGAGCGGCCCGCGAAGGCAATTTCCGGTCCACCGTCAGGCGGCCACTGCCCGGGAGAATGCGCGGCGGTGATGAATTCAGGGTCGGAGAGAATTTTCGGCAAAGGATAGGTGTCCATATTGTGCTATTGTGACCCATATTGCGACGTGTTATAAAATGCGCCCGGTTTATCTGACTGCTCCCTGCCCATTTTACTCGCCAGGATCTCGTATGATGATGCAGAGCAGCCCCGTTTCACCCCGAATTCTGGATTGAGTGGATAAACATTCAAATACAACTGGAGGATTTGATGCTTAAGCGATCCTTGATCACCGCCCCCCTGCTGACGCTGCTTTTTTTCGCACCGTGGGGAGCCGCCACCGCAGCGGATGCGGCAGCCGGGGAACAACTTGCCGGCCAGGTGTGCGTCGCATGCCACGGCCCGGGCGGCAACAGCATGGTGCCGACTTTCCCCAATCTCGCCGGCCAGGCCGGAGGCTACATTGCCGATCAGCTGGCGATGATGAAAGCGGGCGAGCGCAACGTGCCGGAGATGGTCGGGTTCGTTGCCAATCTGAGCCCGGACGACATGGCCAATCTGGGCGCTTACTATGCGTTGCAGTCTGCCAACCCCGCGGCAATCCCTGAGAGCGACGTGGAATCCGCGGAGCGCGGCGAACGCCTGTATCGGGGCGGGGATCAGGCCATGGGGATCGCAGCGTGCGTCAGCTGCCACCTGCCCGACGGCAAAGGCATTCCGGAAGCGTACCCGCGGGTGGCGAATCAGCACCTCGACTACCTGAAGAAACAGCTGCTGGCCTACAAATCAGGCGAACGGGTATCCCGCGGCCGGATCATGAACGACGTCGCGTTCCTGTTGTCGCTGCAACAGATCGACGATTTAGCAACTTACATGCACGCTCTGAAATAGCCGGCGCCACTAGCCAGGCCCGCGCTGAGCGGGCATGGCCTTTGAGTGCTGCTCGTCCACATGCTCATGTGTTCTGCTTTCACGCTGTCCCGTAACTTCACCACCAGCGGAGCATAATGGTTGAATATCCGGGCCGGAGTACCGGAAGATCCCGTCGCGCCCGGCGCTGCGCACTATTCCGCTGTTCAGGGTCGACATCAACAGCTTCACAACCGCGAGGACATAGTTCACATGCTGCTCGAAGGTTCATGCCATTGCCAGGCAGTTAAATTCACCCTGGAGTCCGCCGACCCCTATCCCTTCAATCTGTGCTACTGCTCGATCTGCAGGAAGACTGCCGGCGGCGGAGGATTCGCCATCAATCTGGGCGGGGAGTACGAGTCGCTTGAGGTGAAGGGCGAAGACAACATCGGAGTCTATCAGGCGCGTACGGTCGAGAGCGGCGGTGGGACCACGTTAAGCCCGGCCCGTCGTCATTTTTGCAGGCAATGTGCCAGCGCCCTCTGGGTCTGGGATCCGCGCTGGTCGGAGCTGATCCACCCCTTTGCGTCAGCCATCGACACGCCGCTGCCCCTACCTCCGGAAAGAACGCACCTGATGCTGGCATCCCGGGCGGGCTGGGCGGAACCCTGCGTCCGCGACGGCGACAAGACGTTTGAACAGTATCCGGATGAGTCTCTGGCCCAGTGGCACGCAAGGCTGGGGTTTTAATTTAATCGAGGAGTTGACGATGACGGTAGAACGACGATCCGCGCAACCGACGGTTATGGTGGAAAACGACCGCGTCATTATTACGGAATGGCGTTTTGAGCCCGATGCTGAAACGGGTTGGCACCGCCATCAGTACGACTACGTCGTGGTACCGCAGACCACAGGGACGCTGCTGCTGGAGAGCCGCGACGAAGAACACACGGCGCAGCTCGAGAGCGGGCGACCCTATTTCAGGGAAGCGGGCATGGAGCACAACGTGGTCAACAGCAGTGGCGGCGAGTTCGTGTTTATCGAAGTGGAGCTAAAGAACAATCAGTGACGCACCGTTTTTCGGACGGTGTGGCCTGATCGATCCGGACACGCGACACGTCGGGGACCAGGGGCAGGATTGCCCGCACCGTCTCGCCGGACAGGCACCTGATTTCTACCAGCGGGGGGTGCCCGGCTTCATGTTCTCACGGGGCAGCCTGACCGGCAGAGTGCTTCGGATGTCGCCGTCAAGGGCATCGTTGATGTGGTCCGGGAAGTGGGTCGTCATGATCTCCTGCAACCGGGTGCGCGCGCGCTCCAGGGCAATCGGGGACCCGGCTTCGGCCCACTCCTTTGGACTGTTGCGGTCGCCGATTACCGGATAGACGTAGTCCTTCTGCATCAGGCTCATGGTCTGCTCATGGCCCAGGAAGTGATTGGGGCCGCCCACACAGACGTCCCTGATCGCGTCAACTGACAATGACTCGTCCGTGACCTCGATCCCCCTGATCGTGCGGTTGATGGCGCCGAGCATGTCGTTGTCCAGCAGGTAACTCTCCAGGCTGCAGCCCAGAAGGCTGGCCTGCATCCCGGCCGACTCATAGATCAGATTGGCGCCGCTGTGGCCGGCGAGGACATTGGTGTAGCCTTTCTCATACCCTGACTGCACGTCGGGCATCTTGGAGTCCGCCATGCCGGCGGCGATCCCGGTGGGCAGGTCATAGAATCTTCCCATCTGTCCGCAGGCGGCCATCAGAACAGCCTGCTCCCCGCTGCCACCGCTCATCGCTCCGGTCCGCAAATCGGAGACGAACGGCCAGGTACCGAATATCGCCGGGTGTTTTGGGACGATGGCGTTGACGTAGACCAGGCCCGCCAGCACCTCCGCGACTTCCTGGACCACTGCGCCTGCCAGCGACGCCGGGCTGGTGGCGCCTGCCTGGCCCGCAGCCAGCAGCAGGATCGGCATCCCTGCCCTGACCCCCGCCTCCAGCGTTGCGCAGGCATCCTCGGCGAATCGCATGGGCGGTACTACAAAACAGCTCGACATGCTGACGAACGGCCGCGCCCGCCAGCGGTCCTCGCCACCGGCGATCCGGTGCAGCATCGGCATCGTGTCCGTGAGGTGCTCCGGCAGCACAAAGCTGGTGCCCACGTGTTTGGTGGTGCCGCTGACGCTGGCGTAGCAGGTGTTGAAATCCATCTCCCAAGGGTCGGTAATGTCGCGCGCAACGATGGAGCGTTGATAAAAGTGGATGTGGTCGAGCGTGTCGACGAGGCGGGCGATATCGTACAGGTCGGCGAGCGTCGATTCCCGATATTCCCTGGTTTCGCTGTCTACGATGTGGACGGCCGCCCCGGCAGTGCCGAAATAGACCTTGTTGCCACTCAGCTCCATGTCGTGCCTGGGATCCTGCCCGAACAGGACGATGTCGCGTGCGGCGTTGGCCACGGTATCCTCGATCAGGGATCGCGGCAGCAACACGCGTCCGTGCTCGTCCAACCGTCCACCCGCACCGGTGAGTAGATCGATACAGCTTGGAATGGCCTGGCTGAGGCCAATGGTTTCCAGTATGTCCAGCGCAGCGTTGTGAATTCGATCGACGTCCGAGTCGGAGAGGGGTTTGTAGCGCCCACCCTGCTGACCGGGTCTGACCGGCTTTTCATCCTCTGGCACAGGGGCAGCGCGCAGAGCACGGCGGGCCGCCCTGCCGCCTCTACGTCCTTTCGTTTCAACCATAGTTGCTTCTCAATGTTGCGCCTGACCGCCAGCGGCGGCAAGGGGATTAACCGGGCGTGGCCGCGAACGGCCGGATTCCGGCGGCATTCTCCGCCGCTTTCGAAGGACGGTCAAGACATGCCCGCGCCGCCGGTGATTGCATCGCATTCGCCGTGCGGTTAGATTTTGCTGGTCGGAAACTGTCCAGAGCACAAGTGACCCCAGAAGAGCCTTTCTCCATCAGACCATTCGACGGTCAACTGGATGAGGTGCGTGCATTGTTCAGAGAGTACGAGGCCTTCCTGGGCATCGACCTGTGCTTCCAGAATTTCGAGGCGGAACTGGCGGAGCTGCCTGGCCGATACGCCCCACCCGATGGCGCCCTGTTCCTGGCCTGGGTCGGGGACCGTATAGAAGGGTGCGTCGCGCTGCGGGATCTGGGGGACGGTGTGTGTGAAATGAAGCGCCTGTATGTACGGCCTGCCTGCCGGGGGTTGGGTCTCGGTCGGCAGCTCGCTGAGCGTCTGGTGGAGGAGGCGAGTGCGATTGGCTACACAAAAATGAAACTGGATACGTTCGAGTTTCTCGACGGTGCGGTTCAAATCTACCAGGAGATGGGCTTTCGCAGGACCGGGTCGTACTACGAAAACCCGCACCAACGGGTGCAGTACTGGGAGTTGGCGCTGTCCCGGCCGGCCGGCAGCGAGTAACAATGCGCGGTACGCCTCATAGAGCCGGAGCGGCGCCCTCGTCTCGATTAGTCAGGGATTCCTGACAAAAGACACGCGCGATGAAACGACCTCGACTAAATAACCCGCTCGTTGCCCCCATCCACCGGGATCTGGGCGCCGGTGGTTTTTGCGAACAGCGGCCCTGCCATCTCGCACACCAGTTCGGCAACGTCGCGTGAGGTTACCTCGGTCCTGAGCAGGTTATTTTTCTTGTAGTCTTCTACTCCCAGGCCGTAGCTGGCGGCGCGGGATGCCACTACGTCTTCGGTCCAGATACCGGTATCAAACACCGCATTGGGATGCACGACATTGACGCGAATGCCGGCCGGCGCGAGTTCGAGTGCAGCAACGCGTGCGAGCTGATTAAGACCCGCCTTGGCTGCCGAATATGCCGATGCACCGGGGCCCGGGGCCGGCACGTTCTTGGAGCCGATAACCACGACGGCGGGCTCGATGCCGGACGTCAGGAACGGGATCGCCGCGGTCAGCAGTCGCTGGTGACTCGACAGGTTGAGTTCCATGCTCCGGTCCCAGGTGTCCTGATCCATGTCGGCAATGGATCGGCTCGGGGGAAACATGCCGGCGTTGCTGACTACGATATCCAGTCCGCCAAAGTTCTGGACGCCCGCCCCGATACTTCCCTGCAGCGCCGCTGTGTCGCAGACGTCGCAGGTGAGGCCCAGTACCTCCCGCCCGCCGAACAGGTTCCGGATCTCGCTGTTGATATCCAGTGCGATGACGGCGGCGCCGCGAGCAAGCAGGGATTCGACACACGCCTTCCCAATCCCCGAGGCCGCGCCGGTAACGAGTGCTATGCGGCCCGACAGGACCGGTCTGTTGCCTCCTTTTCTGAGCTTGGCCTGCTCCAGGTCCCAGTACTCCACGTCGAAAATGTGGCCCGGGTCCAGCGCTGACCAGCCGCCGAGAGACTCCGCCCACTGGATGCACCGGAGGGTGTGCCTGCTGATGTCGGCGACGATGTCGGCCTCCCTGACCGAACCACCGAATGCCAGGACGCCGGAATCCGGCCACACTGCCCATCGCGGTGCGGGGTCGAGGCAGGTCAGTCCGTCGTCGGTGTTGGCATCGAAGTATGCCTTGTACTGCTGAATATAGTCGTTCACGATGACTTCGATATCGTCTGCGACGATCAAAGGGATACGCTTGGTGCGAATGACGTGGTCCGGGGTGAGAGGTCCGCGTGTGGAGATCCCCGGCATGTTCGGGAGCAAGCTGAAACCCCTGGCGGCATCGCTGTTGTCGACCGTGCAGATCATGGGCATTCCGGCGGCGCGCGAGACGGCCTTGCGCAGCCTGGACAGCCGCAGGGGGTCTACCGTCGATGGTGCCGTGGCCCGTGCCGTTTCCCACTCCCCGTGGTTTTCTATATAATTTTCGGCCGCCTCGACCAGTGCAATCATCCTCTCGTAGCTGGTCCTGGCGTCGTCCGCGAAAGTAAAAACACCATGATTCATAAGCACCATACCGTCGACACGGGCCCAGTCGACGCCTGCTGTTAGTCTGGCAACCATTCTGGCCAGTTCGAATCCGGGCATCACGTAGGGGATGATCAGTACCCGGTCACCGTACAGTTCGCGAATCTTCTGCTCACCGCCATCGGTATTGGAAATGGTGATCACCGCGTCGGCGTGAGTGTGATCGACGAACCTGAACGGGATGATCGCGTGGAGAATGGCCTCTACCGACGGGTTCGGCGCACCGGGATCGAGCATCGCCGCTCGCTGGTATTTGACCATGTCGGTGTCCGAGAGCGCATCGAGGCCCGCCATCCGCCTGAGGACATCCAACCTTACGGGAGCAAAGCCGGGGGCCTCGATGGTTGCCAGGTCCCAGCCGCTGCCCTTGACGTACAGCACGTCCACCGTGTCGCCAAACAGGTCCTCGACCGTGTCCTTGACCGACGTGTTGCCACCCCCGTGCAGCACGAGATCCTCGTCGCCCCCGATGAGGCGCGAGGTATAGACCCGCATGCTGAGGGGGGCACCTGCATATCGGGCGGCTTCGTCATCATTCCATCTGTTCTTCATGAGCGATTGAACCTTGTGTCGGGTTGTCACCTGGGGAGGCGCTACCGCGCCTGGGGTGCTGGGTATCAGAGATAGCGCGTGCTGCCGGAAGCAGGGACGCTGGTTATAAGGCCGCGCGTGACATTGTCGAGGGTTCTCCACAGGCCGGCGGGATCGTCGCTGAAGACCCGGTCCGCACTCGCGGCAACGACCTGCCAGTCGCCTCGCGCAAGTTCGAACTCGAGCTGGCCCGACGCCCAGCCGGCGTAGCCGAAGAACACCCGCAACGAGCCGGGAGGGAGATCAGACACCAATACCTTGAGTCTCTCATAATCCGCTCCAAAGCTGACGCGATCGATGATGCCGATATCGGGCGCTTTTGGGCTTCCCTCGTGCACGTACATGATCCTGCCAGGCTCGACCGGCCCACCGAAAAAAAGGTGGTGACGACCCGCGGTTTCGGGGTCGAGCTCGGACAGTGCATCCGAGACGGGGATTTCCGATCGTCTGTTTACGATCAAGCCCATCGCTCCGTCGGAGGAGTGATTTACGAGAAGGATCACCGATCGGGAAAATCTTGGGTCGCTCATGCCGGGTGCCGCGACCAGAAACAGCCCGGCGGCAGGCCGGCGCAACGCTTCCTGAGCGGAAGTGGAGGGTACCGGAACGAGGGCAAGGAGCGTCAGGCAGAAAATTGTCAGTGAAATAGTTCTTGCGGACATTTATATTGGGTGCGGATTCGAGTAAACGGGATTGGCGCTGTACATGGGCAAGTATCCGATCTATGCCATTCTAGCAGGTATGCTGCTGACGCTCGCCAGTTGCATACCGGTGGCGGGTTCGCTCTATCGAATGGCGGTTCCGGTGGCGCCCGAGCGATTCGAACTGTCAACCGGTGGCCAGACCCACCTGAATCAGCCGGTGGGGGCCGCCGGCCATGTCATGCTGGTCCTGGTGTTCGAAATACCGCCGGGTGGGATACCGGATCCCGGCGTGCGGTATCGGGTGGAGGCAAGCAACGGGGATCAGACCCAGCAGCGTCTGACCGGCGTCCTCGAGGTCGGCGGCAATAGGTGGATAGAGAAGCGTTTGCCTGTGCTCCGGTTGGATGAGGGCCAGACGTCGGTCGCGCTGGATGTCGAGATCGACTCTGGCGACAATGCACACGCGCTGCGCCGGGCCTGGGTAGAAATCCACCGGGACCCGCCGCGGTTCGCGCTGTCCTTCGTCAACACCGTCGTGATCTGGACGCTGGGGACGCTGCTTGTACTTATCGGCGCCATCCAGTGGGGCCGTCAAGTGGCCGCGGTGCAGCCCGGCTCGATACCCATGGCGGAGGAAGAAGGGCCGGAACGTATCTGGTGCATGTTGTGTCATCTGACCGCACTTCTCGGATACATCATTCCCTTCGCTAACATCGTGGCGCCGCTGGTCATCTGGATCACCCGGCGCAACACGGTCCGCGGGGTGGACGATGCCGGACGCGAATCTCTGAACTTTCAGCTCACGGTGTCACTGTTCGGACTGATTGGCGTCATGCTGAGTGCGATATTCGTCGGGCTGGTCCTGCTGTTTGTACTGGTGGTGTTCCAGGTGTCCATGGTCCTGTTTGCGTCAGTACGCGCGCAGCGAGGTGGGGAAGTGCGTTATCCTGTCTGTATCCGGATTATCGGCCCACCAGACTGACCCTTCTCAAAGGTGTCTTGTCCGGCATATGGTCCATTGATGGGGTGTTAAGGTCCACTCTCCGGTGATTGTGTACTCGATGTGATCTAAGCTCCTCGAGCGATTCACGCTCCGGGCTGATGACCGGGCCACAATTATTGAGACAGGTTCCGCCAGCCAGCCTCAGCAGGCGGGATCACTTTCGGGCACATTGCAGCCGCCTGGCCAGGCTCTGGTTACAGCGTTGAGAACGCCTCCGAGGCAGCCTCCACGGTGGCGTCCAGATCTTCCTGGGTGTGAGCTGAGGACACGAACCCGGCCTCGAAAGCCGAGGGCGCCAGGTAGATGCCGCCGCTCAGCATCCCGTGGAAAAACGCGTTGAATTTCTCCACGTCGCAGCTCATTACTTCAGTGAAGGCGCGCACCTCGGTGAGGGGTGTGAAGAACAATCCCATCATGGCGCCCACATGCTGGGTGCATAGCGGCACCCCGTGGCGGTCGGCAGCAGCCTTGATTTCTTTCGTAAGGTACTCGGTCTTGTCGGTGACTGCTTCAAAGAAACCGGGCTCCGAGATCAGGCGCAGGGTTTCGAGCCCCGCCGCCATGGCTACCGGGTTTCCGGACAACGTCCCCGCCTGGTAAACCGGTCCGTCGGGTGCGAGGTGGTCCATGATTTCGGACCGTCCCCCGAATGCGCCGACCGGCATGCCGCCCCCGATGACCTTGCCGAAAGTGGTCAGGTCGGGAACGATATCGTAAAGTCCCTGCGCGCCGGTCAGACCAACCCTGAAACCCGTCATCACCTCGTCGAAAAGCAGCACGCTGTCGTAGCGGCTGCATACTTCCCGGAGCGTTTCCAGGAAACCCGGCACCGGCGGGACACAGTTCATGTTGCCCGCGACAGGCTCGACGATGACGGCTGCAATTTCCTTGCCGACTTCCTTGAAAACCTGTTCGACCTGAGCCGCGTTGTTGAACTCCAGGGTGAGCGTGTGTCGTGCCAGGTCCGCGGGCACGCCCGGTGACGTCGGCACCCCGAGCGTGAGTGCGCCCGAACCCGCCTTGACCAGCAGGCTGTCTGCGTGGCCGTGGTAGCAGCCTTCGAACTTTACAATCTTGTCGCGTCCGGTGAAGCCGCGGGCAAGCCGTATCGCGCTCATCGTCGCCTCGGTCCCGGAACTGACCATCCTGATCTTGTCCACGGAGGGGATGAGCTGGCAGATTCGGCTGGCGAGTTCCGTCTCGATCAACGTCGGGGCGCCAAAACTGAGTCCGTTTTCCGCAACCCGTTTTACCGTGGCGATGATCTGCGGGTGGGCGTGCCCCAGGATCATCGGCCCCCAGGAGCCGACGTAATCGATATAACGATTATCCTCGATATCCCACAGATAGGCGCCCTGGGCACGCTTTATGAAGATCGGCTCGCCACCGACGCTCTTGAAGGCACGGACGGGCGAGTTCACGCCGCCGGGGATGTACTGCTTCGCGATCGAAAATGAGTTATTCATCTAAGCTTCCTGTGGGTGATGTATGGCCTCGTATTCAGGCGCTATAGTAACTGGTATAAACGGGAAACGTGAACGGCTGCCGGTCGGTTCACGCATCGGGCCGCAGCCAGACAGAGAGTTGAGTAGCGGCGGCATGGTTTCTACAATGAGGTGGAGCATGGTTACAGACAAAGACACCGAGGGCTTTCGGCGAGAAGGCGTTGCTTTTCTCGCCGGGGCATTCGAACGCAAATGGATAGATCGTTTGCGCCAGGGGGGCGCGGAAAACATCGCCAGCCCGAGTGAACGGGGTCGCTTGTGGGACCAGAGTATGACGCCTGCGATCCAGTCTGAGAGGGGGCACCGGCCGACGCCATGATTGCGGACTATTTAGGACGTATCGGTGCCCTGCGCGCCTTGCTCGCTGCGTTGCTCGTCGTGCTCGTTGCCATGGCGCCGTTTGCGTCGGTGCGTGACGAGAGTTCGGCATGGAGCATCATGGCTTCGCTTATTGCGCCCGCTCTGGTACCGATTGTGTTTATGGTCGCGTTGTTCGATGTCGTCATGGCACGTGTCACCATGTCCGCTGCAGAAAGACAACAGCGATACGGAACGGTGCTGTGGACCTATGGTCTGCTGTTGTGCGCACTGGTCCTGGCCTGGGCACCGTTCTATGCCAGACTGTTTTAACGTCAACAGGTCTTCGATATAAACACGAAAAAAACCGGGCTGCCGACACAGTCGATCAGCATCCCGGCTGTTGAGGTGGGAACCACAATCAGTGGCGCAGACGGTCAGCGGGTACTCTGCCTGCGGTCGGGATTCTCGACGCAGACCGGGATACAGGGGCGGTGGCAGATTCACTGTGGGATCCGGAAAACTCAGGGCAGCTGTCCTGATCCGGTATCGATATGAACCAGCCGACGCTGCCACAACATGCCGCCGTCGTGGTCATTGGCGGTGGCATCATGGGCTGCTCGACCCTGTACCATCTTGCCAGGGCGGGCGTGAGCGATTGCATTCTGCTCGAGCGCAATCAACTCACCTCTGGCACGACGTGGCATTCGGCGGCTCAGGTACGTGCGCTGCGCAGCACCCGGAACCTGACCGAGTTGATCAGGTATTCGATTTCTCTGTATTCCGAGCTCGAGAGAGAGACTGGCCAGGCCACGGGGTGGATCAACAAGGGCTCGCTATCGATAGCGACCAGCAAGGACCGGTTGATTCATATCAAGCGCCAGGAAGCGCTGGCGCACCTGTACGGTGTGAGAGCCGAATACCTCAGTCCCGGCGAAGCGCATGAGCGTTGGCCTTTGATGAATGCCGATGACGTGATCGGTGCGGTGTGGTCGCCGGACGACGGACGGGTCAGCTCTTCGGATCTGTGCGCGGCGCTGGTCAAGGGCGCCCGATCAAGAGGGGCGGAGATCTTCGAGGGCATGCCGGTCAGCGGTATCGCCACGCGCAACGGACGGGTGGTTTCCGTGCAGACACCCGCGGGAACGGTGCGGTGTGACGCAATTGCAGTGTGTACCGGCCTCTGGTCCCGGCGCGTGGCGGCCATGGCGGACGTCGAGGTCCCGGTCTGGCCCTGTGAGCACTTCTACCTGCTCACAGACGCGGTTGCGGGTGTCCAGGGAAATCTGCCGACGCTCTCGGACCACGATGCGCGTTTGTACATCCGCGACGATTCGGGCGGTCTGCTCGTTGGATGCTTCGAGCCCCATGGAAAAGCGATCGATCCGGAGACGTTGGGGGAGAACTTCGCATTTCAGCTGCTGCCCGAAGACTGGAACCACTTCGAGCCAATGATGATGAATGCGCTGCACCGGCTACCGGTGCTGGAGGACGTCGGCGTCAGGATGCTGCTCAACGGGCCGGAAAGTTTCACCCCGGATGGGTCTTTCATCCTCGGTGAATCTGCTGGTACCCGTGGTTTCTTCCTCGGTTGCGGGATGAACTCGGTCGGTATCGCGACGGCCGGCGGCGCCGGTATGGCGCTGACCCACTGCATTGTCCACGGTCATACCCCCTCAGATCTGCACGAGGCGGACCCGAAGCGTTTTCCGGCCTGCTTCAACTCCGTGTCTGCACTCAGCGAACGCGTCCCTGAGACGCTGGGTCAGCACTATGCCATCACTTACCCCGGCCTGCAGGCAAGGTCCGCACGAAATCTTGTTACCACGCCGCTGCACGAGTGCTGGCTGGCCGAAAAAGCGGTGTTCGGCCAGTTCTTCGGCTGGGAGCGGCCGCTGTACTTCAATGGGCAAGACACACCGGCGCTGACCTTTGGCAGACCTGCCTGGTTCGAACAGGTCAAAGTTGAAGTCGGGCAGGCCCATGTCCGGGCGGCGGTGTTCGATCTGTCCACGTTCGGCAAGATTCTGGTGACGGGCGCGGACGCGGAACATTTCCTGAACCGGCTTTGCGCAAACGACATGACGCGTCCCGCGGGTCGCGTCATCTATACCGCGATGCTCAACGAGCGCGGCGGATTCGAAAGCGATCTGACGGCGCTCAGAATAGACGACGAAACCTACCGTCTCTATGTCGGGACCGCTGCGATCAAGCGGGACATGAGCTGGCTGCGGCGCCACCTGCGGGAGGGCGAGCGCGTGACGCTGAGGGATGAAAGCACGGACCACGCTGTGCTGGCACTGGTGGGGCCCGATGCAGCCGGGATCTCACGGGCGGTCGGCGCTCAGGCATTGAACGAACTTGGTTACTTCTATCACGGGGTGGCGCGCATCGCCGAGCGGCCGGTGCGCGCCGCCCGGTTGTCCTACGTGGGTGAGTCGGGTTGGGAGATCAACTGCGCAGCGGGGGATGCGGCACGGGTATACAGGGCGTTGAGCTTAGCGGGCGCCCGCCCAGCCGGGTTGTACGCCCAGACCTCGATGAGAGTGGAGAAGCGGTTTCTTGCATTCGGGCACGACATCGACAGCGACGTCACGCCTTTGGAGGCCGGTCTGGAATTTGCGATAGACTGGCACCAGGATTTTATCGGCCGGGATGCACTGTTGCGGCGTCGTGACCAGGGGTTGCGGGAGGTCATCGTGACGCTTCTGTTCGATGACGCAGCCGCGGTGCCGCTGGGCAATGAACCGGTTTGTGTGGATGGCGTTGCCGTGGGTAAGACGACATCGGCAGCTTACGGTTATCGTATTGGTGCGCCGATCGCCATAGCAATGCTGAAGGCGGACCTGGTCGCCGGCGATCGAGAGCCCGTGGTCGAGGTGGACATCGCCCGCGCAATGTACAAGGTGAAAGTTCTGCACGGTCCGGCATTCGATCCAAAGGGGTCGCGAATGCACGCCGTCGTCACATCGTGATCACCGGCATGGTGGACACGAAGGGGTCAGGTCCGCACTGATCCTGATGTTCTTGAAAACCCCCTGCTAGATGCGTATCTTCTCATTCGCCCGGCGGTTCGGCCGGTGCGATGATCGAACGGCGTCGGATAGGTTTGTGCTCCGCACCGCTACCTGACCCTGTCGATTTTTTGAAAACTTTTACTACGGGAAAGGCGTACGTCGTGGAATACAAGACATACATGTGCGTGATTTGCGGATTCATCTACGAGGAGGAGAAGGGACTGCCTGAAGAGGGTTTCGCCCCGGGAACGCGGTGGGAGGATATCCCCGACACATGGGTCTGCCCCGACTGTGACGCCGGCAAGGAAGATTTCGAGATGGTGGAAATCTAGGAGTCTGTCGAACTCAGGGGGTTGTAGCCAGGCGGGTGGAAAACCGATCCAATCTCCCCGCTGCGCAGAAGATTCTTACCAGATCTGACAGAGCCCGCCATTTTGACGGGCCTGTGTAAGCGGGCCTGCCCGCCGGACCTAGTTGCGCGCGTATTTCTGTTTGAATTTCCCCACACGACCCTCGGTGTCCATGATCTTCTGTTTCCCGGTATAGAACGGGTGACAGGCGGAACAGATTTCGACGTGGAGTTCCTGGTCCAGCGTGGAGCGCGTGGTAAAGGCGTTCCCGCAGGCGCAAACGACCTTGATTTCCTGATACTTGGGATGGATTTCCGGTTTCATACGGGTGCCTCGGGCAACAAAGTTTTAAAAAAAAGGGGCCGGATGATATGGGATTTGACCCCGAAAAATCAAGCCCGGGAGTCAAAAGTCCGCGATTTGCAGGCTACCTTTTCATCGACTGGAAGAACTCCGCGTTGGACTTGGTCGCCCTCAGCTTGTCGAGGAGGAACTCGATCGCCTCGAGATCGTCCATCGGGTGCAGCAGCTTGCGCAACAGCCAGATCTTCTGCAGCTCCTTGGCATCGGTCAGCAGTTCTTCGCGGCGGGTTCCGGAGCGGTTGATGATGATTGAGGGGTAAACACGTTTTTCGGCGATGCGCCGATCCATGTGTATTTCCGAATTGCCCGTGCCTTTGAACTCTTCGTAGATCACCTCGTCCATCTTTGAGCCGGTCTCGATCAGAGCGGTGGCCAGGATGGTGAGGCTGCCGCCTTCCTCTATGTTACGCGCGGCGCCGAAGAACCGCTTCGGCTTCTGCAGCGCATTGGCATCGACACCGCCGGTCAGAACCTTTCCGGACGCGGGCTGGACCGTATTGTAGGCCCGCGCCAGCCGGGTGATGGAGTCGAGCAGGATAATGACGTCTTTCTTGTGTTCGACCAGCCTTTTTGCCTTCTCGATCACCATCTCGGCGACCTGAACGTGGCGGGACGCCGGTTCGTCGAATGTCGACGAAATGACTTCGCCCCGGACCGACCGCTGCATCTCGGTAACTTCCTCGGGCCGCTCGTCAATGAGCAGGACCATCAACACGCAGTCGGGCTCATTGGCGACAATGGAATGCGCGATCTGTTGCAGCATTACGGTCTTGCCGCTTTTCGGGGACGATACCAGCAATCCACGCTGGCCCTTGCCGATGGGGGCGACCAGGTCGATGACCCGCGCCGTGATGTCCTCCGTGGAGCCGTTCCCTACTTCCAGACGCATGCGCTCATCAGGGTGAAGGGGGGTCAGGTTCTCGAACAGTATTTTGTTCTTGGCTTCTTCGGGCGTCTGAAAATTGATGGTCTCGACCTTGAGCAGGGCGAAATAGCGCTCGGATTCCTTGGGGGGGCGGATAAGCCCGGATATGGTATCGCCGGTGCGCAGGCTGAACCTGCGGATCTGGCTGGGTGATACGTATATGTCGTCCGGTCCGGCCAGGTAGGAACTGTCCGCGGATCTGAGGAATCCGAAGCCGTCCTGCAGAATTTCGACCACCCCTTCGCCGACGATATCTTCCCCTTTTCGCGCCTGGGCTTTGAGGATAGCGAAAATCTGATCTTGTTTTCGCATCCTCCCGACACCATCTAATTTCATGGCGCTCGCCATTTCCGCGAGTTCTGTCGGGGGTTTTTTCTTGAGTTCAACTAGGGATAGGGACATAGGATGTGATGCGACTGAGTGGCGGCGCGCGGCGCCGGAAATGTTAGAGGGCCAGAAAGATTATCGCGTTAATTCGCGGTAGTTAAACCTGCTGGGCCGAATTGTTAGCTTGCCGGAAGTTGTTTTCTGAAGCGGTTGCCAAATGGAAGTACCAGAAGCGAGTACCACCAGCGAGTACCACCAAACCCAGGTCACCGATAAAATTAATCAGGAACCGGATTCTCTGACTTGGATTTCACTTTAAAGGATTTTGCTGCAAAGCCGGATTCCCAAAAACCAGGATTTAAACGTTGCTTTTGGGGAGAATCAGTAACTGTTAATGTTAAGATAGCACGTGCTGGACAACAGGTCCAGCACCCCACAATCAGATAATGGCCCTAAAATTCTCGAATCTATCACCCGACCCGGACTACAGATTTCCGTCAAGAAACGCCGTCAGTTGGGACTTCGAAACGGCACCAACCTTGGTGGCCTCTACATTGCCTCCCTTGAATAACATCAGGGTGGGAATGCCTCTGATGCCGTATTTGGGCGGAGTGTTCGGGTTGTCGTCTATATTCAGCTTGGCCACGGTGAGCTTTTCGGAATATTCAGAAGCTACTTCCTCGAGGACCGGTGCGATCATCTTGCAGGGTCCGCACCATTCCGCCCAGTAATCCACCAACACAGCGTGATCGCACTGCAAGACCTCCTTTTCGAAACTGTCATCGGTGACATGCATAATCTGCGACATTTAGTGTATTTGACCTCTTTTGCTGATAGGAAGGATATGGATTCTAGTCCTCCCCGAAGCTTATTCCAATTGATTTTTAAGGACCTGCGAAATCCCGCAATTCCCGACTACAGGCTTGTTATATGACGCAACATCATCTTTCTGACCAGCAATTTACCGACTTCGATCTTGCCCCCGAACTGCAGCAGGGGCTCGAGAAGGCGGAATTCAAATATCTGACCCCGATCCAGGCGGCCGTGATGCCGCATCTGCTTGCCGGCAGCGACGTGGCGGGCCAGGCCCAGACCGGCACCGGCAAGACGGCGGCTTTTCTGATCGCAATGTTCACACGATTGTACGGCGGCCAGGGCAAAGAGGGGGTCCACGGTCCACGGGCGCTCATCCTTGCGCCGACGCGTGAGCTTGCGATCCAGATCTACAAGGATGCACAGGTGCTCGGTAGTGCGTTGCCATACCGGCTCACGCTTGCCTACGGCGGGACGGGTTACGATTCCCAGCGCCGCGAGTTGGAGGAAGGCGTCGATGTTCTGATCGGGACCCCCGGCAGGATCATCGACTACTTCAAGCAGGGGGTATTTTCGCTGGACGCAATCGAGGTGCTGATCCTTGACGAGGCGGACCGGATGTTCGATCTGGGGTTCATCAAGGACATCCGATTCCTGCTGCGACGCATGCCGCCGCCGGAAGAAAGGCTGAACATGCTGTTCTCGGCGACGTTGTCGATGCGTGTGAACGAGCTCGCGTACGAGCACATGAACAGTCCGCAGAGCGTCAAGATCGAATCCAGCATGACCGCCGACGCGGTGACGGAGCTGGTCTACTTCCCGGCCAACGAGGAAAAGATCCCGTTGCTCATCGGGTTCCTCAAGGATATCGATCCGACCCGTACTCTGCTGTTTGTCAACATGAAACACACCGCGGAAACCGTGGCGGCATGGTTGCGAGGCAACGGTTTCTCGACCGCGGTGCTTTCGGGTGACGTCCCGCAGAAAAAGAGAGAACGACTGCTGCAGGAATTCAAGGCAGGTGATATCGCGCTGCTGGTCGCGACGGATGTTGCGGCGAGAGGGCTGCACATTCCCGACGTAAGTCACGTGATCAACTTCGATCTGCCCCAGGACCCGGAGGATTACGTCCACCGGGTAGGGCGAACGGCGCGCGCCGGTGCCGATGGAGATGCGATCAGCTTTGCTTGTGAGACCCACGCGTTCTCGCTGGCCGAGATAGAGCAGTTCATTGGACACAAGATCCCAACCGCCGCCTTTACCGCATCAGAGCTACCGACTCCGCTGCCTCCGGACAGGTCCGGAAGCAATGAGCCCAGGTCTCGGGGAGGAAAGGGCAGGGACGACAGGGCCCGTTCCGGGTCGGGGCGCAGACCGGATACGCGAAAAGCACCGTCCTCTCGCAGGGCGAGACCGTCCACTCCCGGAGGGAGACCGGACGGCAACGTTGAAAAGCAACCCGAGACGCGGAATGAATCGCCTCCAGCCGGGACGAGACCGTCTACCCCCGCCGGGAAACCGGACCGCGACGTTAAAGAGCAGCCAGGAGCGATTCCGGCAGTTGCAGAAACGGTGAATGAAAATGTCAGCCAGCGATTGGATGCGCAGGTCGCCGAAACGTCGGGTCACGGACTACCGGGTAAGTCGGCGGGAGGGCATTCTCGGCAGCGCCGCAGAGAGATACCGGCCATTGGATGATCGAAACTCCTTGACCTGAGGACCGATGCCGGAGCTGACCGGTCGCAATATTGCTCTGATACTCGGCGGGGGCGGGGCCCGGGCCGCTTATCAGGTGGGCGTGCTCAAGGCGATTTCCGAAATTGTTCCGGTGGGAACGACCGCTCCGTTCCCGATCCTGTGTGGCACGTCGGCCGGATCAATCAACGCCGCCGCCCTTGCCGCGTCAGCGCCTGATTTCGGGGAAGGAGTGGCACAGCTTCTCGAGGTCTGGGAGAACTTCGAAGTCGAGCAGGTGTACCGTTCCGATCTGTGGAGCGCGGTTTCCCGGGGTGGGGGCATGCTCCTGACCATGATTACCGGAGGTCTGGGAGACGCCAGCCCATACTCGCTACTCGACAACACCCCGCTCAGGGAGCTTCTGATCGAGAGGATCTCCTTCGAACGCATCGGCAAAGCGGTCGACAGCGGTGTGCTGCAGGCACTGTGCGTAACGGCCTGCAGCTACTCCACCGGGTTTTCGGTGTCCTACTTCCGGGGTGCCGGCGACCTCGAGCCATGGTCGCGCTCCCGTCGGGTTGGGTTGTGCACAGACATTGGCATCGACCATCTGATGGCCTCTGCGGCGATCCCGATCGTGTTTCCCGCGGTTGCCCTCGATGACGAGTATTTCGGTGACGGTACCATGCGGCAGACGGCGCCCATCAGTCCGTCGCTGCATCTTGGCGCCGACAAGTTGCTCATCATTGGCGTCCGCCAGGAGCGCAGCGCTTCGAACGAGATCCCGTCTGCGCCGGAAATTGCTCCGGGATATCCGGGGATGGGCCAGATCGCAGGCTATATCCTCGACACCCTGTTTCTGAACAGCCTGAATGCAGACCTCGAGCGTCTGCAACGGGTCAACGAGGTACTCAGATTTGTGCCCGAGGCCTCCCGGGGAGCGACCGGGCTCAGACCTGTAGACACGTTTTTGATTGCGCCGAGCCGGGACATAGGTGCCGTCGCAGAGCCCTACCTCGCGCACCTGCCCGCCACCGTACAGTATCTTATGCGGGTCATCGGAGCGCGCCGGCCGGGGGGAAGGAGACTTTTGAGCTATCTTCTGTTTCATGGCACATTCTGCAGGGAACTGATCGAGCTTGGATTCAATGACACCATGAAGAAACGGCGGGCGCTGGGGGACTTCCTGACGCTATGAGATCAATGCTAACCAAACCGTTTGTTCTGGCAACAGTATGGGCTGTGTCCCTGCTGGCCGCCTGCGGCGGGCCTGAGCTGCCCGCGGAGGAACAGATACGACAGCTCAACAGCGACGCGGAAACCGCGGTGGAAGCGAAAGACGTCGGCACGCTCAAGGATTTTGTCTCCGACGACTACACGGACGAACGCGGGTTCGACAAGAACGCCCTGATCCGGCTGGCACAACTGTACCTGCTCCGCCACAAGGCCGTATATGTCTTCACGTTGACCAAATCGCTGGTGATCATCGATGAAAACAACGCCGCGGCCGAGATTCTCGTGGCCCTCGCCGGGCAGCCGATCAGCAGTGTTGACCAGTTGTTCGACCTGCGTGCGGACCTGATCCAGTTCGAGGTTGGCTACGAGCACGATGGTGATGAATGGCAAGTGCGCAGCCTGAAATGGCGGCACGCAACAGCCGATGACTTTCTTTAGCGCTGACCCCTTATGCTTATGTCTTATACGATAATGTGCGGAACGATGGCGAGACCAAATTCAGGAGGCCCAGATGAACAAACTTGTTGACGCGCAGATTCTACCGAGTGTCTGTCCACTGGACTGCCCCGACACCTGCAGCCTCAGCGCGTACGTCCAGGAAGGAACGCTCCTGCAGGTAAAAGGGTCCGGCGCCAATCCCTACACCGACGGGGTAATCTGCAACAAGGTCGCTCGCTACTATCCGGAGTTCGTGCATGGGTCGGTGCGACTGACTCACCCTCTCCGACGTGTCGGGCCCCGTGGATCAGGCGAGTATGAGCGAATATCCTGGGATGAGGCGCTGGACCTGGTTTTTCATGGTTTTTCGAAAGCGCTAAATGCCCACGGTCCGCAATCGGTAATGCCGTTCAACTATGCCGGTCCGCATGGAGAACTGGCAGGTGGTTCCATGGATCGACGCTTTTTTCACAAAATGGGGGCGACCCTTCTCAACCGCGGGCCGTTGTGCGGGGCGGTACGAGGTACCGCTTACACCAGCCTGTTCGGGAGTGTCCCGGGAATGCCCCCGGAGCAGGCGGTGCACTCGGACATGATCGTGGTGTGGGGTAACAACGTGACTGTTTCGAACCTGCATCTGATCCGGGTCATGAAGAAAGCGCGCAGTAAAGGTGCAAAACTGGTGATCATCGATCCCAGGAGAATCAAGGCGGCGGAGCAGTGCGACCTCTTCATCCAGATCTGCCCGGGCACCGACGTCATTCTCGCGATGGCCCTCGCCGCCGAGCTCGAGCGCCGCGACGCCCTCGATGATGCATTTATCAAAGAGTGGACGCATGGGTTTGAGCAGTTCATGGCGCAGGCGCGCCAGTACTCTGTTGACGACGTGGAGACAACGTGTGGCGTGCCGATGCATCAGTTCCACGAGCTGGCCGATCTATTTACCGCGTCGCAAAACGTGGCGGCTTCGTTTGGGAACGGGATCGAAAGGGGCCGCAGTGGCGGCTCCGGGCTGCGTGCCGCGATGGCGTTGCAGGCCCTCACCGGTAATCACGGCCGGCTCGGGGCCGGCGTTATTGCCAAATCCGGTATTGCCGCGCCCAAAATGCAGGCACGTCTTCAGCGCACCGATCTCGTCCCCGAGGGTACGAGAACATTCAACATCGTGGACGTGGCCGAAAAATTGCAGGACGAAAGCCTGGATCCGCCCATCGCAGCGATTATGATCTACAACCACAACCCCGTTGCAACCCATCCGGACCAGACCAATCTGATCAGGGCGTTGATGCGAGAAGACCTGTTCATCGCCGGTTCCGATATCGTGATGACCGACAGTATGGCCTTCGCCGACGTTGTCCTGCCGGCGGCGAGCCACTTCGAGTATGACGACATCTACGGCGCCTATGGCCAGAATTATGTGCAGCGCGCCGCGCCGGTCATCCCGTGCGTTGGCGAGTCTCTGCCCAATACGGAGATATTCAGGCGCCTGGCCGCCCGTTTCGGATTCGACGATCCGATGTTCAGGGCCGGCGACGAGGAACTCATGGACGAGGCGATGGACGGGGACGACCCCAGATTTGAGGGCGTACGTCCGGGGCGGATCGCCCTCGACCAGGCGATCGAGATGAACCGTGCCGATGGCGACGCTTTGATCATGTGCAAAACCGTTGTCCCGGCAACTCCAAGTGGCCGGATCGAGCTGTTTTCACAGGACCTCGAAGCCCGGTTCGGGTACGGCGTTCCTCGGTACGAGCCCGTGCCCCGGGACCTGCCGCTTGTCTTGATCACCCCGTCGTCGGATAAACGTACCAACGCGACATTCGGCGGCTGCGAAGCTTCATCCGGTCTGGAATTCGTCGAGGTGAATCCGGCGGATGCCGAGTCCCGTAACCTGGCTCAGGGGGACAAGGTAACCGTGTGGAACGAGCGTGGACGGGTCACCCTGCAGGTGATGGTAACCGATGCGACCCGCGAGGGCGTGCTCTACAGTCCCAAAGGTACGTGGAGGCACACCAGCGACACGGGGTTCACGTCTAACGCCCTGATCCCTTCGGACCTTCGAACGGACATCGAGGACGGCGCCTGCTACAACGAAACCTTCGTGGAAATCGCAATCGCAAACTGACGCATGCCGAACAAGGGGCCGCTGTACAACAAGATCGATTAGCCGCGGAAACTGAACAGACTTCCGAGGTTGTGTACAAACAGAAGAAACCCTCGCCAGGGATCGAGCGGTACCTCCCGGAAACGCTCCGGTAGCGGCCTGGCCTACCCACCGATTCCAGGCGCCTGCGGTACGGAACGGTTTACCAGCAGAATATCCGAACAAGCTCCCGACGAGTTCAGATCACAGTCTAAATCCGGGGTATCCCATTATCACCTGACGAAAAAGGTCTTTATACGGGAGGAACGCAAAATGTACCACCCAAGCAGTACCAACAGTACAGACAGAATTAACGCTGTTGCCCACTCTGCGGGAGAGTTTCTGTATCCTCTCATGAAGCTTGCGATAATTTCATAGAGCAATATTGCTGCCAGAATGATAAACCCGGCGCCGGCCAGGTTCCTTGACCAGTCGAGTCTCATCAATATGCCGAAAAAACATAATGCTGCGGTTAACCAGATCGCAGTCATTGAAATCAACTCAATTCCCCATCTCGACCCGGAAAACATCTGCCAGAACAGCCCGAAAGCACCGAAGATAAATACCGCGCCAAAAAGACAAACAAGCAGTATGAGAAGAACAGGCCATTTGCCATCTCCAACAGCCTGGTTATGTGCGGCAAGTCGCCCTTTAACGGCAAGCTTACGACTCAGCCACAATAGAACATGACCAGCGAACCATGCAACAAGGACAATAGGTACAAACACCAGCCCCGGTGGGTGACCCTTTGCGGTCGCCATCAGCACACTGGCAGATATTCCGATGGTTGCCCAGGTGATGTGAAGCCAGCGGTATATGGGTTTCAGGTAGTCAGCATACATATCTTTTCCTGCAGCACCAGATCAATAGCTTCGCAATTAGCACCGTCCTGTGGGCATTTGACGAACGTGGCCCATATTCACGCGATCAGTTTATCTTTAAATTTCATCGGGCAGTCTGCTCAGAATCATGTCCTGCTGTCCGTTCAGGGGCCGGAGGGTCAGGATCGGTGAGTAGAATGTGGAATCAGAGTGCCGGTTGTACTGCTGATAAACCGCCAAGCGAAAGGAGCAGGTACGTCGGTCCTCGAAAATCATGATAATGTCAGCACCATATCGTGTGTGATAACTTCCGAAGTTGCCCTGTGGGCATGGCTTCCCACCTATTTACTAAAGATTCAAGCGGTCGACATGGTAAGCGTAAAGTATCTGGAGGAACTCGGCCGCCATCGACTGTCGTCAAACTTCTTTTTGAGAGATTTTCTACACTCCGAAATATCTCAGATCGAGGGTATGGGCAACATACCCGTTGACCCGGAGCTTCTGCTGAAGGCCGGCTCTCATCTCTGTGAACACGTCCTCGAGCCGATCCAGGCAAGGCTCGGAAAGGTAAGCATTCGCTCTGGTTACCGGTCTCCGTCAATCAACCAGGTCGGCAACGAAAAGAACTACAACTGCGCGTCCAACGAGAAGAACCATGCGCGTCACATCTGGGATGTCCCCGATGCGTCCGGCAACTTTGGCGCTACGGCGTGTGTGGTAGTAAACGCCTTCGTTGACCACTACGAGGCGACAGGAGACTGGACCGTGCTTGGGTGGTGGCTCCTGGACAACGTACCTGACTTTCGGGACGTCGTCTTTTTTCCAAAGCTGGCCGCGTTCAATATCAACTGGTATTCCGGGCGCGTTACGCAACGGACGATATCAGCCCAGATGCGGGACCCGCGAACCGGGAAGAAGGGCATTCTCACCCGTACCGGCTGGGATAACTT
>Ga0316187_10000666_pt1 | contig 27875 bp, 24 predicted proteins | sample CroRivburrow1_MG_FD_204927 | JGI IMG/M metagenome (GOLD analysis project Ga0316187, IMG submission 204927) | Coastal sediment microbial communities from Maine, United States - Cross River worm burrow 1 | ecosystem: Environmental > Aquatic > Marine > Coastal > Sediment | place: USA: Maine...
GTACCGCTCAGGCCATTAAGGACGTGAAATACAGGCAATCGATACCAGCTGCGCTAATAAGAAAAACTACTCAACACGCTGGATTTTGCTAACGAATAAGATTATAGGAAAACTACGTTGCAGTTCTTTGCTGTAAAACTTTGACATGGATACGCCTTTGCTGAATTGTATCTTGTCGTTTATATTGAGTTCGGTTTTTGGGCCGGCGAGCCATAGGCTGCCTTTGTCGCTGGTAACGCGGACATAGGTGTACATGGAGGCGTGCTGTAGTTCTGCGACGATACCTTCTCGGGGCAAGGCCCGAACAACCGCTTTTTTTGACGCGATGAATGCCTGATAGTCTTTAGCCTGTTGCGCTGTGCCCCAAAAACCTATTTCGGCTTTATCATTAATATTGGCATAAAGCACACTATCAAAATACCCGTCTTCATTGGTGCCGCCAATGATGTAGATCCAGTCCTTATACACCTTCGCATCGAAAGTGGCTCGTGGTTCAGGCAAGGGTGTTGTGTACTGCCAAACACCCAACTCACCGTTAGGCATTATCTCTGCCCTTTCGATACTGTTAAGGTATTCAAGGCCCGTTAAACCACCAAGGGCAAAAATAGTCTTACCGTGTTTGGCACTGGATAGACCATACCGACCTACGTTCATGGAACTGGTGGCCTTCCAAACCTGTTTACCCGCGTCTTTTTGACTGCTGGCCCACTCTACATCGGTAATACCAACGCCTTTCATTTGGTCGTGCCCACCCAACACATAGGTATTGCCATTAACCGCCTTCGCTGCATTAACATAACGGGGTATGGTCATGGCATTGTCGGCCATGGTCCATTCACTGAGTTGGCCATCGGCTTGTATGGTTGCTGATTCCACACTATCGAGCAGCGCTCCACCAAAGCCGCCTAATGAATATATGGTGTTATCGATGAGAACCAGCTTTGTGCAACGTCGTGCCAAGAGCATTTGCTGGCCTTCTTTTTCCCAAGGACTCAAACTTCCGTCAGAATTAATTTTAGCGCGTTCGACGCTGTGTAATAAATTGTGACCATTGGGTCCGTTACCACCGCCTACGACGTAGATGTAATCCTTATAGACGACGGCATCGATAAAGCCGCGTTCTTCAACCAGGTCCGGTCCTCGTTGCCATGGGCCCAGGCTGCCGTCGTCATTTATCTTGGCGTATTCGTTTAGCTTTAAAAATACACGGCCGTCGATGCCACCGATCACGTACATGAAACCATTGTGAATGACGGTGGCTGTTCCTGCTCTTAGACTTGAAAAACGACTGGCAGAGGTTTGCCAGCCGGCGATCCACTGTTTTTCTGCGGCTGCTGTGGGTTGTTGTTTTTCCTGAGTCGATTCTTTGGAGCAAGCACTGAGTATTAGGATTAGAATGAAGATTGTTGTGTAGCGTAGTGAGTGCATCAAATGAATCCTTTGTTTTATTGGAATTTCTGTATGCATTCCTACGCGGAGCGTGGGAATGAGAAAGTATTCACCGTAGGTTGGGGTGAGGAACGAACCCCAACATTTTTGGCCTTGTTTCCCGTTCTTTGTTGGGGTTCGTTCCTCACCCCAACCTACAGACCGTGGCATATATATAGGTGTTGCCACGTCGAGTATATAAACAGTAGTGATTTGATCAGGTAGGGAGGGCGGTTTTCAAGACTGTCGGGAGGCATGGATGCCGACAGCAAGCGTACAAGGACGTATTTACAGCGTGTCTTGAAAACCGCCCTCCCTACCTGGTCGAAACCACAGCCTTATAATTCAGGGATGCCGACAGCAAGCGTACAGGGACGTATTTACCGCGTGTCTTGAAAACAGCATCCCCTACCTGATCGAACCACAGCCTTATCCAATCCTAAACCGAGCTACGGAGATTCGTGCGCACGGCGCACGCTACGAATTGTCGGAATAAGTCGTTATTTAACTATTTTAGCGGTTAAAGATTTAAGCCTTTCAGTCGGGCTACGCCACCGAAGCTGCCAACCCATAAACTACCGTCGCTCGCTTCAGCCAAGGAAAAAACATTATTGGCAAAGAGACCATCTTTTTGGGTCAGTACAGTAAAGCCCTTACCGTCGGCCTTTTGTTGAGCCAAACCATTATTGGTTCCTATCCATAATCGACCGTTTTTGCCCATACGCAACATGAAAACATGGTTGCCGGGTAGACCTTCTTTAACAGTGTAAGTTGTCCAGTTTGTGCCATCAAACTTAGACAGACCACCCCCCCAGGTACCGCACCAGATATTACCGTCGGCATCCGACTCCAAGGAAACAATATAATTAGGGTTGTAACCCACCTTAATATTTTCAAATCCTTGCTCTGCTTTTTGTTGAGCGTGGTGTTTGGAGGCTTTGGCCGGATCGTTGGTAAACGTTATATCGTCTTTAACCTTTTCATAAGGCGCACCCAAACCGGCTTCGTGTTGCCAGTTTACCCATTGACGATCTTTATCGAGTTTTGCCAAACCACCCTCTGTAGCAAACCAAATATCGCCGTTTTTACCAATTTCGACGCCATAAACCCAGTCATTTGGAAGTCCGCCCTTAGTATTTTCCACGGTATAGGTAATCCAGCCTTTAGGATCATCCATATTTCCGCCAGGCACAAAATTAACTCCGGACCAGGTTGCAATCCAGAAATTCCCTTGTTCGTCTTCGTCAATATCATAAACAAACTGATCGGCTAACCCATCTGGAATATTGTAGTTTTTCCACTTATTGGTTTTGGCATCAAATGCTGACATGCCACCTCCATAAGTACCGACCATTATACGGTCACGCAATTTACTGACATGAAAAACACCATTAGAGATCAAGCTGCCATTATTAACATCATATAATTTATAATCTTCGGTTTTAAGATCGTAGCGTATGGCACCACCGGATGTACCGACCCAAACGGCGTCTTTGTCAACGAACATTCCCTTCACATTTCTGTTTCCAACCCTAAAATGTGTGAACTTTAACTGTGATTGTGGCACCTGGGGGTGGTTTGCCGGCATTGTACCTGCTGTACCAGCTGCAACATTTGGTGTTGCAGGTGTACCACCTTGCGCGGCCTGTTCACCCTCGGCGCTACGTTTCGATCCTAATAAATAGGCACCAACGACCAAACCACCAACGACGAGTACAGTAACCGCCAAACCCTTAGTGCTAATATTCATTGTCTAATCTTCTCCCAAACCATACAAAGCGCTATTTTTTTTGCAATTCTTTATTTTGCAACAACACAACCCCTGACCTACTTCCCACCCATATATCGTTATTTTGTGTTGCGGCAATAGCGTATACACTATTATCGAGCAGTCCGTCTGATTTCGTAAAAATCTCCCAATGATTACCATCAAAACGGCTTAAACCACCATTGGTACCAAACCAGAAATTCCCCACATCATCTTGAGCAATACTATAAATAATATTACCGGCTAAACCGTCTTTTTTAGTATAGTTAACCCAACTGCTTCCATCAAAGTGAGCAACACCTCCACCCCATGTACCAGCCCAGAGGGTGTCATCTTTCGCAATTATAAGGGTAAACACATAGTTTGGATTATAGGTGGCTGTACCCATTTCCATCACGGACAAATCATGGCGAGAACGTGTTCCCAACCCAGTATTTGTACTGACGGGTAAGTTTTCGCTATTTTCAGCACCAAGACCGTCTTTATGCGTCCAGGTCTTCCATGTTTGGCCGTCAAACATATTAATGCCACCTTCGGTGCCGATCCATACTTGATCTTTAGAATCGACATCTAAACCATAAACCCACTCATTAACCAATTCGTCTAAATAGGTGGTAAAGGTTTCCGTGGATTTATCAAATTTGTTTAATCCTGCCCAAGTGCCAACCCATAGTGTACCGTCAGATTGTTGAGTAAAAGAATAGACCCAATAATCGGCTAAGCCATGCATGGGAAAATAGGTTTTCCACTGATTATTGTCCAGCTTCGAAATTCCGCCACCATTAGTACCAAACCATTTACTTCCGTCACGATCAACCAACATGCCAAATACATACTCGTTGGCTAACCCTTGGTCCCTGGTATAAGTGGATAACATATTGCGCGTTTTTAAATCGACTTCCACAACCCCCACAGAAGTACCCACTAACAAGGTATTACCTTGTGTGTTTACCGCAAGGGATCGCACATAAACATTTTCACCGACATTAAAGGATTCTGCGAGACCATAGGTTTTTACGGCTTGTGATCCACGCTCAAAATTAATTTCTACTGGTGCCTTTGTTTCAGGTTCTTTTATATCAGTAGCAGCTTGTTTAGGTGCTTGAAATTCGTTATCCGAACACCCAAAGGGAGCGCTTAGCAATATAATCATTAGCGCTGAATATCTTACAATGTGTTGCATAAAACCCATTTGCTTACCACTCCTTAGCGGTCAACTGATTAATCTAGGTTTAGAAGAAAGTCTTTAAATAGGCTAAAATGTCATCCATTTGCTGTTCGGTTAGCAATCCTTGGTAAGCTGGCATTATGCCCTTCCCATTTTTTATGGTACTTATCAATTGTTGGTTTGATTTTGAAATGAGTTGATGCACGATCAAATCAGGTGTTCCAGCCATTGTTGCCCTGCCATTTCCGCCATGACACTTTACACAGTGAGAGGAATAGAGTCCTGCCCCGACCATTGGATTTCCCGCATAGACCGCTAATGGGATACAAAACAGCGAAACAAAAATGCAGATTGTGCGTGTTAAGTTCTTTTTATTTTTTCCCTGCAGCATAATCTTTAATCCCCCCAAATTATATTCCATATTACAACACAATCAAATGTAACTCGTTTTTTTCAACAATGTGTATGGAATATTAAGGTACTGCGCTATCAATTATTATTTTTAGATTCTCACTACCAACCTTAATCACGGAACTGGAACCCTTAAGATCGCCGCTTTGAGGCATGGCGTTTCCATTTTTAGATATTCGGGCAGCGACGATAACCTCTGGAAATTTTGACAATTTCATCGACGGATTCATTGCCATGGTATCGTCTAACTGAAAGTCTAAAGGTAAATCAGAAACCTGCTTCTTTATGATGGCCAAAGGCATACGTGGTCCGGATGCCGCTCGGGCAAAAACAAAAACAGTATCAGTGGGTGCTACCCTACCCATCAAAGTACTATCTAGGCTTACCGTTCCTGTTACTTTAGCATTTCCACTGGCAGCCGGCGTTGTTTGTTGTGTAGTTACTTCACCGCTTACACTGCCACCGGCAACTTGAGCCTGCTCTGCAGATTTAACCTTGGCGAGAAATTCAGTATCCAGTTCCTCACCCAACAAAGATTTTACCTCACCGATATTTTTAAGCATTTGGGTGTAATTTTCAGAACCTTCAGGAAATTGGGCCAACAATGTTTCCCAATACGATAAGGTTGTACGATAATCTTTTACTTGATAAGTGGCTGTGGCCGCTAACCACAAGGCTTTTTGATTGTTAGGGTCAATAACCAACGCCTTTTTTACGACTTCATAAGGCAGTCCACTCATGTTACGACCATTCGCCATGGCCAATGCGTCGGCATAATCAGCCAATAATTGTGGATCTGACTCCTTGTTTATAGCCACTGCACGTGCAAACTCATCGCTAGCTGCCTGATATTTTTTCATATAATAATGCGAACGTGCCAGCATTACCCGTCCTTCCAAATCATCAGGATTAGCTTTCAGCCTTTCCTGTAACAAGCGAATTTGATCTTCAATAGTACCCTGATGACCTTCGGCCTGAACTGCTGGTTTTGCATTTTCAGGATTTAAGCGAGTTTCTAGCTTGTCATTGCCTAGTTGATTGTTAAAAAGTATAAAAGGAACGACAATTAAAAAAGCACCTATAATATAGGCCGCGTTTTTTTCCAATACCGGCGGCACATGAATTTTCGATTCTTTCGGAACTTTCTTTACGTTTTCAACCAATCCACGCTTTAAATCTTCGTTGGCTTGGGCAAACTGTTCTTGTGTTAAAACCCCATTTTCCAGATCTGCTTTTAATTCTTCCAGTTGATCTTTGTACAAAATAACATTGATATCTTCCTGATCAATGACTTTGTCTTCATACCCTGTTTTTTTCATCAAAGGCGGGATGATAAATAACAGTGCGGCCACTATTAGCAGTGCCGCCACTATCCAAAATACTGTCATGACTTAATATCCTTTACACCATTCTTAACTGAAGAGCCTGCCTTGTCTGATTTGGTATTACCTTCTACCATCGCATCAAACAAGCCGCTTTCTTCATCCGATAAGGGAGCATCCGTAATGACTGTTCGTCTTTTCTTTAGATTTAAAAATAGAAAGAAAATACCGATAGCCATCAGTAAAAATGGGCCCGCCCATAACAAAATTGTTGCCTGGTTTACCGGTGGTTTATACCGTACAAAATCACCATAACGCTGCACCATGTACGCCACAATATCATCTTCTGATTTTCCACTGGCAACCATATCTCTGACTTGATTTTTCAGATCCACGGCCAGCGCTGCGTGGGAATCCGCAATGGTTTGATTTTGACACACCAAACAACGCAACTCCGCGGAAATTTTATTTACGGTTTTTTCCATTTCCGGATCTTTGGCCATGGGCGTGGCTTCTTTTGCTAAACTGCAAACCGCGTATGACTGTAATAACGCAAAGATCAAAATACAAATGTATTGTTTAAGCCTCACTTTCTAACTCCTTCACCAAGGGGGCAACCTTCTCCTGTAATTCTTTCGGCGTAAGCGGGCCTATGACCTTGTGACGAATAATGCCTTTCTTATCGATGACAAACGTCTCTGGCACGCCATAAACACCATAATCGATACCCACATTACCCTCATAGTCAACCGCGCTGAGTACATAGGGATTGCCATGTTCAACTAACCAGGCCTTGGCTTTACTTGGCATATCTTTATAGTTAAGACCGTAAACCGGTATGCTGCCTTGTCTGGCCATTTGCACTAACAAGGGATGCTCCGCCCGACAGGCCACACACCAGGACGCCCAAACATTGAGTAACCACACTTTGCCCAACATTTCTTTGTTGGAAAATTTGCTGCTCATATCGCCCAACTTTTGCAATTCAAAGTCTGGTGCAGGCTTGTTAATAAATGGCGATGGAACTTCGTGCGGATTAAGCGACAAGCCCTTATAAAGGAATCCTGCCAATACTAAAAAAATCGCTAATGGCGCTAAATATTTAACCATAAAATTACTTCTCCTCCGTCGCCAATGTACCTTTGGCCACATCTTGCGACGAATCTGCTTTTTCTGAAGCCGAACGCTCTCTCTCACGCGCAACCTTTGAGACTAAACGATAACGTCTATCGCTCGCTGCTAACAAACCACCCATTGCCATTAGAAATGCACCACCCCAAATCCAGTCAACAAAAGGCTTATAATAAACTCGGACACTCCAAGCGCCACCGGACACGGGTTCACCCAATGAAACATAAAGATCCCGAAACAAACCGGTATCAATGGCTGCCTCTGTCATTGGATTTCTTTGCACGGTATAAACGCGTTTTTCCGGGAATAAGGTGGTTTCTACGCTATCACCTTTCATCACCAATACTTGACCTCGGTCAGCATCGTAATTTGGCCCTTTTACTCGCGTGACGCCATCAAAACGGAAGGTATAACCACCCAATTCCACGGTGTCTCCAACATCCATGCGCACATCTTTTTCAATCTCATAACTCTGCACCATGGTGACGCCAATAACAAACACGCCCACACCAAAATGTGCCAGACACATACCCAAAAATGAATTGGGCAAACTAAATACCTTGGCAAAAAGGTTGCCACTGTAATTGCTTAGTGCAAGACGGGTTTTCAAATGGATAAAGACGCTAATCATGACCCAAAAGGCCAATGATAATCCCAAACTACGCAAGATTGTCCAGTCACCCATAACCAGTGGTGTCAGTAAGCCAGCAACCACACTAACCCCTAATGCCCAACGCAGACGCGTCACTATGTCTGGCATGCTGCCTTGTTTCCAACGCACTACGGGCGCCACGGCCATCAAGAAAAGCGCAGGCGCCATAAGCGGATAAAACACCGAATTAAAATAAGGTGGTCCCACAGAAATCTTGCCAACACCCAGTGCATCCAATACCAGCGGATACAAGGTGCCCAACAATACCGCCGCCGCCGCCACAACCAGCAATACATTATTAATGAGTAAAAAAGTTTCTCTAGATAACAAATTGAATCGCCCACCTAAACCGACTTTTGGCGCCCGCCAGGCAAATAACAACAGTGAACTACCCACGGTAACGGCGAGCAACATCAAAATAAAGACACCCCGCTCTGGATCAGTTGCAAACGCATGCACTGAATTTAGGACGCCTGAACGTACCAGGAAAGTCCCCAATAGACTGAGTGAAAATGTAAAAATGGCGAGCAAAACGGTCCAATTCTTAAAACCACCGCGCTTTTCGGTAACCGCTAAGGAATGCACCAAGGCTGTACCTACTAACCATGGCATAAATGAGGCATTTTCGACAGGATCCCAAAACCACCAACCACCCCAACCCAATTCGTAATAGGCCCACCAGCTACCCAAGGCTATACCCATGGTTAAAAATAACCAGGCCACTGTTGTCCAGGGACGTGACCAACGTGCCCACGCGGCATCTAAGCGACCACCCAACAAGGCCGCGATAGCAAAGGCAAATGCCACTGAAAAACCCACATAACCTATGTAAAGCATGGGTGGGTGTATGACCAAACCGGGGTCTTGGAGTAAGGGATTTAAATCACGACCATCCGCTGCTGCAGGTAGCAGCCGATCAAAGGGATTGGAAGTGAACAAAATAAATAGATAAAGACCCACCGAGACCAAACCCATAACTCCTAATACACGGGCAAGGACGTCATCGGGTAAATTGCGACTAAATTTGGTTACCGCAAATGTCCAAACGGCTAATATAAAGGACCACAATAGCATGGAACCTTCATGCCCGCCCCAAAATGCTGCAATCCGATATTGTAATGGTAATAATGAATTGGATACCGTGGCAACATACCTGACTGAAAAATCATTAATAATAAATGAGTACATCAGACACGCCGATGCTACAAGCACAAATACAAACTGGGCTTGTGCGGCTGGTTTTGCAAAACCTATCCAGGAACGAATGCCAAACTGAGCACCTGCTAACGATACTACGCCTTGTACGATTGCTACACATAACGCCAAAATAAGCGCGAAGTTTCCGATTTCCGGTACCATGTTTGCCTCCTTTCAATCTATTGGACTACGGTAGACGCAGTCTGTGCCTTCGCCTTTTCCAGCGCTTCAGCCACCTCAGGTGGCATATAATTTTCGTCGTGCTTTGCTAACACTTCATTGGCGACAAATGTGCCATTTGGATCGATTTTTCCTTGCGTGACAACACCTTGACCCTCTCGAAACAAATCGGGCAATATACCGGTAAAGGTAACCGGAACCGTTTTCGCATTATCGGTGACCACAAAATGAACCGTCAGACCATCATCTTCACGCTTTAGGCTACCCTCTTCAACCAGTCCACCTAATCTAAAATCACGATTGACTGGCGCCACGCTCGCATGAACATCACTGGGGCTGAAAAAGAACACCATATTACTATTGAATGCATTAAAAATTAAGGCGACCGCTATGCCTAAACCAGCTAGTCCACCAATTATAAATCCTAATCTTTTATGTCTTGCTTTCATTTGTCCACCTGCTTATTTGCTCGTATCATGCGTTTTACGCGCTGTATTACTGTGCGTTTGTTTCTTAAAACTATGATAATTTCACCAATCATAAAAAGTGCCGTTACACCATAGGATCCCCATACATAGAATCCATAACCACCCATATGAAAAAATTCTGAAATACTCATTTTTGACTCCCTGCCTCTTGATCTCCTTTTCCTTGGTTTCCTAATAGCGCTTCAACCCATGTGGTATTTTTTTCCCTTTCCAGAACAATACTGCGCGCCCTAATCAACACCACCGCAATGGTGTATAACCAAAACGCAAAAAACATCACCATCATGGCCTGAAACATGGTCGCAGCCATGGTGGGTGCTTTGGTTACGGAAACCGAGGCACCTTGGTGTAGGGTATTCCACCATCGCACGGAAAAATAAATAATGGGTACATTTATGACACCAACAATGGCCAATAGTGCACTGGCTTTTGCCGCTCGCCGTGGATCGTCAATGGCTGATTGTAAGGACATATAACCGATGTACAAAAATAACAGGATTAAATACGAGGTTAATCTGGCATCCCAAACCCAGTAGGTACCCCAGGTGGGTTTACCCCATAATGCACCTGTCCATAATGCTAAAAATGTAAACATCGCACCGGTGGGTGCCAAGGCGCTGGCCATAATGTCTGCTATTTTAATATTCCAGACAACCCCAATAACGGAATACGCGGCCATAATGAGATAGATAAGCATGGACATCCAAGCCGCTGGCACATGGATAAAAATAATCCTGTAACTGTCGCCTTGCTGATAATCTGTTGGCGCCACAAAAAAACCCATATAAAGACCAACAACTGTCAAAATAGCCGCCAATGCGCCAAACCAGGGAATTAATTTACCCGTAAAAGGGTAAAAATGTTTTGGAGTGGAAAAGTACATCCATATAATCGAATTTTTAAAACCCATTGTATTAATCCAAACTAATCCTTAATGCGGTGGCCGTTGCTATAGGCGTAAATATTATCGCCAGTAACAAAAAAGCACCCAAAATTGAAAAATGTGCATCTGCGCCTAAACCGTCAGATGCCGACTGTACAGCGCCGGCTCCAAATATCAACACTGGTATATATAAAGGCAATACCAATAAAGAGATAAGTACACCGCCACCTCTTACTCCAATGGTTAATGCTGCACCTACTGAGCCAATCAAACTAAGCGCCGGCGTACCCATGATCAACGTCAACATAATCAACAGGATAGCGTCACCATTCAAACCCATTTGCAAACCCAATAGCGGCGATAACAACACTAAGGGAAAACCTGTTACCAACCAATGCGTTAGAACCTTAGACAAGACGATTACCGACAACGAATGTGGTAACAATAAAATCTGTTCTAAAGTACCATCATGGTAGTCTTCATAAAACAATCTGTGCAAAGACAACATAGATGCCAACAGCGCGGCAACCCATATTACTCCGGGCCCCATCTCGCGCAATGTTGCCATTTCCGGTCCAACTCCAAGAGGGAACAAGCTAACGACAATTAAAAAGAAAAACAAGGTCGTTAACACATCGGAACGCCTACGCATTGCCAGTGTCCATTCCCGGACCAACATGGCCTTAAACGATAGGCCGAGACTTAATTCGCTCACGAGTCTAAATTAACCTCATGCAACGAACCAATTTGAAAATCAATTAGCTGATGTGTGGTTAAAACAGCCAATCCTCCGTTTTCTAAATGCTTGGTGATCAAATCCCGCAACAAATTAACGGCATCCACATCTAAGGCATTAAATGGTTCATCCAATACCCATAATTTTGTTGCGTGTATCAACAAGCGTGTTAAGGCTACACGTCGTTTTTGGCCTTGAGATAATACCTTGGTGGGTAAATCTTCTCGTCCGCCCAAGCCAATTTGCTGCAAAGCATCTAATATTCGATCTTCAGTCACTTCGACGCCAAATAAGCGACAATACAGCTGAAGATTCTCAAGAGCCGTTAAGTCGTCTTTAATCCCGCCTTGGTGCCCAATATAAGTTAAGCCGCTATTGAATTCTTCACGGAGGGAGCGAATATTTTCGCCTTGCCAGAGTACTTCTCCTGTGACTGGGGCCATCAAGCCACAAATGGTGCGCAGCAAACTTGTTTTGCCGCTGCCATTAGATCCTCGCAGGTGCAGTAGTCCTCCCGCCTGCAAAGTAAAATTCAAACCAACAAACAAGCAATGATCACCACGCACGCATTCTAAATTGCGCACTTCTAACATAATTTTGTTACCCGATCACCACTGGAAGTAAATACATAATATACCTGAGTTTAACATTTTTTTTATTCAATTCTCTATATAATTTACTAAGTTCGTTTTAGTTATATCAGCTGTTGTTTACAAGCTGATGGTTAAGATCGCTTTCTGTTTAAAAAAATTATGCTAGTTTCCCTAGTAAATCATAAAGTTACTATATACTTAGTAGAAGTTAATAGTAACCTGGACTCATACTGAAATATAAATAGTCACCACGAATTAATGGGGTCGTGAAAAATCCCGGATCTAAATTATAATTAAATCATTACCTTATGACTATAAAAAAATTCAATAAAAAACACTAACACCTAAATTTATCATGGAAACACTAACCAACACTCCAGCAAAAAAACTTCGGTACCATCCCTAAAACTAAACAATGTTAGCAGAAGAATACAAGCAACATGCCCGGCTGGAAGATACACATTGGTGGTTTAAAGCCAGACGCAAGATCATTTTGTCTGTCTTACAACGTTTTAGTCCGAAGGATTTCCAACATTTAGTGGAAATCGGCTGTGGTACAGGGGGAAACCTAAAATTTTTAGGCCAATACTACCAACACTTAACAGGTGTGGATATTTCACCATATGCCATTGAGTTTGCTAAAGAACGAGTCGCAGGCGATATACTGCAAGGTGAGTTTGCAGAGGTCTTGCAAACACATTGGGAGCAATTTGAAATCATCTTATTGGCCGACGTCATTGAGCACATTGAAGAAGACCACAAATTTTTACACGATATTATTCAATCAATGCAACCCAATACCTTATTATTAATTACTGCACCAGCTCATCCCAAGCTTTGGAGCCCACACGATGCGGCACTGGGTCACAAACGTCGTTACACAATTGATACATTTCAAGAACTATGGAGTCATCAACCCGTAGCCCCCCTTTTGGTGACACCCATTAATTGCCTATTATGTCCATTAATATTTTTGGCCCGCTGGCTCACTAAAAATGCCAAATCAGGAGAAAGCGACTTGAAACAACATAATCGACTATCCAACAGTATTTTGTATTGTATATTTGGGATCGAACAGTTTTGGTTAAAGTTTTTTACCTTACCTTGGGGTTGCAGTTATCTCGCCTTACTAAAAAAGGTGGAACATGACACCTGAGCTATCCATTGTTGTACCTGCGTACAACGAAGTCGGTAATATAATACCGCTATATAAAAAACTGTGTTCCATTCTTGAAACGCGCAATATCAAGTTCGAAATCGTTTACATCAATGATGGTTCCAGCGATGAAACCTTGGCTCAAATAAAAGAAATAGCCGGCTCGGACAAACGTGTGCGTTTTGCTTCATTTAGTCGAAACTTTGGCCACGAAGCCGCAACGAGTTGTGGGCTTAAATTGGTTACCGGAAAAGCCGCTGTTCTCATTGATGCTGACCAACAAGACCCACCAGAGGTCATACTTCAACTCTACGATAAATGGAAAGAGGATTTTGATGTCGTTTATGGTCGTAGGATTCACAGACCGAATGAAAGCCCGATTAAGAAGCTAAGCGCGTTTTTATTCTATCGCCTGTTGGGCGCATTCTCTGATATCAGCATCCCAAAAGACGTAGGGGACTTCCGAATCATGGATCGGAAGGTTATCGACCACTTTAACCAGCTACCCGAACGCAACCGCTTCGTCAGGGGTATGATTGCATGGATAGGTTTCAAACAAACCGCCATTGACTATCAGCGAGAGGGTCGTTATCACGGTGATACAAAATATTCAATTTTTAAACTTAGCTTACTCTCCATTGATGCACTGGTAAGCTTTTCCACAGCTCCTTTAAAAATGTGTGCCATTATTGGTGCGTTTGTTACCGTTATCAGTTTTAGCTTAACGCTTATAATAGTTATGCAAAAATTATTTTTTAATCTTGATATTCCGGGTTACGCTTTGATAACTTCCGGAATGTTCTTTTTGGGTGGAGTACAACTGACCTTCCTTGGGGTGGTCGGTGTCTATATAGGTAAAATTTACACTCAAGTACAAGCACGACCTTTATACATCATAAGCGAAACCGATAATAACAATAACAATGAGCAATCAAACGAAGCAAATTAAGCTTATTGCATTTGTAATACTGAGCTTTACTCTGTGCGCTTATCTCGTGCAACCCATATGGGATACGGATTTTTGGTGGCACATTGCCAGTGGTAAATGGATTATCGACTCCCAATCAATCCCCAATACCGACCCATTTGGCGTTTTCCCAAACACGGATCCAATAAGACTGAACACCGTTCTGCAAGGGCAATGGTTAGGTCAGGTTGCTTTGTTTCTTTGCTTTGATTATTTAGGCAACAATGGAATTTTGGCTTTACGGGCAATTATCATACTAGCCTGTTTAGCCCTAATATATAAACGTGCCAAGCTACTGCAAACAGCAAAATTAATCACATTACTATACCTAGGCTTGACCGGTATTATTGCCTTGGGTTTTATTGGAGCCAGACCGCAACTCTTTTCATTTTTATTTGCTGCACTTACTTTTTTAGTTGTTGACAAGTTTGAGCAAAACAGACAATACAAGTTATTATTATCGCTTCCGTTAATAGCCATTGTATGGGCCAATTGCCACGGTGGCGTGATACTTGGAGCAGCACTATTACTCACGTATAGTGGATACAAGCTCTTAAAGTCCTATATTACTGAACAAGCTTTTAACAAAAGTTCAATTTCACTCATCATTATCAGTTTGTTGTTTTTCATTGGCTCTCTGATTACACCTAATGGAATTGACACCTATCTATACCTTTTAAACCTGGAAGGTAGCCAACTGCAACAACTGACTTCAGAATACACAAGCTCATTAAAACTATACACTTTGGGTTTCACCTATACCCAAGCGTGGATAGCACTGCTCTTTATTATAAGCTTGGCGGGCATTGTTGGCTTATACCCGGCACATAAAGGTAAGGCTGGACTTAGCCTTTTTTTATTAATTATCAGTATTGCGTATTATCGATATCTGGCGTTTATGATTTTTATTAGCGGTCCATATATTTGCCTGGGTGTGACCAAATTAATCGAAAAATCAAATTACGCTCAGAATATTATCAACTCACGAATCGACAATTATGTTTCCCTGGGCATGAGTACTGTCGCTATAATTGCCTTATCAATGGGATTTTTTAATAACTCGATATTTCGCGGTGGAGTTAGTCCTAACGCGTACCCCATTAGCGCTGTGGAGTTTATTAAAAACAACAAAATTACCGGCCGTGCGTTTAATTTTTTCAGGTGGGGTGGCTACCTGATCTGGCATCTCCAACCTAATGTAAATCTCTATATAGACGGGAGAATGTTGGATGCAAACAGATTACCGCCCTACACTCATATATTGTGGGCGACGCCGCAGGGTATCCAACTATTTGAGCAACAGCGATTTGATTTGGTCATACTACCTTGGCGAACAACCTATTCCGGTGAAAACTACAAACTTCATCAGTATCTGAATAGCCAGCCATCATGGCGATTAATTTACCGGGATCAGACTCAAGGGGATTATGTTTACCAGCGAGTTAGATCGCGCTAATGAAACTGTCTGCGTAGCGTGCGCCGTGCGCACGTATTGACCTCGTTCCCATGCTTTGCGTCAGTAGTGTCCGGTTAAAATTCAGAGCAGTGAAAGTGTCATCAATCTGTAGGGTGGATAAGCGCAGCGCATCCACCATTCCCGCCTATTTTGGTGGATGCGCTGCGCTTATCCACCCTACAAAAAAACTCCGTGTTCCGATAAGCCTCATGGTTACATGACTCTTAAAAGTGAGTCTACACAAGGTATTTTATGCCCGAAATATAAACCGTTCAAGCTTTTCCAAGGTTTCTCCCCCATGTTAACCGGACACTACTAATGCTTTGCGTGGGAATGCATACGGATCTCAACATAGCCCCGATATCTACCATTGTATATATTAAGAATATGCCTTATGGATAGAAATTGTATTCATCTAAGTGAGTTGCCCTTAGCTTAGTATGGTATGCATTCCCACGAGGAACGTGGGAACGAGGTGTTGACCCGAACATTCACTTTAGTTTTCTTATCATCTCCAGCATTTCTGGTGTATCCCATTTGGTTCCACCTTCGATGAGTTTGAGCAGTTTGCCTTGGGGGCTCACGATTAGAGTTGAAGGTAACACACGAATACCAATTTTTGCTTTTACTTCAGTCATATTTTCATCTAGGAAATTGGTAAATTCTATTTTACGTTCAATCAAAAACTCGCGTACCAGATGATCGTCATCGTCTACGGAAATACCAACGACAGCATAGTTTTCGGGACCCAATATTTTTTGTAGGTTATTCAGGCTAGGCATTTCATAACGGCATGGAGCACACCATGTGGCCCAAATATTAATGATTTGAGTCTTGTTTGATAGTGAATCTAATGTAGTACTATGTGCTTTTAGATCTTTTAGCACCAAGTTTGGCACAACATCACCTGGAGCAAGCTTATAAGGTGACTCTGTTGACGAAGACGAACAGGCAATTAACGTAATAAAAATGCAAATATAATATAGGGTGCGAAATTGTGTGTGTGTGCCTAACAAAACACAAGCACCATTATTTTTGCTGAGGCGCCGAATCCGCCCGCTTATGCGGCGACAATTTTTGTTTGATTTGTGGTTTTACATTGCCTGGTGCCTCTACCGCGCCCGGGATACGACCCAACAAAGCTTCCCATTCCCATATGGCGGCACGTGCTTTAACCACGTGTTTATCCTCTGGATTGGCCAAATGAATAAACGTACGCATGGCCCCCAAAGCGGGCTCTAATTGTTTCTTTTCCTCCAGAACAATTGCCATACCATAATAGGCGTTCGCTTGATCGGCACGTAGTTCTAAGGCGCGTTCGAATGCCGACTCGGCTGAATTGTAATCGTACAATCCGATATAGGAAAATCCTAGGTTGACATAAACCTGAGGCAGTTCAGTTGTGATGGTCAGAATATGCCGCAAGGCCTTAATGGCATACTCGTACTGCTTGCCATGTATTAAAACCACAGCTTGTTCAAAGCGTCGGCGTACTTCTGCCAGGTCTTTTGCACTCAGCTCTATTTTTTTACTTGACGGATCTTTTGGCAAACTGACCCCTTCAGGGATCTCACTACTATTCTCATCCTTAAACGGATTTTTGTCCGGCCGCACATAACCCTTAACCGACTCTGCTTTAGTTCGGGCGATAGTGTTTAGCTCAGGGACCCTCGAAGTAATAGATGTCACCATGGCACCTATACTAGCGACACTGGCTACGGCGATAACTGCAATTAAATTATTAAAATTTGTGTATTTCGTTGTCAATGCTAAACCATACCTTTATGAGCAGAAGGACTAATATAGGGTGTACCAAAATAGGTGGCAAAGGCTAAACAGAATATACCGATTATCATAAGTGCGCTTAGCCAGGTTGGCACCCGATAACTAAGACGAAGATGCAAACCTATGGCTAAAAACAACCAAGTAAGAAAAGCCGATGTTTCCAGGGAATCCCAAGCCCAGTATCTCCCCCAGGCATCTTGAGCCCATACTGCACCGGCGATGAGCATAAAGCTATCGAATACCAAGGCTAACATCATTAATCGCCATGCCAGTTTGTCTACCACAATATCCGCGGGCATTTTGCGAAACCAAATACGACCTCTCGGTGTGTTCCGAATTAACAAAACACCGGCTAATCCCACACCAGCCAATAACAAAGCAAGAAATATTTTACCCAAGCCTACATGAATCCATTTCCAAGAATTATAATACGTCGCCGGAAAATGGCTCGCGCTGGGCTCTAAAAATAGCACCCATGTTCCTAATATCCACATTACCGGTAAAACGATAACCGCACTGGGCCTTAAACCGGGTAAGCGCCAATACAAAAACGCGAATATTAAACCCAAACTCCATAACTGACTCATTAACAACTCAAAAAGACTGATCCAGGGGCCGTGCCCTATGCGTTCCCAACGAACACCGATTGCTGTTGCTAGCAGAAATATGCCCAAAACTAACAAACCCAACACGAGATATTCGTGATTGGCTTGCTTTAGCATGGGTACACCCGCAAACTTTGGTGAGACCCCCCACATTGCCACTATGGTCGCAATTAAATAGGCACTTAACCCCATCCACAACCAAGGCAACTCAGCTACGATCTGATTCATGCACCCCTCCCACTTAAAGCCCCTGGTTTGGTTGGTTTTGTTTGGGGCTGAGTTATTTCTTCATTTTCCCAGGCTTGTAGATTGAGCTTTTTCCAAAAATAATGCATTAAACCAAATACGCCTGCTATTGAAACAAAAAACATCCATTTTATGGTTGGATCATAAAATACACGATATCCCATCCAGGTGGATAAGTGCTCATAGCGCAGTTCACCACCACCCACTTTAACGCTTTCACCAATATTCAACTCTGTTCGTTGTTCCCCGTGCTGACCATGTGTAACGACAAGTTTACCCTTGGCATTTTTACCATCCAGCACCCATGCGGCATCTTCGGTCATTCCTGTTTTTAGTTGTAACCACAGCTTTAATTCAGTGCCATCGGGAGCCTGCCAACTATTATCCTGTTTGTAGTCAAATAGCGGGTAAGAAGGCATATTGATACGACCAGTTATAGGTGCTTGGCCGTGTGCCAGCCAGGTCACAATAGCACTAAAGCCTTTATTATGGGTGGTATAAAATCGATACTTTTCTAAAACTAATGGTCTGTCATCCCCAACTTCAATGACTTCCCGTTCTCCGTTTGCTCGTGGCAATTTCACAATGTCATGAGTTATACCACGTCGCAATCCTTCACTATACTCCACTGTGTATGTACCCTGCTCGAATTTAACTTTTTCGATGGCCCCACTGTGTAGGGGCCCTTTCTTCACATCCAAAAGGGCACCGGGTTCGAATTCCTGGCCTTCTGCCATTTCTATATGTGCATCAAGATGAGTTAAGCGACCAATCCCGGCTAATATGACAATACTGAGTAGGCAAACGTGGAAGATCAATAGACCAGGTTGTTGATTAATCTTGGAATTTGTAAGAATGGCCGAGGCCAGATTAACGGCTAATAATGAGAGTGGCACAATTAAAACCCAGGCACTCACGTCTACTGGATTCCCATAACTCTGAAAAGCACCCAGCCCCAATAAGCTCATACCTATTAGCGTTATTTTAAGCGACGCTAATCGCTGTATTACTTTTAGCATCCTATAATAGCTTGACTACCTTTAAAAACTTGCCCTTACCGCAGAGCGAGTATACCGCGAATTTAATTTTGATGACATGATGAAAGTTGTGTGGGATTTATCAATTTATTCAGACAAAAATTGTAAGCCTTTGTTCCCGGAGATTTTTTCCTGGAATATGGGTAAATTATGGATTAATTCCACAGTCACGGTATCCTAGCCAAATACCTACTAAAGCATTAACACTATAAATATTTATTATAACGAGCAACTATAATATTAACTATATGAATATTACCAGATTATTACAGCAAGAGAGATCTTTACTGGCGCTTTTTATTTTGGTTTTTGCGCTGTCTGGATTCTCAGGACTGATAGTCGAATCCATCTGGTCACATTACCTCAAGCTATTTTTAGGTCATACAGCCTATGCCCACACAATGTCCATGGTTATTTTCATGGGCGGCATGGCGCTAGGGGCGTGGATATGCAGTCAATTTAGTTCAAATTGGAAAAACCTACTACTGGGTTTCGCCATTATTGAGGGTGTCATCGGAATTGCTGCGCTTTTATTTCACAATGTTTTTGATGCGGCGATACAAGTGGCCTACGATTTTGTGATACCCAATATTGGTAGCCCGTTTCTTGCACATAGTTTTAAATGGATTTTGGCCACTTTTCTTATTTTGCCACAATCCGTCTTACTGGGGATGACTTTCCCATTAATGAGTGCGGGCATTATTCGCCGTTTTCCCAAACACCCTGGCCATACAATTTCAATGTTATATTTTGCCAATAGCCTAGGTGCTGCTATTGGTGTAATAACCAGCGGCTTCCTGCTAGTTGGTTTGGTGGGATTGCACGGTACAATAATCTGTGCGGGACTCATTAATATTGCACTGGCAACAACTGTATGGAAGTGGATAAAAGACGATAAAGAATACGAATATGCTCCGGAATTTACGATTCCGTCCAACCAATCTTCTGTGCCATCCTCGTTGCAATCAGAAACATATTGGTATCACTTAATATTAGCCATCGCAGCACTAACTGGTGCCGCAGCATTTATTTACGAAATCGCCTGGACGCGGATGTTATCCCTTGTCCTGGGAAGCTCCACACACGCATCGGAATTAATACTAAGTGCCTTTATTCTAGGACTGGCCCTAGGTGGCTTATGGATAAAATCACGCATTGAAAACATTAAGAATATGGTGTTTTTTATAGCCATAGTGCAACTGCTAACGGGAATTCTGGCACTTGGCACCTTGCCCCTGTATAACTACACGTTTAATATCATGCAATGGTTGTTCAACAATCTTAATAAAACCGAACTAGGATACCAACTATTCAATCTATCAAGCTATGTCATTGCCCTTAGCATTATGTTACCTGCTACATTTTGTGCAGGTATAATCCTTCCCTTAATTACATTCCGCCTATTAAAATTCAATCATGGTGAAAAAAGTATAGGTGCCGTCTATGCGTTTACTATTTTAGGTGCCATTATTGGTGTTTTTATTGCGATATATATTGGACTTCCCTATATCGGAACAAAAGGCGTACTAAGCCTAGGTGCAACAATTAACATTGCAATCGCTCTTAGCCTGCTGTATTTCATCCGAAGCAAGGACAGCAGATCATTTAATATCGGGGCTGCGACAGCTATTACTTCCTTGTTGTTCACCATATTTGTTGTTGATCCGGATCTATACAAAATGTCATCCGCAGTGTATCGACATGGCGAATTATTGAATCCCAGCAATGTTGAAATTCTTTATAACAAAGATGGTAAAACCAGCAGCGTTAATTTATCCCGAACTCAAGGGCATTTACTTATTCGAAAAAACGGCATAGTCGGTGCTAATCTCAAAATAGCGGAAAATGGCGAATTCACTCTGCATGAACCCACTATGATTTTGTCTGGTGTTTTACCATTGACATTTAATCCACAAGCACAAAGTGCAGCGGTAATCGGTATTGGCTCGGGCTTAACAACACATAGTTTATTGGCCATGCCGACACTTAATACTGTCGACACCATTGAAATCGAGACCACTATGGCTGAAGCGGCACATAGTCTTGGTCCGCGAGTAGAACGCACATTCAGCGACCCACGCAGTCACATTTATAGTGATGATGCCAAAACTCACTTTTCCATATCCAACAAACAATATGACATTATCATATCAGAACCGTCAATTCCCTGGGTCAGCGGTGTCTCCAGTTTGTTTACCCATGAATTCTACCGAACACTTCCCAAACATCTCAACGAAGGTGGTATATTCGCCCAATGGGTACAGTTAAGCGAACTCAATGTCGAATTGCTTGCTTCAATTATTAAAACATTATCAAGCGTATTTGACGACTACGCACTGTATTTGACCTCGAATATTGACATACTCATAGTAGCCAAAAATGGTGAAAAGCTTGGATTACCTGATGCCCATATTTTTAATTATCCACAAGTACGAAAAGCGCTCAACAGAATTAAAATTTATAATGTCGATGATTTGACCCTGCGCCGTATCGGTACAAAATATTCTTTGGATGCTTTTTTCGATTCCTATGGTACCCACACAAACTCTGATTATTTTCCGGTACTGGACATCGGTGCGACAAAAGCACGCTTTTTGAATCAAGACGCGCGCGCACTCGCCACCATGAGTTATTCTAGTCTGCCGGCAACAATACTAATGGATAACGATAACCGTATCGTAAAGAACACTAGCGCTACCAGCGCAGAAAATCCCATTAGAGCGATGTATGCCAGTATAGGCGTGTCAATAAAAGATTATTATTACAGCGGATCGCTAAGTGGCAAAACTTTACCGCCCAAATATCGACAAACCATTAAACAAATCGAAAGAATATTTAAAAATTGTGAACCCACCGACATGTCCACATGGATTCAAAGCTTGCTGGATTTTTCGGATGGAATCTTGCCATTTTTAAGTGTTTCGGAGCTTGACGACCTCTGGACCGACTTAATGTCCACTAGTTGTTTCCCCCAACTGGCACCGAAAAAAAGGGACTGGTTGACGTTAATGCACGCCGTCGGAATTAGAAATGGTAAAACCATGGCTGGTTTGGGCAAATGGCTGCTGGATTATTCGGTGGCAACGACCAAACCCCAGTATGAATTCTTGTTATCCGCGGCAATACTCGGTGAGATTTTATTAGGCAACCTCAATAATGCAGAAGAAATTTGGATTAAGCACCAACACAAAATAGATGTAGATAAATTAGAGAATTTCCAATTACGTTTATTAGTTGCACAATTTGCTGGTGAAATTAATTCTAACTAGTTCCCGATCATAAAAAAAAGATTTATTTGTATTGTATCGACAAACTGATACCCGCATTGGCTCCCACTGTTGATATCTTTCTTGGCTTTGATAATTTACCCGTTTTTTGATTAATAGCAAATTGCCGGATCTCTGCAACTGCCTCACTGGCCACATACAAATATCTACCCGCGGCATCCATAGCGAGTTTGCTGGGTTTAACACCAATTGCTCTAGGGGGTTTAATTTCCTTTAAGTTACCGCTCTCGGAATCAATTTTATAGTGACTAATATCCTTTGTGCGCATATTTGTCACATAAACATATTTGCCACTGGGATGTACGACTATACCATTGGGAAACTTACCTGTACGAAAAGGAGAACCATCCACTTCCGTAAGCATACCTGATGCATAATTAATATTATAACCAAATATATTATTTGAACCCGCGTTTGCAACATAGAGATAGCGGCTGGTTGGATCGACCACTAAATCTAAAGGCTTTTTACCTGTTTGTATGGGTTCATCTAAATAAACACTTTCCATTAAAGCCTGTGCACTACTCGAACTATAGGTAAGTACACTAATATCGTTGTTCTTCTGGTTTACAGTATAAGCAAACCGTCCTGTTGGCGCGATCGCTATGGCAACAGGCTTTCCACCAATCTCCCGTGGAGAACTGGGATATTCGACTAACTGGCCAGAGGATTTCTCATATTGATAAGCGGAAAGACTGTTGTTATCCTGATTTACCACATATACGTGCGACCCATAGGAAGCCAATGCCAACGGGTAACTGCCACTGGTCAATGGTGAACCGTCAATTTCATTAATAGCACCAGAACCAAGGTTAAACTTGTAAGCAGAAAGATTATTGGACTCACCATTGGCGACGTACAACATGTTATGCTTATTATCAAATGTTACTGCCCTTGGATTTTTACCCGTGTTATTGGTTTCGGCGATAGCCAGGCCCCCATCTTTGCTATTGACTTTATATGAGGATATTTTGCTGGAATAGGAGTCAACAGTAAAACCAAAGCCTGAATAAGGTTCGACAATAGACTTTGCTTTTATAAATATAAGTGACCACGGACCGGGGCGGGTTTGCACAGATTCTATGAACTTTAGTGTTCCGGTTTTCTTTGTCACTTCATACATAGTAATGCTGGCGGACTCTCCGTTGGGGACGTAAGCGTGTTTTCCGGATTCGTCAAATACCATGGTGAGGGGAGAATAACCATGACTCGAAAATTCATTTTCCTTTATGGGTTTTAAAGCGCCATTTGATTTCATAATACGATAAACCCACATCGTGTCATCCACCCAACTGCTAACATACAAGAATTCGCCGGACGGATGAATAACCGGTGCATAGGGACTGATTCCCGCCGTAAATGGACTGCCCTTTACTGGCTTTAGACTACCATCCTTATTGCTGATTCTAAATGCGGATATGCTGCTTCCTGCCCAATTAGTGACATACATATAAAGGCCCCTAGAATCTATGGCCGCGGCATAAGGTGTACCGGCAGAATCGTCTGGTAAATTATCACCCAAGGAATCTTCATTTCCTTCTGCCCTCTTACCCCCGGCATCATAAGGAGAATAATTTAGATTCGTCAGTTGACCTGTTTTTTTATTAATGCGAAAACCGGATATCGTATTGGAGTGGGCATTAATGGCATATAAAAATTGGCCTCTTGGATGCAGCACCAAAGAACGTGTAAAACGACCGGTAGGATAGGGCTCGCCTATTTGGCGTAGCTCCCCTGTCTGTTTATCTACCGCCAATGCCACTACACCTTCGGTCAACGAAGCAACATAAACAAAACGGCCACCAGGGTGGGCCAATATTTTATTGGGTTTACCTAAGCCAAATTCATAAGGAGATTCACGGGTCTCTTTTAACTCACCCGTCGTAGAATTTACCCGAAAAATGGAAATCGTACCACTGGTTTTAGATACTGTATAAAAATATCGCGCCGATGGGTGCAACACACCATCATCTGGGCTATTGCTGACGGGTGTTTGAATATGATGTCTAAACCTACCCCTCTTATCTATTCGAAAAGTGGTGATACTTTGATCAAGTGAATTGACACTGTATACAAAACGATTGACCGACTTGGATTTTGATTTGGCAAAAAGACTGTTAGTACTAAGGCATAACAGTAAAATCACACTAAAAACACCCAATTTCTGCAATAAAACCATGGATTGCCGCCCTTAAATATTTATAGAAGTTAACGCTACACCAACACCAGCAAGCATCTTAAAATAGCTTTGTAAACAAAGCAATACAACTTTATCAAGATACCACCTAAGCAACAGCAACGAACATATTACACGACGGAAATTAATGCATGATCCAAGCCACGCAAATTTTTCGCAAAGAAGTAATATATTGACTGATGTAGGATTAGACATTAAGGTAGCTACTACAAAAAACGCCTAAATATTCGTATTTTATGAACACAACAACGCCGTCATCCAGATTTTTTATCACCTACCTCAAGATTACCGCCATTATTTGTGGCGCCCTAGTGATGGTCATCGAAGTATTAGGTTCGAGGGTAATCGGACCTTTTTTTGGTGTAAGCTTATATGTCTGGACCTCCTTAATTGCAGTGACACTAATTGCATTATCCTTAGGTTATGCCTTGGGAGGAATATACGCAGACCGTAGAAACAACGCAGATACATTGTTCTTTATAATCTTATTAAGTGGTATTTCTGTATTGGTTATACCCCTAATAAAAGGCACAGTTCTTACAATAGCCATGCCATTGGGACTAAGAGCCGGAGCGTTTACCAGCGCACTGATCTTATTCGGGCCCTCGCTGTTTTTATTGGGATGCGTATCACCCTACTTAATAAAGATTACCGCGAAAGAATTACATAGCATCGGACGGACCGTCGGTGGTTTTTATGCACTCTCTACTTTCGGAAGTGTACTCGGCACTTTTATAACTGGATTTTTTCTTATTGTTTTCCTCAGTGTCGAAAAAATATTCTGGATTACGGGATTATTGTTAATACTACTTGCTATTGTCTACTTCATTGCCTTTAAAAGGAAATGGCTTACGGCAATCTCTTTAATTCTACCAATATTAGCTATCCCCAGCGAAGAGACGTTTTCTTCGCAAGCACCTGATGGAACAAGGTTAGAACGCATTTTTAAAAAGGATAGCTACTATGGACAACTCAGTGTCGTAGATTATAAATACGGCCATAAGCATATTCGAGAAGTCATGATAGATGGTTTGATACAAGGTGGAATTGACATGACAAATATGTTGTCCATCAATGATTACCAATATTTTTTGCAATTCATACCCATGGCACTTAATCCAAATGGAAAACGCTGTTTGGTTATTGGCCTGGGAGCCGGTTTAATTCCTCGCTGGTACGAAACTCAAGGTGTGATCACAGATGTGGTAGATATCGACCCGCTTATAATCGATATTGCAAAAAAATACTTTGACTTTAATCCAAGCGGCGACACCTTTGCATCTGACGCCAGATATTTTTTGAGTACCACAGATCGTCAATATAACTATATTATACTTGACGTATTTACTGGCGACCTCACACCGGGACACCTAATAAGCCAGGAGGCTTTCGAATTAGTATCCAAGCGCTTAAAACCAAACGGCATTCTCGCTATGAATTTAATTGGCAGCGTTAATAAAGACAACTACATGACGGCATCAGTAATTAAAACAATACATACTGTATTTAAACACGTCGAAATATATCCCGTATTTGATGCGAAAGAAGAGCTCGACAGCACGGGCGGCATTGGTAATTTGGCTGTCGTGGCCTATAACGGTGAAAAATTACATTCCAAATTTAACAACATTGATCCAAGCATGATCCACCCTAAGTTGCAGAAAAGGGTTCTTAATAATATACAGCAACAATATAGTTTCGCTAAGAATCAAGATGCGGTCGTATTAACAGACGATTATAATCCTATCGATTTTTATGATGTCGCCTTGCGAGAAACCATCAGAAAAAATTTGGTGGACTATGTAAATTGGGATCTTTTAATGTAGCTCTACATCATTTGCGTCTGCATGCCGTTCAAGCAATAAACGCCTAGTTTGTGCCCATCCATAAACGGGTATACCGTTATGATGTAGCCTGGATGAAGCTTAGCGGAATCCAGGAATACTGAGTTAAATCTGAGGCTTGGCATCCCGGATTCCACTGCGTTTCATCCAGGCTACTAAAAAACGCGAGTTTATGGACGGGCACTAGTTACCACGTTTTTTCGAAGTTTAAACCATAAAAACCAGAATTTGCGATGGGTGTAATTTTCACACCTTTGTATGGGGTAGTAAAAAAATAAGTACTCAAAAAACCAACCGCAGCACCTGCTAACACATCAAGCTCGTAATGTTTTTCGGAGTGAACTCGACTATAAGCCACATAAGCGGTACCAAAATATAAAGGTACAGCGTACTGCCACCCATAGCGCAGATGGACAAACGAGGCACCTTGCATAGCATACGATGTGTGCCCCGATGGAAACGAGTTATTATCACTACCGTCCGGTCGTTCCTTGTCAATGGCAAACTTCAAACCAAAAGTAACCACCGTATTAGCCAAAAAAGACTTATAGAATTGTATTCGACCTTCTTTGTCCTCCATATACCAAGTAGAGCCATAAGCGATGGCAGGAATAACAATACGCAGAACATCGCCCGCGGTTTCTGTGTTATCGTCTGTGGCATGTGCACTGCTTATACCCAACCCATATAGCACAACGAAAAACAAGGTTTGAAGTTTCATCCCAATCTATCCTTACAAGCGCGATCCCACTCCAACCATGCGCATCGCTAATAATAGGCTAATGGAAAAAGGCTAGCACTATAGCAGACTCAATTGTCAATGTGCACTTACCATTTTAGTGCATATTACCAGCCAAACACTTCACTATAAACTATCATGACGATCTCTAATATTATATAATTTGCCAAATTATTCTAAGATTCAGGTTAAGTCGCCTGGTGTTGCATTGTGCAGTGATTGTTTTATATGATAACGCAAGACATAAAGACTACTATTGAGGGCACAGCGGCGTGGATTCGTTATACCATATGATATTTAGATATATAAACAAGCGTTTTAATCTTCTTTTATTTACGGTTATTGCCTTAGTACTGGAAACATGGACATTAACCGCACTTGCCGATGTGCAACCTGTCATAGTATCTACGCCGGTAAATCAACCCATCACTATTACCTTATCCCGAAGTATTACCAATGTCACCCGACCTGTCACAGTGACAGTGGGCACGCCAGCTCCCGCAAATGGTAGTGCGGTCCCAGTCGCCTGCACCGATGAGACTAACGAATGTATTACCTACACTCCAAACTCAGGCTATGTTGGGCGTGATACTATTGGC
>Ga0316187_10000667_pt1 | contig 27854 bp, 32 predicted proteins | sample CroRivburrow1_MG_FD_204927 | JGI IMG/M metagenome (GOLD analysis project Ga0316187, IMG submission 204927) | Coastal sediment microbial communities from Maine, United States - Cross River worm burrow 1 | ecosystem: Environmental > Aquatic > Marine > Coastal > Sediment | place: USA: Maine...
GTTGATACAAATAGTCAGCAAGATAATAATCCTCATTGTAAATAGCTCTTAAATATCCACCTCTCAGGCGAGACAAACAGAACCCTTCTTGAGTGATTGGGACGTAATTAGCACAGGCCTCATGCCCCGGCATAACTTCGCAGTCAATATTGTAGTCCTTGTTCCAATCATTTGGCTCTGCCTGAACGGGTACAACCATGAACAATGCAAATAAAACAATCATTAAATATTTCATCTTAATCCCTTTCGTTAAAGTTAGACTTACCTAGCTACTTCGGTGAATTGAATGAGTTGTGGGCCAATAGCTCCGATAACAGTGTCGCGACTGCCTGAATTTCTCCATCGCTTTATCGCTAACCGTGTCCCTTTGTTCCCGCCTATCGGCAGGCGATCAAATTGGCTTGAAGGACAATTGCTCCACAGTGCTACTTCGCACCGCCACAACTCAAATTTGATGCCGGGTGGCGGGTTGCTTGAATGGGAGCTACCCGCCCATCTGACGGCCCGAAAGGTGAGAGGCTTGGAAAGACCTTGGAGTTAACCCCTCAACCTCTTGTTGTCAGATGCCCCGGCGAATATTTTATCGTCGGTAATTTGATGCCGGGTGGCGGGTTGCAACTTCCAGCAGGCCTCTACGTTGCGCCTGAGACTTATTAACTGGACCGCCCATCTGCTCACAGCGGCTTTTACGTGAGAACCGACTCAGATGTTTTACCCGGCAATGATCTAACAATCTATCTGCCCATAAGGCTATTGAAGACCGCCAGCCCACCGATCCAGTCTTCCCCAAGTCTGTCCGGTGTCCGTTCACGGGATAAAGGCTGGCGATCAAATTTCATTCTCCATACTCCACTACTCTATCGCTTAACTCTTGCAGGGATTTATCGAATTGCCTCATGTAAGGGCCTTTAGGCCACCTTTCCGAATACTCCAACACTAGGTTGCCAACAACCATTTTAAGCCAGATATCATTCGGTGCGGGCATTTCAGGGTCGTCCAGATATTCATTCGCGTAATTAAATTTATCCTTAATCGTCGCAACAATATCGTTGTGACTCACCTCCACTTCTTCCTGTTTCGGTATCCCGTCGTATGCTTGCCCCGCCGACTTACCCGGTTTGTCGGCCTCCATTTTTAATTTAAGCTGGGAAAACTTTTCCCGAAGCTTAGAGGGTGAAAGAATATTCGACTGCCAAAACTCGTTTTTATGCGCCCATTGCCATACCGCCTCGATCTCCTGTTCGGTCAGCTTATCAGCCTCACGCATTAACCTGACCACGTTCCCCCACTTCTCCTTGGTTGCCCCCATAAAGTTGTGTTTAGGGAGAAGGGTTGATATCTGGTCGATCATCATTTGAGCGAAGGCTAGGTCGAATTTTGAAACCTTGGACAAAGAGGGTTTAATACTATTCCCTTTCCCTTCCCTTCCCTTACTACTACCACCGGGAACGGGTGGGGAATCCTCCGGGACCGATACGGGAACCTTCATGTCCGGGTTGTATTCCGGGCAACGAGCCTTCCCTTTCTTTTCTATGCGCTGGTCTTCCAAGAAAGTCGTTATATTATAATAGGTTTTAGCTTTCCCGTTTTTATCAACGGTGTATTCTGTGAGCAGATCGTTCAAGCAAAGTTCATTGAGCATATCAACAACCTCATCGACCGGCATGGGGTCGCCGGGGAAAACCATCGCCTTGATGCTCAACGGACTGCCTTCGATGTTCCCGAAGTCGTCAGCGAAATTATTCATACCTAAATACAGTAGGCGACTGTTCAAGGAACACTCCAAGACCTCTCCGCGAGTCCACCACTCCGGTTTAATAGTTCTTATTCTTGACATAGATTATCGCCTTTGCTTTTTGCTGGTTAAATGAAAAGTCCTGTCTTCGCAGACGGGGCAAAGGTAAAAAGCCCTTGCCCCTGTACCGCGAAGAAGTTTTAAAGCTTTCCGGGCCAACTCCTTAGTCGGATGCCCGACCTTACCGCACCTTCGTCTGAATGCCTCCATCGCGCTACTCCCCGGTGTCGATGTTTAGCTCAGGGCTTTCAGAAACCCGCGTGACGAAAAACTGCATATCCGTTTTAGAGGCAAGGTCTTGGAATATGGCAAACGATTCCTCATCAAGAGCCTCAAGGTTATCCACACAAACAATCGGCAGCTCTGCTGTTCTGAGTGACGCAATGGATAAGGCAAACTGTACCCGCTTCGCCTTGTTCACGTTGTCGAAAGGAACGCCATCCAAATATATTTCTCCGTCCTTAACCTCAAGGCCTTTGACCGGGAGGCGGGTTAGCATATTCGCCTTTAGGTCGTCCAGAGCTTCGATCACGCCAGTCAACCCCTCTGATTCGTCCTCAAGGACTCTGATCTCATTTTCTCCATCCTTGATGTACTGAATGGATGAGGCGACGCGCAGGGCCTCCTCAGATAGAGCTTTTGTTTCGCCTATCTTGGTGTTCAACTCTGCGATAACCGGAGCGTTTTTTTCTACCACCTTAGCGATGTCCTCGTCGTGGTCTTTTTGAACCAACGCGCACTTGCGATCAAAAACTTGACGCGCCTCGTTAATTTTGAATTCCATTTCACCGCGAAGCTGGTCGATCATTTCGGTCTTCCAGTCGGCGGCTGAGTCCTTAGCGATCGCGTTCTCTTTTTCCAGCAATGAAAGCTTACCCTCCAGCTCTTTTACTTCTGCGGTAAAATCCCGCTCGTCAGCTTTAAACGGCAAGCCTTCGCGCATTTGACTGACAAGGGTTTTCTTTTCTTTTAGGTATCGGTTGTTGTCGGTGCGTTCACCATAAGCCGAAGCCCTTTTTTCGTCGATCACCTGCATAGGGTGGCGCGTGTCAGTACGGTCAAGCTTTTCCCCGGTGATAGCATCCAGATCGTCGAATGGGGTCTGCATTGGAACCGAATCCAGCAAGAGCTTTACCCGATCCTTCGCGTTAGCAGTCAATATTTTAATTGGATTGACGGCGATATCGTCAACGATCTCCCTGAGAAAGCTGGCGGCGCGGGGGATGTCTTTGCCCTCGCGGTCCGTCAGGGAAACCTTGGAGCTTTTGCGTTTAATTTTCTTCTCCAGCTTCATGCCATCATCGAAGACAATAACAACCTCGCCTTTCTCTTGGCCTCCAGTAAGCAGAGTCGCGTCATGCCCTCCGCCAATACCGGCCTGAATACCCCGAAGGACACTGGTTTTACCTCGACCGTTCTTGCCTTCAACGACCGTGACTTTGCCGGGGGTAAACTCTAACTCTTTAATGCCCATTATGTTTTTAAACCCAATATATGAAATTTTCATTTAGCTCCTTTTAGTGTTATTTTTTATCAGGGTTCCGGGGGTCTTCTTTCCCGGTAGCTCTATTTATCTTTTCGCCTTTGATCTGGCTTTCCATGCGGAACTGTAAGTCGTCCTCAGACTTAAACGCGCACTCCTTAAAATCTTCGTCAGTGAAATGCTCGACATCAATATCAAGGTCAATCAAACCATCGCAATACTCGCAGTAAACACAAGCCATGCTATCACCTCAATTTTTAGGGGCGGTATCAGGCCCCATGTCCGTCTTTACTACCTGATACCACCCCCGCCACTGAACTGTGGCTATTTGTAATAGTATTGTAGTTTTTTCTTGACGTCCTCGTACTCAGACTCAAGGACGCCATAGAGGCTTTTAATGCCAAGATCAGCCAGCACTTCGTCTTTTGCTTTGTCGTCGAAGTCTGGAATATTCTTCCATTTCGCGTACAGAATCTTAGCCTTCTCCTTGGATATTTTAATGCCAGCTGGAGGAGGGCGATCCTCATATTCATTCTTCGGCGGTTCTTCGGAGGCAGATTTATCCCCGCCTTCCTCCGCCATAATTCGCGCTTCTTCACGCGCCCAATCCGCTTCGCTGTCGTCTTCTTGTGGCGGGGCCTCCTGTTTTGGGGTTGGTTTTACTGGCTCTGGCGTTACATCAACAACTTCACCTGTTTCCTTGTTGAGTATTTCAGCGGCTCCCGGTATCACTTCCGGCATATCCTCAACGTCTACCGTAAAGATATCAGAGGCGGCAGTCGCCTCGATGGTCGCGGAAGTCTTCGCTCTCTTTTGAGCCATCTTTAGGACGGTATTGTAGTAGTCGGCGGGGTTGTCATGCTCGCACTTTTCCCCGGCCTCGGTAATCATCCAAACGCCGTCAACCTTTTTTGTGCTGTGGCCCGGTCCGCCGATCATCTTTTGCGCGGCCTTTGGGTCTTTTTTTCGCAAGTCCCAATAGGGTTGGGGTACTGGCTTGTCTGTAACGTTGACATTCCCGGTGCGGAAACGATATTTCCCTTCCATCGTCGTACAGGAGCCAACCGCTTGCCCCCACACCTGCCCGGTCGGTATGTGGGTAAGGGTGCAGGTCGAAATCACTTCTCTATGTCCGTCCTCAAAATCGCGGTATTCTGTTTCGTATGAAGCGGAAAGTCGGTGCATATACGTTATAAGCTCTGCGCCGGGCTTATAGAGCGATGGTTTCTTTGTGCCGGGGATAACGCCGTAATGAATATCTGGCTTCATCACCTCTTTAAACACTTCGTTGATTAGGGTCTTTTGCTGTACTACGTCGTCAAGAGCAAACGATCCAGATTCTTTGTATTTCTCTAAATCTGCAATGGACATGGGGCCTCCTTTGGTTTATATTATTTGCAACAATGTTTAATATACAACCCTGTTCCTATCAATGTCAATACCCGTCCCGAAAATAATTAACAAAATGAAAAATTCACAATCCATTGGAAATCGATTTGAGGAAATCCGAGCGAAGGAAGGGATCAGTCGCCAGCGGTTCGCGGAGCGCATAGGCTGTACCACCGAGTTTATCAGGATGATTGAGCATGGAACCCGGACACCCAAGGAGCCTTATATTCTGGCGGTATGCTATCGTTTTGGTGTGCGTGAGAAATGGCTAAAGGAAGGTAAGGGCAAGAGGAAGGCGTAGTTACTTACTCCAGCCCATCTTAACTGAGAACACCGCCAGCCCCAGCGCACCCAGAATCACCATCCACAAGATAGACCTAACGAACATATTGTTGACCGAGTCGTACATACTGAGCAGTTTGTCCAGTCGTGCGTGTTGCTGGTAGTGGCTTTCCGGCTCGACATAGAACCCGCCTTTCTGTTTCACGATCTCCTTAGCGAGTTTCTTTATCTCATCGTCGGTCATTATTTCCTCCCTCTGTAGTCATAGTAGCCGTGTAGCTGGATTACCCAATTTGTACTGGCATTGGTGTCCACCCTCTCCCTGATTGCATTGCTTTTATTGGTCATTACCGATACTTCGCTTGAGTTTTGGGCCACCGGGCCAATACCGCCGTCACCTTCGACGGCAAGGTTGTGCTGTGAGGATGTTGGCAGGATTAGAGCCGCATTCAGCGAGTTAAGAAGCCCATAGGATGTGCCGACTAGCGTTCTGCGGGCGGAAAAGGTAAGTCTGGCGATACATTCAACGTCGGGGGGAGTGTTCAGCGTCAGGGTCGCTCCGCCAGTAGTAAGCGCACCACTTACCACAATCTCCCTTCCCCCATAAAGGACTTCCCCGCCGATAGAGTGCATGGTTCTGTTTGCGGCGGTATCACGCCGGACTGAACCAATACGCCTCGACACATGGTCGGCCTGCGCCGCGTGGAAATTTGCGGCAGTCGGGCTGATGTCGATAGCGATATCAACAACGCCTGTGCTTAAATTCTTTACGACGTGAACGTGATAGCTTGTGTTATTTGCTAACCCAGCGGCGGACTCATAGGCCCCTTGGTTTGTGCCGACCGCCCAAGCCGCGTCAATCTGCTTTGTGATCCCGGCGGCTAAAACAATGTTGGTCGTGTCGCCATCATCCCGGCATGATCCGGGACCAAAATCAAAGTCATTGGTTGCATCGACAACATTGGTAATGTAATCAAAACCGGAAATATAATCCGCTGGGAGAGGTAGTCCGCCTATGGGAAGACCGTCCGCCGACATCCATCCAACCATCTGCCAATAAGCAGGGCTGAGAGAGAGAGAACGGAACATTCCGACCGATCCCGCTGGGACAATAATATTCGCGCCGCCTTCAAGGATAAAGCTGGTGGCATTATGGGTGAGCGTCGGGGTCCCGGTAAACTTTACGGTCAGTTCAAAGCCGACGCGCCTGCCGGTGAATCCGTTGACAGTATTGTTCCCGGTCGCATGGAAATAGTTACCGGTGATTCCACTGACATTCATCGTGGTCGTGGTGACGATATCCGCGCTCTTGTTTTCAGCGATGGCCCCGGTGATATCAAAAGCCCCACTCCCCTTGGTCCGCAAGTCCCAGCCGATATTGGTATCCGATCCAATGGCTTCGACCTTGGGGCTTACGGTGGTCAACGCCTGAGTAATCTGGAGCCGGTTGGCGAAGCTGGCGACCTGCACACCTACCAGACATTCAGCCGTGTCGTTGGCTTTCTTGGCGAGCAGGTTGGATGTCATTTTTGTTTTGGATGCGTCTGTGTCAGTCTCGTCAACGCCCGTCGCTGTTCCGACCGTCACAAGGGATTCCGTTACCAAGTTGGTTCCAGACGCATTCCACTTGATGTACTCGTTTGCTCCCGGAAGCGGGATGGTAACGCCGGTCAAGCCGGAACCTGTGGGTAGGGCGATAGAAAGCCCAAGGTCGCGCTGTATGTCCTGCATGATCTTGGTGTGCTTATCCATTTGGAGATTGACATCGAGCGCAAAGAAATCCCCGGAAGTCTGGAAGTCGGTGGGGCGGGCGATAATGATTTGCCGGAAGACAGTCCAGACGATTCCAGCAACCGCACCGGATGGGAAAACGCCTGTGTCTAGAACGATCAGGCCGCCGCCGGGGTTGCCTGCGCCAGTGACAGTGTAATCGACATTCTCAACCAGAGTCGTTATAAGGCCACCGCTCTTGTTCTGCACGATAACCTCATGCCCAGCGGGAGCAATAGGGATATCAACCGGGAAGGTATAGGAGAAACTTGGTTCCCCGCCTGCGGCGGTATAAATGTCAATCGCGTCATTGAATGGCACTGTCATTTTACTTTCCCCTTAGAAAATCGTTTACTTCCTTGTCCGAAGGATCGGATACAGTCGCCGCGTTTGGAAGGCTACCGCCCAAAAACAAATCAACGGCCCCGTCCATATCCTCTACCTCCGGGATAGAAACGTCCTGCAATAAAGACCCCGTGACTTCCAGCTCTTTTTTCTTAGCCATCGTCTACTCCAATTCAGGTGTTCTTTGTGGGCTTGTTGTTCCGGGTTTCCACCAGAACCTTTGTCCGGTCGATCTCCTGAACCGCCTTTGCTGTTGTCTTAGGTTCTGCCTTGCCTTGGGGTCTGCCCATAATTGCAGTTGATCCAGAATGAGGCGTTCATAACCCAGCCGGGCATACCAGATTGAGCCTCCGGGCGTGTACCGGCGCATCAATCTTACCATTTCCCGACCGAAATTCGTATCATCGCCTGCGGCAAACTCAAATATATTCCCCAAGAAGGCCCGCCGTACCACGTCGTCACCGAATTGAGCCACCGGACCGGCAAGCTGTTGCGCCAGACCACCCCCAAAACGGTTGAGATCGCTGAACAGGAAGTCGCCGAACAGCCCAAGGCCGCCACCCTGAACCAGCGAGGCCGTCCAGAACTTGATTGAGTCCTCACCATCCATCGGGCGAGGGTCTTTTCCCTTCACGACTTCCTTTAGCTGGAGGGCCATCGCTCCCATCAAGGTCGTGCTGATTGCAAGGTCCGCCGCCGCCTTGCCCTTCGCCATCGCTCCCGGCTGAGACAATACCCGATTGATATGGGTGTTCATTATGGTCAAGGCGAAGGTCTTGTACATGGCTACAGATCGCATTGCTTCCCCCTGAAACGTACCGGGGCGAGTGTTCCCTACAATCTGAACCCTTCCCTTGAGGGAAACAGTCGGGACGGCAAATTCTGTCTCTGACTGGACCATACGCAGTAATTTATTCGTTACCTGATCCGCCAATTCCGGGGCAAGGTCTGTCCTTTTCGTGATATTTTCGGGTTTCACATACAGGGTGCCGGGTCCAGACCATCCATCGATATCCACGCTGGCATCGTAAAGGTCTGTTTTCCTTATGATATCCCACTCCGCCTTTGTAATCCCGTACTTATTCATCATGGTCTGCATATTTGGATGGAGGCCACCGAACTCCTTGCTGATATTGTCCGCGAGATCGCCAAGGAAAGCCTGCCCGAAGCCCCACCGGTTCGCCTGAGTCCAAGGGGAAAGTCCGGAAGCCCTTAAAACAGCATCAGATACGCGGCGGGCTACCTCTGGCCCTTCGACCTCCCCGACATACCTCATCTGGGCTGATCCTACCGTACCCCATTGCTCCGCAATCAACCCTAATCGGGTCGCCATTGTTCCACGTGAAACAGGGTCCAAAGTCAATATGTTTGCAAGGGTTTCCTGCATCACGCGGGCCTGCGGGAGTCCTGCTGTGCGGGCGGCAATGCGCTGGTAGTTTACGTCGGTCAAGGCCGAGATAACAGCGGAGCCAAGGACGGCGGCGGCATGGAGCGACCGGAATCCAGCAAAACCATTGGCTACCCTCTCATTAACCGGGTGGTTCAGCTTCCCGGTAAAAGCATCAACCATGTTATCTGCTTGATTATTAACGCTTCTCGTGTAGTCCTCCCAATTCTTAAAGGCCAGCACCCCTTTGCGTTTTAATTTTGAGGCATCTTTTTGAACCGCGCTTTGCATGGATGAGTCTTTCAGGAACTCCAGCATGGCGACCGGATTAGGACCGAAGGTTTCCACCATAGCGATATCCCGGCTCATGCCGTCAATATGGGACATCATCACGCTAAACGGATCGCCATCCCCAAAGCTGTCATGGTACTGGAGCCATGCCTCGGAATCCTTGAATGGTAGAAACCGATGCTCTGCCCGGCGGTTGGCTGCCTTCTGCTTGCCTGCGGTCAATGAAGGCTCAAAACTCCCAAACCCTTTGGTTGTAATGTTTTCATAGACCTCTTTTAAAATAAGGTCCACGTTTTTATCAGACGACCGGAACCCTGTCGTGTAGTCGATCAGCTTCTCTGTGTCAATCTTTGGGCGCACGAAGTCTATCCACTCGGACATCGTTGTTTCTCTAACCTTCAATGTATTATGCGTCTGAGGCATACCCCAATTCTGGTGTTTTGGGATGGCCCCGCCTGCCCGGTTGAATCGTTTCCTCTGGAACTCGGCCCCCTCGGTCCATGCCCCCGCCAATTCTTTGGCGGCCTTATCCCCGGTATCTCTCCCGAAGGACTCATGCACCATGTTTCTAAGGCTGGCCTTGTTGCGGGTTTCGCCCACCAGATTGCGCCGAAACTTGACCAGAACATCAGTGATGATCGCTTGGGTTCGCCCGAAAATCGCCTTCCTCCGGGCCTCCAGATTGTCGTATGAAGCGAACTCATCCCGATCCACAAGGGCGCGACGGCCTGCCGCCATGTCTTTTTCGCCGTGAGCGTTACGATAGGACTTCATTTCCTGAAACCGGGCCTCTGCTACCCGGAGCTGAATCATCCTCTGACGCTTGCGCTGGAAGGCTTGAAACTGGAGGATATCAAAGGTCCGCTGTGAAGCTGTGGCCTCATCAAAGCGACTACCGTCAGCCATAAGCTCGCTAAACAAGTCTCTGGCTTCCTGCGCTCTCTGCGGGTCCACTTCCCCGGCCTGTGCCGATCTGTTTAAGCAGTCAATAAAACTCACGCGCTACCCCCTCTAATGCACCCCGCCAAGCCGTTTAGAAAATCATCATCGCCCTTGGCTTCCTCGGCGATTTCGCCCGCCTTGATTGATGTGGTGTTCGTTTTCCCTGTATTCGGATCAACAACCTCCACAGGTATTTTTTTCTCAGCCAAGGCGGGGTCCGTTGCAATCGTTTCCAATTCCTCATCAAATATCCTGCTCTGGATTTCAGGGCCTACCGCTCCCGGCTTGACTTCATCGAAACCTTCAACTTCTTCTACGTCCCGGACTGCTGTTGATTGCTCAGGGTTCGCCCTAGCTTGTGGCGATACTTCGTCAGAGCGTCCAGCTCCGCCGACTGCAAGCCCCTCAAAATCGCCGCGTGTAATTGCCTCTCTGACTGAATCGACAAATTGATCGACGGCTGGGCCGAACTTTTTGGTTTCGCCCGCGAGCCGGGCGGCGTTGGTGAGGGCATCGGATAAAGCTCCCGTTCTGTTTGCCAGCTTCATCAGTAATTCGACGGCGACTGCGCTCTCTTGGGCAATCTGCTGGTTGGTGTCCGTCTTTAGGGCATTGCCTTCCTGCTCAATCTTACCCTTATTCGCAACTAAATTCTTAAAAACCGACTTCTCTTTGCGTAATTTCTGCAAGGTCTTCTGGAGTACCTTCGCCCGCTCTGAAAAAAGGGAAGTCTGTAGAACCTCCTCACCGAAAAGACTCTCTTGTACTTCCGTGCGGGTTCCGACCTCTCTAGCCTGCCGGATTATAGCCTCGGCCTCAATGTCAGTCTTTCGGATAACCTGCTCTCTAATCAGGACATCCATGATGGCATCTTGAAGGCTGGGGTCTTGCACCAACCGGGCCACCATCGCGCCGTGAGTAGCCGAAATCTTCTGGTTAATGACATGGGAAAACGACTTGTCTGAAAGATTAATCAGCCCTGATATGGTCCGCACCATCGTTGACCTTGGCGGAAGCGACTTCAATAATCCTTCCATTTCTTCGGGGCGGATACGCATGACCTTGGCGGCATCGATAGCAAGCTGGGGTGTCACGGCATCGGTTTCGGCGATGTTCTTCATTGCCGCCTCGACCATAACATCCTCGGCTGAGAATCCATCCTGCTCCTTGCGGACAATCGCCAGCAACCTTACGTCGGCATCCGGATTGCTCTCCAATATTTTCTTTGCCAGCCCGGTCCTCTGGTGTCCGTCTGCAATAAACCGGTTGCCAGCCGAATCTTCCCATACAAGGGTAAGCCCGGCTTTAGTTTGGTCCCATTCCTTCACGTCAGCCAGCCGGGCAGAAACCCCCGCCTCGTCGGTCGCGGACTTAAACTGGAAACGATCTGCATCGACATTCAGCCCTCGCGGGTCAATCAATTCTGCGGTCGATCCAGAATTATCAGCCCGGGTTGAAATAACATCCCCGGAAGCAGGGACGTTGGGTTCATCTGGAATATCAGGAAGCTCCCCTTTTTCTGCGGCCTCGTCTGCGGCGATGGTACGGGCATCATGTTCCTTTTGGGCCGCCGCCTGCTGTGCGGGGTCTGGCTCTGATCGCTTAAATCCAACCGTTGCAGAATCGCTCCCGGACTTCGCTTGAGCTTTTATGGATGCGCGTATCTTTTTGGCTTCCCGGTCGATATTCTCAACGCCCGCGTCTTTCAGGAATTTCAAAAACCTGTCGTGGGCCTTACTTTTCCCTTTTCCCCCAACTACAAATAGTGCTTTGGCAATATCATTTTCAAAAGTTAAATCTATCGGCCTACTGCCAAAATTGTATTTAGGTGACGACCTTTGAAGGTCCGGCGGGAGCCGGGCAAGATTCGCGTCCGGCTGAGCTTCGTCTGGTTTTCTTTTGGTCCGCTCCGCAGTCTCTCCCGCTTCCCCCTTTTCCGCCGCTCTTTGCGCCTCGACCTCTAAAATAACCTTTTCTTTTGCTAATTCTTCCTCGACCTTTCGGCTTTCGGCGGCGGATTCATCAAGTTTTGCTTTAGCCCGGTCCCTTTTATCCCTCGCTTGATCTTCGATCTTAATCCGCTCCTCTGGAATATCAGCCCCGCTATCAAGGATTTCATCGTTGGCCTTTTTTTCGTCGGAGAATATTCGCTTCGCTTCCTCAAAATCGGCTACGGACTGATCTATCCTTGCGCGGGCCGCCGCTCTCTGTTCCGCCGGGGTAATATCCTGCTCAGTGATTCCCTCTCTAGGCTTATCGATATCTGCCAGTGGCTCCGGTTGCTCCGGCCCCTGCCATAGAGGGTTGTCGTCTGTCTGGTTAGCGTCCTTCTCCAGTTGCCCCGCCAGCGCACGTTCCTCAAGGGTGGCGTTCGGGTTATCCAGAATTTCCTGCGCCAGTGTGCGCGAGTTTTGGGACTGGATCGCCTTGATGCGCTTCAAGAGTTTTTCGCCCTGCTTGCTCAGTCCGGCAAGAGTACCGCCAAGAAAACCTCCTGCGCCGGTAGCGAGTATCACGTTCCGCAACCCGGCCTCAAAACCGGCATCTTTGAAACCAAGGCGACCGCGAAACTCCTGAACGATAGGTTGGATTAATGCCTCACTCCCGCCAGCCAATAAAGCCTCGCTCAGACCTACCCGCGCCATCGCCTGCAAGGTGGATCGTCCTGCCAAGGAAGGCCAGTTTGCCGGAAGGGTCGCCAGTATCAGTGGGTCGTGCATGAACGCGGTCAACTCACCGGCAATCCCCGCCGCTTTCCCGGTCAATGTCGTATGCTCAAACGCTTCGTCTGCTTTAAGCTGTCTCTCTTGGGCGGCTAATGGGATACCGGCCTGCACTTGTTTGAAGTTCGGGATTACGTTTCTCTTGTCCTCCGGCAAAGACTCCCGGAACTGTTCGACCTGCCCTTCAAACCATCCCACCTGAACGTCCACAAGGGTCTTGCCGCTAAACTCAAACTTCCCGTCCGGGTGCGCTTCCGGGATGAACGTCGTGTAGGGGTTTTGGAGTCTTTGGGATGATAATCCCTCAAACTGATCTATCCGGTCGTCGTATGTTTTTTCAAGGTTGATTTCCTCGGAGATAGAAAGCATCTGGCGCATGGCATTTTCTTTCAAAAGACTAAAGACCTCCAGAGGGCTTTTCGCCGTTCCCGTCACAACCTCGCGGCGGAACTTCCCTCTTGATTGCCCTGTCTGCATGAAAATACCAGTCATTTTTTGGCCTTCTCGATACCCTGCTTAATCAGGGCGATAGGGTGGGGGTTTTCCCCGTTCTCATGTACAATCATGGCGTCCATAATTTTCGCCAAAACATCTGTGCTTGAAAAATCAATCTTAGCCTTCCTGCTTACGCCTGATCGCTGGGAAACAGACTTGATGTAGCTCTCAGTATCATTATTGTCCTGCGGAGGAGCCCACCTTTTTATGATTCCCTCAAGGGTCTTGATCCCGCTATTCTTGTTGTAATTAATCAGCACCCGGCCCATAGCCCGGAGGCCGTCTACAGGCTTATCAAATTTAACAAAGGTCGGGTCGCTTTGGTCGCGGGAAGCCCCCTGCCATTTATTATTTGAGTGCTTGATATTACCGGGATTATTGTTTCTAAGTCCGCGTGGGGCGTTGCCCCCAAGCCCTGTAATATCGTCAGTCTTTGTGTCGGCGGCGGGGGTCGGCTTCATCAATTTGTCAAGCGACCCCAGAGCTTTATCAACGATATCTTTCACGGATTGCGATGCCCCCTCAATAGATTCTCCGGCTTTCTGCAAAGCCTCTTTCCCTTTCTCGATTAACTCCGGTGCCGTTTCCTCGATTCCCTCAAAAGGCGACCCGCCGGAAGTGGCGGTTGATTTCTCAGCCGTTTCCTCGATAGTAGTCTGGGCCTCCTCAAATATATTTGCTTTCGCAGACTTCATGTGGCGTATCCGCCTGCCGCCCGAAAGCTTGTTCAGGTCAAGGACATACCAGCCATTACGACTGGCGGCGATATCGCTAAACGGGTCGGCTTGTGCGCCGTATATCTTGCTTGTCCCGGACGCTTCGTTGGAAACGATGTACTGCCCGTCACCGATACTGATAAGCTTGATATCATCGCCATGAACCTCTATCTCTTTTGCGATATCAATCTGTTCGATTTCGCCTGTAGCCCTCTGAATAACCGGCGCGCCACCACCAGCCGCGTCCCGGTAGTCGTCGGCGGTCATCTCTGCGATAAAATCCTGAAACTTCCCCGCCTCAAACCAGCTTGGAACGTGGACGTGCTTATCGTGGTAGGATGTGATTCCTCCGTACTGATCGCTGTCTATGAAATTCGCGCCGGATGCCTCCTGCAAGGCAACCGCGTACTCCCCTACGTTATCGGCAAACTCAGACGGATCAGTTTTCCCCTTCCTGAACATCCTCGCTGTGTAGATTGCCTCGGCGGTATTAAGCACCTGCCTGTGGGTTTCAGGACTTTCCTCATACGCGGAGCCAAGTATAACGGTGTGGGCTTCCCGCGCTTCAAGGGAGTCTTGTCGCATGACGCGAATACCGCCACCCTCAACGGTTCCCTGAATAATCGAAAGCCCTTCCATCGCATCGGACAGGGTTGCGTGTTGTACCCCCTGCTTCATCATCCCTGCGATGTGCATATACTCAGGAGATTTTGGGGAGACTTCCGCAAGTACTTCGTCCTGTCGATCACCAAAGCCCACAAGTGAAGCCAGAAATCCAAGTTTTGCGTCCGGACTTGTGTTTCGGTCGGTCAGAAATTTACGGAACGCCTCAACCTCCTCCGCCTTTAGGTATTTTGGTGGCCTGCCGTAGTGCGCCCCCACCGCTTCCGCTTGAGCAATACGCCTGTTCATTAACTCCTGCGGGCTGACCTGCTGACCGTTGATCTCAATCGTTTCCTCTGCGGTCGGTATGATTGGGGTCGTTTCAACCAACCCAACATGATTCGCCCACTCCAGTTGGTCTTTGTTAAGCTCGGTTGTCATATTGGAAAGCAATTCCTCCTTGGCTACCATCTGCTCAACGTCGGTCGCGGATATCGGTCCCCCTGAATCTCGCTGGTCTTCCAAGTCGGCCCGCTCTGCGCTCACCAAAGCGTCCAGATTCGTTGGAGTCATTACCGACATACTGTGCATATCGTTGCTATGGCTGACCCAATCGGACATCTGGGCAAAGGATTCCTCGTCACCTAATTGATGGGCGCGGGTTTTCATTAAGGCGATTTTTTTGTCGCTTAGTTGCCCTCCTTTTTTCAAGACATTGATATCTGACTTGACCTCCGCCTTAAATTGCCTGAGTTGGGCATTCCTTCCTACGTTCTCGCGGGAAATCACTCCGGTCATGTATCTGACAAGAGCCGACTTTCTTCGGACGTCCGGGCGCAAGTCCAGAGCGACACCGCCTTTTTCATTCTTTACGGTCAGGTCTATTTCGTTGGCTTCAAATTTCCTTAGAAATTCCTCTTTATTTGGGTTTTTGTTGAATGCCGACTTGATTGCTGAGTTGGACGTGTCGGCATCAAACTGCTGTAAGGCTCTCTCCCGGAACGCCGGATTGTGCGCTCCAATTACATTGCCATCCGGGTCCGTGATCTCGGCCCCGTAGTCGGATGTAATCTGCGACCGCTGTTCAACGATTGCGGCGACGCTTTTAAGGGAGATACGTGGATCATCATCAAAAACGTGTTCTGCGTTTGCAACAACATCGACGGACCGCTGGTTATCTTTCTGGAGCGCGTTTACCTCCTCCTGCATAACCTGTCTTTTGCGCTCTGCGGTTCGGAGGCCGTTCAGACCGACATTCGCCCGTACTTGAGATTTAAGGAGAAATGTTTGCCCGAGTCGTTCCCGGATATTTGGCGGGAAGCCGCCAACCACTCCATTGAGATATCCTGATATCTGGCTCTTGGCTTTATCGTGATCGTTTGGATTCTCTGCGATGATCTCCTGCATTCTCTTGGTCGCATTTAACTCAACCGTATCGAGAAAACTTTTTTGCGCGGCCCCCGTGTAGGCTTTCCCGCGAAAGGTGGGGGCGTATAGCAAGTCTGTATTAAACTTCCCTTGCTGACCGTCAACGATCCCCTGTCGGACAACTTCGGCTTCATCCTTGTCTTTGAAGTTCTGCTGGGCTACCCCTTCAAGCCGGGTGCTGGTTTCAAAGAACCCGTCAACCTCGGTAGACTGGACGACCGGCAAGCTGGCCTGCCCCGGAAGCTGTATATTTGTGAATTTTGATTCTGCCACTACTTGCCCCCTCCTCCGCCTGCTGATACTACATCAGAGCCGAACCGGAATAATGATTTCCCTATTGCTACGTTACGGTCAAACCTTGCTACTTTCCTGATTATTTTGGCTTTCTGTTTCAGGTCGGAAGCCTTGATTTCAGCGTTGGTCCTGATTAACGTAAACGCCAAGCTAGCATCCCGATTAACGTCCTGCGCCACACGGCCCCTTGACCCTGAAATCCCTCCGCCGGACGTAAACCCGGCGACAATGTTGTTGGCCTGCGCATCGTTGAGCGTCCTGAGCGCGGATACCGTTTGCGCCTTCCCTTTAAGCTCCTCTTGCCGGGCGTTAAAGTCGAGCCTTGACGCGGTTCGCCTTGCATCGCGCTCATCGTTGAACGCTTGGAATATACTGACCGTCGGCCCGACGAAAGGGACATTTTGGGACGCCCCCTCGGCGAAAGGATCACCCATGCTGGCGAATGGGTTGCTGGAGCTTGCCCCCTGCGATTTTAATGCCCCATCGGTTCCAAAGTCGTCTGAGCCGACAACGGTATCACCCGCCGCCGTTGCCCCCTGCTTTGAAAAAAGAGCCGTCATTGAGTCCATAATTAAGTCGCTATGTCATACGCCAGACCGGAAAGAGTCAGAGCGAAAGGTTTGTCTTGGCTGATATCTATCTGCCCCTTGCGAGTGTATCCGCGAATACCTCTTATTTCAATATCATCTGATATCGGCGTAATCGGGACATCGAGCAGGCTGGGTCCGAATTGCCGTGACGGCATCCGGTTCCCGTTAATCAGAAATGATTCTGTATCCACAACCCGCGCCTGCACGTTTACAATTCGCTTTTTGCGCCCCATTGTCGAGCCTTCCGGCAATAGAAGGTCTGCGGGCAGGGTGCGGATCAAAACCCGGTTCTCCGTTTCGCCCTCCACCAGCGGGAATTGAAGGCCAAGCTGATAGGTGTTCGCACTCCTTGGGAACGTCAGCACGCCACCAGCACTTACGGTAAATTCACCCTGATACGCATTGTCGAGTGTCAGCCCCACTGTCTCGTTGGCAAGATGGCCCAGCCCGGTCGCCTGCGTGTACGGACCACCGGACGAAACTATCACGCCCGCATCATACTTTAAGCTTGGATTAAATTTCTCTAAAAACTTAACAGAGAACGAGTCAATCACGCGGTCCACAACCATGTAGGTGTCCTGATCCAGAACAGCTACATTTTTATAAGAGCCTTCCGTGTTTAAGAGGGACCATGCGTTGACCTCCTCTGACCGAAGAACACAAAACGCCGCGATTGTCCCGTCGCTGTTGATGTGCCAGATATAATTTGAGTCGTCTGTATCTAGGGCTTTTTTGAATGCGCTGTCAACCGGATCGCGCACAAGATGGCTTGATAGCAATGAAACAGGGTCCGATTCATAGGCGGCCTGTTTGTCTGTGAATCTAAAGTCGCGCAAAGCCCCACCCTCTCTTTGCAGAAAATATACAATCCCGTCTACCTCAAAAATCCTAATACCGGGCTTGGAGCCGACCTCCGTTGTTTTCCTTAGAACCGAATTTGCTGGAGTAATTGCAGTTGATTCCGAAATAGGGATATACCATTCTGAATCGTCACCAAAAACTTGCAGGTGCCTGCCGACACGAATCTGGTTGAACGTGGTGATCTCCTCAGAATCCCCAAGAATAATGATCCCGCTGTCTGCGTCTGCGTTCCCGGCGAAAAAGTCTTCAATTACTCCGCTTCTCGATGTGGCGAATAACTGCGGGACGCTCTTTGCGCCAGCGATGCAGAGGCGACCTTGGAAGAATGCGCCGGACACGGGCCATCCTTTAGCTGACGAAAAGGCTTCTTCTTCCTTGGTCCAAAACCCCTGCTCCTGCAAGCTTGTGTCTGTGAAGTCGCTCTGGACTTCTGCGGTATAGGTAGGGTCCGGGAAGGCGGTGATTTTCGCAAACCCCCCGTTGAACCGAACATATCTCCCGATATCCGCCGCACCGCCCTGCGCGGTCCCGAAGGTAAGGGTGATAGTCCCGGTTGTTGCCGACGGCGTAACGGTCCCAAGGGCCGTGTTGTCAAAAACCAGAGTCGGCGGGTTCGTGATAGTGAAGGTCGTAAAGGCCCACGACGTATCAGCTCCTTGCCGCTGTAGCTTTCTTATCTGAAATTCCGGGTGAAAGAATAATACCGAATCGTCCTTCCCAGCCCAATTCACCTCCGGGATTTCGTCCTCGGCGTAAGGGTGCGCCTGCTCAAACACCAATACTCCATCGCGGTAGATATAAAGGACTTCGACCGTCAGCACCAGAAGGTAGATTTGAGTCAAGGAGAACCTGTGACGTATCAAACGGACGTTCCCGATAGGAACAACCCTTGCGACCGGAAGGGCCGGGAGCGTTGGCGCACTTGCCGGTGGGAGCGTGTCTATAAACTCGCCCCCGTCACGCCGACGCACACCCCCTTGCGGGAAAGGGAGGGCGTTCCTGATCTTATCGGCTCCGTTCTGGAAGGCGACGGTATCAGAGCGCATTTGCGCCTTGGGGTCTATTTCCCCGCGTGTAAAGTTTGTCTTTACGGGATGCGTTCTAGGCATCTAGCCCCCCTGTCGCGCGGCGGTCAGTGGGAAATTTGTAGTTCTGGGGGGTCGTTGCCCTTGGGAATCCATCAGAGTGGCTTTTTTGAATTGCCCGCCGCGTTTGTTTTCAGACGGAAGGCCCCACGCCTTGATGGTGAAAAATTCGGCAAGAGTCTGACGATCGGTGTCAGGCAGTACGATCTCGGCGGCGGTCGCAAGGATGAGCAGTTCAATCATGTAGTAAGGCATCGTCTGTTCGTTTACGTCGATCTGATAATCGACCAAAACCTGCTCGGCGTTGGAGTATAGCTTCCTGCCGTAAATTTCATAGCCTTGGAAATGGGGTTGTGGCCCTGCCGGGGTGTTTTTGCTGTTGAACGCTTTCCTGATCGTCCCGATCATGTCGGTCGGGAGCTGATAGGAATACTTATACTCCGTTGTCGGCCCGGTCTGGTCCCGGCTCAAAAGGTCGGACTTCCTCATGTTGACCCGCCAAGGATACGACGTGAGAATATCCAGCTTCACGAAAGGATAGATCGCCGCGCAGGACCGGGCCGCATCAGACTCGATGAAGGAGCTGATCGGTGAGTCGCCAATACGAACCAATGCGTTTGAGCAAATATCAATATCAGTCAGCGTCACGATTTACCCCTATGCGGCTTTGGTTTTCTTTTCTTCTTTGTCGACAGGCTTCATAATATCCCCGCGTTTCGTGCGCCGGTCATTCTTGTAAACGCACAGCTTCCCCTCAAATACCCCTGCGACCCAAATACTGCCAAAACAGTCCTTGGCGACGACATCAATACGGGTATTTTCACGGATAACCAATTTCTGAGCGTCAAAATATCCGGGCTGTTTGATTTCGTCCAGCGTATCGTCGTTGTTTTCGTAAGAAAATGCTCGCGGAACCTTCGGGCCTTGGATGGATGCGGGGCCGAATTGAGAAGTGATAAACATAAAATTCCTTGCTGGACTTGGGGTTTAAAAGAAACCCCGCCCGAAGGCGGGGAATCCAGTGTTTACGCCGCGCTGATATCGGCAGTCACAACCGTTACATTGGTGGTGAGCGGTGACGCAGGCACAAGCAAGAAGAAGATGATCGTCAGGACGGCGGTTGTCCCGCTATCCGTGATCGTAATCATCACATCATCCTTGTAGACCTGATCGCGCAGAGCATTGAAATACCCCGCGCCCTTGATAGTACCGAGAGAAGCGGTGTCGGTGTAGGCATAAAGAGCAGGGGCCACACCTGCTCGCCCCTGTCCGCCGATTGGCGTGAATTTACTGATGTCAAAAGCCATCTTATTACCTCAAGTGAAAGATTGAATAGTTTAGGACGAGTACCGCAAGCCTTACGGCTTACGGAGCTTCGTCGAAATGGATGTCAACCAAGCCCAAAGGATCAATGACACCTGCACCTGCCGCGAAAAGACCATTGGACAGCCAAGAAGTCTTCTCAGGGATGTAGTCAACCTCGGTGCGAAACTCAATCCCCATCGCAATACCGACGGACCCTCGGCGACCACCATGATAGGCGTAACATCGCCTTTCGTTGGCAGCCGGAACCGGCAGGCCACCCTCATCGCGGTCTTCGATCATGTGAAACTTGAACCCAACGAAAGTATCAATATCGCCCATGACCAAGGCCCGGACGGTGTTGAAGTCTGCGCTGGATACTTCGGTCGTTCCCAAGAGTTGTTCTTCTGCGGTCGGACTCCAGACGAGATTCCGGTCCCGCTTTGGAACGCCTTGGTTGTTCAGGTGCTTTGCGGTGGTCCGCAATTCCGCGACCGTCAGAGCGGCAGTAGAGATAGCGACTGACCCAGCCAGTCCGCCAGCAACACGGGCCGCTTCCAGCGCGTCGATAATCAACTGATCTTCCCGGCGACCGATTGCGTCCGCAATGGTCATAGCGAGTTCAGCCCGCTCCGAGTAGTTGACTTTCTGCTGGTCGAAGATATCCGTGTATTCCGGTGCGTTCCAGTCCTCAATCGTGACGGTTACGCCAGACTGAGAGACATTCATCGGGATAACATCGGTCTGCGGGATTCGCGGGGTGGCAAGGCCCTTGCCGAAGGTTGGGAATTTATGGGTGGAGCCGATAACTCCGGTCTTTACGCGGGTCGTGCCGCGAAGGGACGCGCCCTTTTGATAGGCTTGTTTTACCTCGCCGTCAAACTGTGCTACTGCGTTAGCCGCTAATGTACGAGACATTTGGCAATCTCCAAAAAGTAGGTTTGCAAGAAAGTTCTACAACACTACCGATTGCCAAATTTTTTGGACGGGTCCGTAAAGCGCGGATTGCCGACTTATTTTCGGGTCGGTTTAAATAAAAAAATAGGGAGGGATTGCGCCCGGTTTAGAAGACCAAGGCGGTCCTTCCCTGAAAAGATAGATCAGCTTCCCTTATTTGTCAACACCCTTTCCCGTTCCTTTCCCGGAACCCTCCGCGCCATTTCCGTTACTTCTACCAATGGGGGCGGCTGTGTCTCCTCCATGCTTCCCGCTGGGGATGGTTCTTGATACGGCTCAAGCCGAGTCATTGCCGGGATCAGGTTAACGACTTGGTTGTAGGGTTGTTTTGCGAGATAGTCTACTACGGCCTGCGCCGTTGCTTGCTCGATAATCAATCTCATGTTTCTCCTTTGGGTGTTGGTTAGAATAATTCGCGCTTAAATCGCATTCAGATAGTTCACAACACTAGTTGCTTGGTCAAACGTATGCGCACCAGAATATACTAATACTTGTTTTACTTGGACGTTTGATGGTGTGGCTCCTGCCACATAAGCACCCAGAACAAATCCATCCATATCAGGGCCAGCTCCAATATCTCCACCGACAGGAGTATCTAAGTTAAGTACTATCGCACTCGATGCCCCGTTCACCACACAAGTTATTGTGGCGTAAGTATCTAAAGTCCATCCAGATATACGGCTGGGACCGGCAGAAAATCCCCTAACGGTAACTTCGGGGGTTGATCCCGTTTGGTGTAAATAGGCAGAAAACCCGCCTTGACCACTCCAGATTATATCGCTATTAGTCCATGAGATTTGTTTAGCAAGGATATAAACAGTGTTGGGTTTTGCTAAAGTGAAGGTGTCCTCCATCCACTGATCGACACCATTGAATAAGATAGAACCATCACCTTGGTCAACGGGTCTATTTGCGCCCGTATTTTGGAGTAAATCATTACCATTTCCGGATTGGTCTGCCCAAAGCGAAACGCCCGGCCCCGTTGTAGTAATACCAACACGACCATCCCACCACGCCTCTAATCCCGCTATGTCGGCGGGACTAAAGGATGAAGGGCCACCTTGGGGGTTGTTTCCTCGATATCCTGCTGGGTTCCAAGACATATAGTTACCCTATGGGTTTTGTGATTCAGCGATCCTGCAAGTTACAAGCTGAGGGCCAGCGATCCCCGTATATTGAAGATTATAGGAATCTCCGGGGTTTAGCTTGATCGAAAACCTGTAGGCCGAACCCGCCGCCAACGCCACCCCTGCGTTTAGGGCTTCTGTTAGCGTTTGATCGCCAGACCGTATGACATTGAGGACCGCAGACGTTGGGAGGCTTACGTCAATAATATGATACACCGGCTTAAAAGATGAACCGTCTATCCGGTCGATATCAGCCGCAAACCAGTCGGTATCGACGGCCTTTGAAACCCCCAAAATTTCAGCAACCATTCGCTCATCCATGACCTATTCTCCAAATGTTCGTTTGAACTCATAATCAACCTCGGCTCGGTATGCGTCACCAGCCGGGCCATCCTCAGTATAACGCGGATCGGCCTGCATTGCTCGACATTCATCCGGGGTCTTGACTCCGGTGTTGACTGATGGCGTGAGCGGTATCGACTTCTCTCCGCTGTTCACCCGAAGCTTGTCGCATAGCTGGACTCCCAAGGATGTTGATCCGAATTGAAACAAAAGATCATGCTCATCCTCATTGATAACCCCGTTGTTTTTCAGAGCATTCGCCCAATCCACATTCGTTTTTACCATAGTGGGGCCGTTGTCGCCAAGCTTCGCCATTTCTTTTTCGACATCCAGAGGCTCCGGCAGATATCCATTCATCGCCTGCATGACGGCAGGCATGAACTTATCGAACTGCTCCTTGGACAGATTAGCCGCCTTTGCCCCAGCCGCCACAGCCTTAAAAGCTGGGTCGTCTGATTTCAGGTCGCCAAAACGATCCAAGTCAGGCCCTTCTTCGCCCTCCTTTTCAGGAATTCCCTTGGTAGGAGGAGTAAAATCTTTAAGATAGTCCTCCGCTTTTTCCAGAGGCTTGCCGGGGCCATCGTTCAAAAGCTGGTTGTGGGCCTTGCGAATTTCGTTATAGCTTTTGCTCATCTCCTCCAGTTTTGGGGTCTTTTTCTCGGTATCCCAGAACTGTTCCGGTAAAAACTCAGGGCGTTCTCCGGGTTTGGGCGGCTCCGCTGGAGGCTGACCCTCCGCTGGATGCTTCGGCGGTTCTGCGGGGGGCTGGCCCTCTAATGCCTGCCCCATGACTCCCGGCTTCGGAGGCTCTGCGGGTGGTGTTGCGGGCGGTTCTGCGGGTGGTGCGCCTTCAAAAGCGGGGGGTTCGGCAGGGGGAGCCGCTGGGGCATCAATCAAAAAAGGAAGTAACAGCTTAAACATTTTTCTCTCCATCTGGCGGACTTGGGGGACCGTCTTTGACTCTTTTTATTTTCGTGTAGATATCCAGAATAAAATTATTTACCGCCGCCCGGCCTGCAAGGTAAGGCGTACCGGCCTCCACAAAGCAAGTATTCTCAAACATCTTTTCGATATGATTCTGCCTCATATACTCAAGGCACTTTTTCCCTGCGGTGGTCTTGAACGTATCCGAAAACATTTTATTGATCCGGTATTGAGCAAGTTGCACTTCATACGGAACCTTCGCTGTTGGTTGACTCATTATGCGGCCTGTGGCTCGGACTCTTGGGGTTGGTTTGCTTGTTGCGCTTGGGCAATCAATTGGGCGACCGCGTTCTGTAGCGTTTCGCGTTCCACATCATCGCGCACCAACGTCTGATCGACTCCCAGCTTCTCCGCTGACCACGCCGGGAAGTCTTCAATCTTGATACCCATACCGGCGATATCCATACCCATACCTGTATTGAGTTGCAACCACTGGACGGTGGTTTGCAGGTCGTCGAGATTCTGCTGGGTTGCCAATGGTGAAGTTGGAACGATCTTGACGCGCTTGCCGTCCACTATAATTTTTGTGTCGATCAAGCCCTTACGTGATCCGATACCCAAAACACGGTTGGTCAGGGGGATTATAAGCTCAGACATAATACGGGCAAAAGGGGAGCCGATATCAGTCTGCATTTCCTTGATTCGCTCGACGATTTCCGTCGGCGACCGGACAGATGCGGTTTCGTCCGGGATACCACGATCCAACAACGCCTGCTTGATGCTGGCTTGCAGGTCGGCGAGAATAAGCTGGGAAACGTCAAAATTCCCGGATGGCGTTAAAGGCTGGAGACTGTTGGCGGCCCCTACCGGGATAATGTTTCCGGGGGCAATTTCGACCGTAAACGGATTCAGCACTCCATCATCGACCGCCGCCCACATCCCAGCGACATCGAAAGAGGCCCGCTGTAAGATCATTTCCTTGACCTTATTGGCGGTTCGGATATCAGGAAGGGCAAACAATAAAGGCCCTCGCCCGAATACTTCCCCGGCGACCTTGATCCATCGGGTGATAATCCAAGGGCTTTCTTCCAGCTCCCTCTCCACGATGCGGTTTGCCTTGCTTTCCGTATTTTGCCCCTGCACCGCACCTACCGTTGGGTCGGTGGTAAAGCCTTTAATGACAACCTCATACCTGAACTTATCGGCTTTATGGTCGAAATAGGTCGCTTCCAGCAGGGTTATTTTCCCGTTGGGATTCTCTGATAACTGCTTTGCGATGTCGGCCTTACCTTCACCTGAAATATCGCTCCATGTCGCCTCGACATTTCTCAATGGGATCGTGTGGGTCCGGAACACCCCATCAATGCTTCCCATCGGGCCTTCATCCATGCTGACTTGAGCATTGGGGACGGCGGTAAACTGGATCGGGTTTCGGTCGTCACCCTCCAAAACCAGCATGATCGCTGTGCCGGAGGCCAAGTCCATGAAGAACTCGGAGGAGCTTGTATCAAAATTTGAAGTATGGATCAAGTTGAAGAACTGCTCGCGGACACGCTGGAGCTTTTTGAGGACGGCTGGCCTTATTTTCTCTGGTGTCTCAGGCCCCGGCTCAAAGGTCTGCCATTTTTGGAACGGCGGGACGATACCGGCCTGCATTCGGGTTGCGAATTTCTGTGTGGAGTTGATTGCGGTGGAGTCGAACACCCGATCCATCTTTTCTGTGCCGGGGTGTGTCTGCTCATACAGATTTCGCATGGGCAGGGCGAACTCATAAGCGTCCCGGAGCATTGGAATCCAAGTTTGCTTCGTCTGCTCCGCTAAATTTGCGCGGGTAATAAGCTGTTCTGGTGTGAGTTGCATTAAGCCCCCAATTTTTCCTTGGGTACGCCTATCTCCCCGGACTGCTGGAACAGAGTACCGCGTCCGCGCTTTCCTTGATTTGCCGCCAGCACTTTGTCGCGGGATTGCTTTTCGCGTCTTTCCTTTTCCTCGGCAAGCTTGAGCTTTTCGGCGGCTTCTTTTTGGGATTTGTCCGCTCCCGCTGAAACCGTCGGCTTGTCGCTGGGGCGAAATAAATTCACAATATCAGTTACCATGAGATTCCCCTTTAAGACTTTTGGCCCCTCGTTTTAATAAGCAACCATGAAGCTGGTGGGGTAGGATAACCCCCCATTTATGTATACCCATAACAGCTTTCACTATTGAAACGCAAGTGATTATTCCTCTCGGCCTGAGCTTAAAGGAGGACTTGAAGGGCAAAGTGATCATAAGAATATCGGTAGAAAGAGGGAGAAACGCCGCCGCGACTTCTTTTGGGTCAGCATACCAAACATCGACGTCGATATTTGAAAGCTGGCCCTCTACCTTGACGGTGTTTCTGGGTGTCATTAAGCCGGGTGAGCCGACATAATTCGCCCAGAATACCCAGCAATGACGAAACCCCTTACTGCATACGGACGACCAGACGCGCTGGGTGTGGGTTTCGGCGAACACCACAAAAAACGTGCGGTATTCGTTCCGTATTCCCAGATGCGCTGGCACTTATTCCTGACTGATCGGGGTACAGCCGTCATTAATGCGCTGGGTTTTGACCTTCACGCCCTTGGTGTTGGTGTACTCGCCTACTTGGAGGCAGTTTTCGTCCGGCATCGACCACTTGACCGTGTTACCGCGACCATCATCGATTTCCAGACCGCCTATTTCAGTACAGCCCGCCAAGAAAATCAGCATCCATAGGAAAAATAATGTTCTCATATTACCCCGATTTTGCCATGCCGCGACTGACAGCATAGCCAAGGTTCATAATTGCGGTTGCCAATAACAACCGCCAGTCCAAGTTGCCGGTCTGCACCCAATTGGCAAGTGTAGCCGCCCAAGGTCCAGCCCCAGCAAGGGCAAACTCACTGGTTTTCATTCCGTCTGTCATTATATCCTCCGGAAAAGTTAAGAGAAGGTGGGGCGCAATAGGAGTAACGCCCCACCTCTCAACCAACTACCCGAAATAGTATCGGGCAATTTCAGGTTTCTGTCAACGCAGAACGTGGATAGGCATCTTCTGGATATTGCCTTCATGTTTCCCCCAGAACCCACCACTCGCAATGACAATCGGATTGCCATTGAAATAGAAATAGGCATGGGGGTCGGCGGCATCCGGAATAGATTCCATGACCTCGACCACATCCCAAGGGGTTTCAGGGGTGATTGGTACAGGCTCGCGCACGCCGTTTTCATGCTCCGGTGGGTTGGGCTGTCCGTCTGCATCGGTATCGTCCGGCTCCATTTTATCCGGGGCTCCGTTATTCAAGGAATTATCTTCCGGTCCCGGAGTTGCGTCGTTCCCTTCTTGTTCTTCTCGATCTTCTGGCATACGGCCTCCTTATGGTTTTTGAGTATTTCGTCAACTACTTTGGTAAGACTTGAATCGGCAACGCGATCCAAAATAAAAGAATTCTCCTTAATTCCAAACTGAATGGTAAACCCTCTACGGTAGGCAAATTTTTCAAGGTATTTGCGATGAGAAAACACGGTTCGGGCGATTTCAGAAGGCAGGATAACCCGGTCATAGGCTTCGCACATGGACTCCAATTCATTCATGTAGTCAATCTGAGCCTTGCCACTTAATATCTGTTCATCGTCTGTGATTAAGTCCAGCGACCTTTCGTACTTACCCATGATCTTCATCCCCCTGCCAAGGCATTTGTTTTTCGCAGACATACGCATCCTGAACGTCGTAGAGCCGCGACTTGAAGCCGAATCTATCCAGAAAGACTTTCATTTCCCCACAGCTGGAAAACATAATGTTTGCGTGTTTGCGCGGGATAATAACGATATCCATGCTCGTCAATAATTCCAGCAGTTCGTCGATCATGCACTGGCGGTCGTCTTCGGTTATGCGGTCCATTGGAGGGCCAAGCTTTAACCTTGCGGGTTCCTTGCGCGCAAAATCCCGCCAAGACTTACCGGACTCCCGGCTCCTTGGGTTTTCCTGAAATCTCATAACGGAGTAATTCACCCCGTCTTCGGTCACGCCTAATAATAATATTTTTTCAGATGTCATACGTCTATAAACCTTTCGATTGTCTTCATCCGATCATGCGCGACAACAATCAGGAAATTCTCTGGAACACGTTTCAGGTCGTCATGCTCTTTTTTCATTAAACGCAGGCACTCCATCATTGCCATAAAAGGGGTTGGGGCATCGCCGTCAAATTGGTGCGCATCGACCTCCTCCCCGCCCAGAATGATAGAGTAGGTCCACCTTTTTGTCTCAAAGTCAAAATTTGTTTCCATGCTTTGAATAAGCTTCATCACGTCACCGGGTTACAGGGTTGAATCGTTTAAAGCCGTTGATAGGCTTGTTACTGAGGGCCTGTTTTGCCAATCGTGCGGACCTGCCGGAGCCTCTACCTTGAAGCATCCGGTATTCTCCACCGCCTGTCAACAAATACCCAAGACCGTCGCAAGGATGCGACCATTTATTTTTTTCAGGAACACTGGTGTACCTGTCCGTCCCTGAAACTTGCAGTCTCTTGTACCGCCACTTACCCGCAAGGCCAGCGCGAAGCAAGCGGCACCTTTTATGGATCATAAATCCGGGCTTCCCTTGGATCATCCGGCCCATAGGAGCCATGATGCCATCGATACGTGCCTGCGAAGCATTGGTCGGCGCGGCGTAAATCGGGATACCCCTATCCCTCATGTGTTGCATGACAGCGACCTCATA
>Ga0316187_10000668_pt1 | contig 27845 bp, 28 predicted proteins | sample CroRivburrow1_MG_FD_204927 | JGI IMG/M metagenome (GOLD analysis project Ga0316187, IMG submission 204927) | Coastal sediment microbial communities from Maine, United States - Cross River worm burrow 1 | ecosystem: Environmental > Aquatic > Marine > Coastal > Sediment | place: USA: Maine...
ATCTGCGCTGAGATCCACCGGAAGATCCACATCGAGCTTGAACGTAGGATGGCTCCTATGGTAGCCTCGGGGCTCTACACCCCGGCAGAATTAGCCGCCCACAAGGACCTCCTGTGCGAGCGGATCACAATGCGTGAGATCAAACAGAAAGGTAAGTGATGAAAGACGCATCCTTCAGGGCCCAACTGGTGGCCCGTCGAACCTACTGCCGACCACAAAACGACGGGTCCTTTGAGTCCTGGGAGGATGTGGTCAACCGTGTCATCAACCACCAGGAGTGGCTCTGGGCTCGCGCCAAGGGCGGACCCCTGGACGTCAACGAGCGGGGCGAGCTGGCCGAGCTGCACGAGCTGATGCTTGAGCGCAAGGCCCTCCCCTCGGGGCGGATCCTGTGGATGGGCGGTACCGAGCAGGCGAAGAAATCCGAGATCGCCATGTTCAACTGTTGCTTCTTGGAGGTCCGGGACGTCTACACAGCAGTGGACGCCTACTACCTCCTCCTCAATGGTTGCGGGGTCGGCTTCAAGCCTGTTGCGGGCTTGCTGAACGGCTTTGCACAGCCTGTGCAGTTGGAGCTGATCCGATCGCAACGCACGACGAAGGGCGACCCTGGCAACCGGGAGCAGTACTACACCCGTGACGAGCAGGGCAACAAGCTCAAGGTCTGGCACCTCACCATAGGTGACTCGGGGACTGCCTGGGCAAAGGCGCTGGGCAAGCTCCTGACCATGAAGCGCCCGGTCGACAAGATCATCCTCGACACCACCGAGGTCCGGCCTGCCGGGGAACACCTCGCCGGGTACGGCTGGTTGTCCTCGGGGGACAAGAAGGTCTCGGAGGCGTTCGCCAACATCATCCACATCCTGTCCAACGCGGCCGACCGGATCCTCACTGAGATCGAGATCCTGGACATCATGAACCTGATCGGGACGACCCTCACGTCGAGGCGCTCGGCCCAGATCGCCATGATGCACGCCCACCATGAACTAGCGGAGCAGTTCGCTGATGCCAAGAAGGATCATTACCATAGTAAGCCCTGGCGGGGACAGTCAAACAACAGTCTCGTCTTCTGGCGACGGCCCAGTAAGCTGGAGCTGCGAGGGCTGTTCCAACGGATGCTCGACGCTGGTGGGTCAGAGCCCGGACTCTACAACGGAGAAGCTGCTCGTAAGCGTGCCCCCTGGTTTACCGGGACAAACCCGTGTGGCGAAATACTGCTACCGGATGGGGGCCTATGCAATCTGGTGGAGCTAGACCTCTCGAAGTTTACGGACACTGACGACCACGAACTCATGACCGCCATGGAGCTGATCGCTCGGGCCAACTACAGGCAAACCTGCGTCAGCCTCAAGGATGGCGTCCTGTCGGCCAAGTGGCACGAGACCAACGAGTTCCTGCGGCTGTGCGGCGTCGGCATCACCGGCATCGTGAAGTTCCTGGACTCGATCTTCGACTCGTCGGCACAGGAGGAAATCCTGTCGGACCTCAAGTGGAAGGCCAACAGCGCTGCCAAGCAGATGGCAGACGAGCTGGGTCTCCCGAGGCCCAAGGCGGTCACTACGGTCAAGCCTAGTGGTACCCTTGGGAAACTCATGGACACGACTGAGGGGCTCCACAGGCCCCTTGGGCGGTACATCTTCAACTGGATCGGCTTCTCGAAGTACGACCCGATGGTGTCCAAACTTGAACAAGCCGGGTACACTGTTAAAGCGAACCCGTACAACTCTGAAGAAGTGATCATCTGTGTCCCGGTCGACAACGGCCCGGGGGACTGGCAGGTCACCAAGGACGGACACGAGGTCAACCTGGAGGGCGCGGTCAAGCAATTGAACCGCTACAAGCTCGTCATGGAGACCTACGTGGACCATAACGCCAGCGTCACCATCTCATACTCCCCTGAGGAGATCCCCGAGATCGTGGACTGGCTCTACCGGAACTGGGATGCCTACGTGGGCGTCTCGTTCATCCTGAGGACCGACCCGACGAAGACAGCGGAGGACCTCGGTTACCCATACTTGCCCCAAGAGGTGGTGAGTGAGTCGGACTACCTGGCCTACACAGACGGCCTGAGTCCAGTCGATGTCCATGGTGGCGACATGCTTGACCTGGACGAGTGTGAAGGCGGGGCCTGTCCCGTCCGTTAGGAGCAGTCATGAAGAAGTTTTTCGCAGCACTGGCCGTCTCGACGGCTCTCCTGGTCACCCCGGTGGCCGCCCAAGACAACTGCGGCACCACGGCCCAGGCCGACGCCATCGTCAAGACATACGAGGAGATCCCCATCATCTCGTGGATCAACGATAAGGGCCAGATCATCATGGTCTACGCCAACCTCGACAAGGGTACCGTGACGGTGTTTGCCGCCCGCCCTGACGGCGACCGGGTGTGCATCGTGTCGGAGGGCATGAACGTCCGCATCGGCCCTGCACCGCAGAAGCCCCCGGGAAAGGACGAGCTGTGATCTACACGATGAGGATCTACCTGACGGGTGGGGTCATCATCGACAAGCTCAGCCGCTCGGCGGACAAGGAAGCCCACCTCCAGGAGTACCTGGGGAGGGGCGTCCGGACCACCGACGGCTCGTGCCTTGTTATCTACCCTGCCCGCATGATCGAAAGGATAGAGTGTTATGGCGCAGATAACCCGCCACCCAAGCTCAAAGAGAAACGCAAAAATGCTGCTCCTAGAGCTGCTCGAAAATCCTCCGGCGAAGCTAAGCGTGACATACCGCAGCCAGACGGGTGACTTTGTGGTAGACTGCTGCGAGGACTGGGACAACGAAGACGTGGCCCTGACCATCGCAACGCATCAAGTCTGGTTTGGGGAGATCTTACGTGGAGACCTTGACGACGAGTGAGTACCAGTTCAAGGGCCCGTGCAGTTCGTGCGGGTCCTCGGACGCCAACGCACACTACGACGATGGGCACACCTACTGCTTCTCGTGTGGTGTCCACACCAGAGGAGATGGAGATGTGGTGGAAGTATCTAACCCTAAGCCAGCTGAAGGCACTGTATGTGTCACTGACTACCCGGCTTGGAAAGCTCGGGGCCTCTCTCAAGAGTCCTGCCGCAAGTGGGGACTGGGGGTTACTGAGCACCGAGGTGAGCGCTTTCGAACCTTCAAATACGGAGACGCATACAAGCTACGTCCGAAGGAAAAGAACGGCATCAAGTGGGTTGGGTCCGCGCCGGACCAGTTATACGGTCAGAACCTCTGGGGGTCAGGTGGTAAGATGGTCATCGTCACGGAGGGTGAGATAGATGCCGTATCAGTGTCCCAAGTCCAAGGTCATAAGTGGCCTGTGGTCTCGGTGCCCAACGGGGCACAGGGCGCACGGAAGGCCCTACAGAAAAATCTGGAGTGGCTATCTACCTTCGAGACTGTGGTACTCTTCTTCGACGACGACGGTCCAGGCCGCGAAGCGTGCGAAGCCAGCGCTCCGCTCTTCAAGCCCGGTAGTGTCAAGATCGCACACGTCCCTGGCTTCAAGGACGCGAATGAAGCTCTTGTCGCTGGTCAATCGAAAGAGATCGTCACCGCGATCTGGCAAGCCAAGCCCTGGAGGCCTGATGGCATCGTCGCTGGCTCGGACCTTTGGGAAACCATTACCCGGCAAGAGACGATCCATTCGGTCGACTACCCCTGGAGAGCCCTCCAAGCGAAGACGCAAGGCCTTCGGAAGAGTGAGGTGGTTACGCTCACTGCCGGGTCGGGTGTTGGTAAGTCGGCGGTGGTCCGTGAGTTGGCACATCACCTCCTGGTGAGGGGCGAGACCATCGGAATGATGATGTTCGAGGAGACCGTCAAGCGTACGGCGCTCGGGCTCATCGGCGTTGAACTAAATAGGAGTCATCATGAAACTGACCTTAGAGCACTGGCCGATTTCGAGGGCGCTTATGCTGCTACTCTTGGGACTGGGCGCTGCTTCCTGTACGATCATTTTGGCAGTACTGGCTTTGATAATGTACTTGATCGGGCAAGATACATGGCTAACGCTCTTGGCTGTGGCTATCTCTTTCTCGATCACCTGTCTATCCTGGTTTCTGGCATGGCTGACGGAGACGAGCGAAGGCTAATCGACAACGCTATGACGTCTATCAAGACGCTGGCCATGGAAACAAACATGGGGATAGTCCTCGTGTCACACCTAAGGAGACCATCCAATGGTAACTCTCATGAAGAAGGCGCAACAACTAGCCTATCTCAGCTTCGCGGTTCTCATGCTATCGCTCAGCTCAGCGACATGGTTGTGGGTCTGGAACGAGATCAGCAAGATGTAAACAACCCCGACCTCACCACGCTCCGGGTGCTCAAAAACCGATGGACTGGCGAGACGGGCCTAGCAGGATACCTACACTATGACAGATACACCGGAAGACTCCGGGAAGTCGATGGTCCGAGTGCCGGACCTAGCGGTCGACCCTTCGAAGGTAGTGACTCCGAAATATTCTAAGGACTCGACAGTCATTACCGGGGTCGTCGAGGGCGTTCCGATCATCGGGGTACACTCTGAGGAGGAGGTCTTCGTTCTCCCGATCAGCTTGTTCCACCTGATGATGGAAGCCTACGTCGACGTGTACACAACAGAGGAGGCGTACCACTGATGGACGACGTATGGGACACACTTCAGAACGAGACGGACGTAGCTAAACTCATCGAGGTCTACGAGATGGGTCAGGACAAACTTCACATCATCAAGGAGCAGATCCGTGAAGGAGACCGAGAGCATAACAAAATCGTCTACTACCTCAAACTCATTAAAGCTCGCATTGTTGAACTCTCAGATCGAGTTCCTGACGGAGCAACTGAGGTACGAGAGGGAGACCCACAAGGAGGAGATCCAGAAGCTCAAGGATGAGCTGAGGCACCTCAGGTGGAGCCATAGGCTATGAACACCGAAGACGATCTGATGAGGGCGTCAGCCCTCGTCTCCATGCTCGCGATCGTTGGTGACGTCGACGAGGTCCTGGACAGCCGTACGCTCTTCGGGCTCAACTTCAACACGTACGACCTGGACCAACTCCGGTTGGCCCTGGCGTTCATGCTAGTCTATAAGGACATGGAATGATGAGTGACAAAACCCAGCATTGTCCCGGCTGCAAGACCCGCCAGGACGAGATCGAAAGCCTACGCTACGCAGCCCACTCTGCGATCGACGATCGGAAGATGCTGCTGAAGGAAACGAAACGCCTGCTCATGGAGGTCGAGATCTACGAGAACGCCCTACGCAAGATCACCGAGTGCCCACACCCCATCCCAAGGGCTGACGGCATGGTGGATATGGATTGGAACCCTGCCCGCATGGTGCAGATAGCCGAGGAGGCCCTGAAAGAATGGACTTAATCTTCGACATCGAGACGAACGGACTGCTAGACAGCCTGGACCGGATACACTGTATCTCCGTCATCGACTTGGAAAACCCCTACAAGGTCCTCGACTTCGGACCGAAGGACATCGCCGAGGGGATCGAGTACATCATGAAGGCCGACACGTTGATCGGACACAACATCATCCGGTTCGACATCCCGGCCATCAAGAAAGTGTACCCCTCGTTTGACTTTAAGGGGACACTAGTGGATACGCTCGTGGCGGCTCGGGTCATTTGGCCTGACGTCCGCGACCGCGACATGATCCTCCGCCAGCGGGACCCTGAGTTCCCTGGTAAGATGCTCGGGAAGCAAACCCTCGGTGCCTGGGGCCGACGCCTCGGGGTCGCCAAGGGGGACTATGACGGACCGTGGGAGACCTGGAACCGGGAGATGCACAACTACTGCATCCAGGACGCCCGGGTCACCCTGACACTCTACAACAAGATCCTCGCCAAACACCTCGACCCGCGTTGCTGGTACCTGGAGCACGAGGTATCCAAGATCCTATGGGAGCAAGAAACACATGGATTTGCATTTGACGTTGACGCCGCTTCAGATCTATATGGCAGGCTATGTGGGAGGCGTGACGAGCTTAATACTGCTCTGGCAGGTCTGTTCCCTGATTGGGAAGTGCGTACGCCGTTTGTCCCCAAAGCGAACAACAAGAAGCTAGGGTATGAGAAGGGTGTCCCAACCGAGAAGGTCAAGGTCATCCAGTTCAACCCCAACAGCCGAGATCATATCGCGAACCGTCTTGTCGAGAAGTACGACTGGAAGCCGACGGAGTTCACGCCGGAGGGTAAGCCCCGGGTGGACGAGGTCGTTCTGGGTAAGCTCGACTATCCCGAGGCCAAGCTACTGGCCGAGTCTTTCCTCATCGCGAAGCGCATTGGTCAACTTGCTGAAGGCCAGAACGCTTGGCTGAGGATGGAGAAGGACGGGGTCATCCACGGCTCGGTCAACGGTAACGGCGCAGTAACAGGGAGGATGACACATGCGTACCCCAACATGGCCCAGGTTCCATCTACTCGTGCGCTTTATGGAGCTGAGTGTAGGAGTCTTTTTGTCGCTCGCCCTGGTCACCTTCTGGTTGGCTGTGACGCTGATGCTCTTGAGCTTCGCCTACTCGCCAGCTATATGGCCTACTTTGATGATGGGGCTTATGTAGATGTGGTCCTCAACGGCGATAAATCGAACGGCACGGACACTCATTCTCGAAACGCTGAGGCGCTCGGTTGTGATCGGGACACAGCTAAGACGTGGTTCTACGCCTTCATATACGGAGCTGGTAACAAGAAGCTGGGAAGCATCCTGGGAGGTAGTGCGAAAAGAGGAGCTGCTTCAAAGGCTGACTTCTTTAGATCACTGCCTGCACTCGGCAAACTTGTCGAGACAGTCAAGACTACAGCCACCCAAAGGGGACACCTCAAGGGACTGGATGGTCGTGAGTTGCCCATCAGATCGCCGCACGCGGCGTTAAATACCCTGCTCCAGTCCGCTGGTGCAGTCGTAATGAAGCAGGCCCTGGTCATCCTCGACGAGGACATCAAGGCCTACAACGAACCGGCTCACTTCGTCGCGAATGTACATGACGAGTGGCAACTTGAAGTGGAGGAAGGTAGTGCAGAGCGACTGGGACGAAGAGCAGTTGACGCTATTCGAAGAGCTGGTGACGAGCTTGGGCTTAGATGCCCTATGGACGCCCAGTATTCCGTCGGACGAACCTGGGCCGACACCCATTGAGGAACAGATTGACTTCGACGAAATCTGGGCCGAAAAATTAAGGAATAAGTATGGCATCGCCAAGCCATTTGCTGATTGATGGAGACATCCTTCTCTATCAGACCACCCAGTCTTGTCTCAATGAGGCGGACTGGGGGAACACCTATGTCACCTGTTGGATGGACCTCGGGGAACTCAAGTTCCTCATCAACACCATCCTGAACCGCTGGATGGAGGAGCTCGATGCGACCAGTTACACGATCTGTCTTTCGGACTATGAACGGAACTTTAGGAAGGAACTTGATCATAGCTACAAGGAGCAGCGGGATGGATCAAAGAAACCCGTCGGCTACGCGCGGGCTTATGAGTGGATACAGGGAATACACCCGTGTCGAAAGGTGGAAACGCTGGAGGCAGACGATGTTATGGGCATCATGGCCACGAACGGAGAGACGGAAAACCCAATCGTGGTCAGCGACGACAAAGATCTGCGGCAAATCCCGGGACGACTTTACGTTCCACGTCGCAGGGAACTCCTTACCATCACGCCTGAAGATGGCTATCGGTACCACATGCACCAAACTCTGGTGGGCGATCGGGTCGATAACTACCCGGGGTGCCCGGGGATCGGGGAAGTACGGGCTGCAAAGGCTCTCGACGATAAGCATGTGGAGGACCTCTGGCCTACCGTCGTGGGCTTATATACTAGAGCTAAACAGACTGCTGAAGACGCAGTGCATCAAGCGCGACTTGCAAAGATCCTTCAGCACACAGACTACGTAAAAAGAAAGGTAAAATTATGGGAGCCAAGTGTGAGTTCTGTGGTAGTCGAGACAAGGCGTGTTCCTCCTTCAGGGAGTACGCGCACTGCGACGAAGCCCTCTTCCACGCCAACATCGACTGGGACGAAGCCGTCGACTCCGAACTTCGATACTACCCCAATGAAGGCGGTCTCGAACCTGAGGTCAAGACGCTAGGCCGAGCCGAGGATGTCATCAACATCCCGGAGCACTACGCCAAGTGGAAGATCGAGCCTATCACCTTCGTCATGAAGAACGGCCTTCCGTTCGCTGAGGGGAACGTCATCAAGTACACCATGCGCCACCGGGACAAGAACGGCCTGGAGGACATCAAGAAAGCCATTAAGTACTTGAAGTTCATAGCAGAAGCAGACTACGGGGTGGAGCTTTAGCTCCCCCTTTTTCTATTAGGGGCGCTTTAGGAAGGATACAGGATGCAAATTCCTTACATCTCCAGGGAGTTACTAACCTTCCTGGAAGAAATTTATCCGTTGCGGATGCCCACTGTTGACGAGACAGAACGAGAAATCTTCGTCCGAGTTGGTCATCGCGAGGTTATCCGCACTCTTAAGAAGTTCCATGATGAGCAAGTTGCGAACAGCATGGAAGGAAGGTTATACAAGAATGTGCATGTCTAAACCCAAGATGCCGAAGATGCCGACCCCGAAGGACCCGGTCCTGCCCGCGCAGCCTATTGCGCCGCAGAACCCTGCGTCTCTCCAGGTCGGCCGTAAGGACGAGGATGATGCAACCAGCAAGCTGAACGCCAACAAGGCCCGTAAGAAGCTCCGCATCAAGCGGACTGACTCGGTGTCTACGCAGGGCGGACAGAGCGTCGGTGGTGCCTCTGGCGTCCAGGTGAACTAACATGTGTACCTCAAGTGGCCGCAAGGCGGCCTCCGAGGGGCTCACCGCACAGCGTCGGGCTCCCGGTCGCATGGTAAGTAAATCCAAGTTCGTGGGCGGTCAAGCCGCTCTCTACAAACAAGTCAGTGTCAGCGGGGACTACATGAAGGGCCTGTACAACCAGGCAACCCGCGCCAACGATCGCATGGGTGCCGAAGCCGGTGGGAGCACCATCGACGCCCGGGCCTACGGCGGTACATCGCGTGACACGGGCGGCGAAGCTAACAACACCGAGGTCAGTTTCTCCGGCACGCCCTCCCTAGGTGTCACCGGTGGTACCTATACGGGTGCCTCAGGGCGCAAGTACAACATCAACCGCTCCTCGATAAGCAAGTACGGCTCTGGTGAGACCGGTGGCGACGTCCAGAGCATGACCACCACCTTCGGGGTCGGTAAGCGACAGCCTCAGGGTACCGTCATGGACAAGTCCGCGAACACCGCTGGTGCCCCCAAGCGTACGTTTGGTGTCAAGAATATGTCCAGTCCTGATGAAGATCCTGATCGGTACAAGAACTGGAACGTCGGTGCCGTCAAGGGCGGTGTTGACGTCGGCAAGACCGAAGAAGAAGCCCGGGCCACCTATAAGGACTTCGGGATGGACTTCGACAAAGACGAGTATCGCGGTGCGTTCTACAAGACCGAGAAGGGCCTTGCGAACCAACAGCGTTCCAACGTCGCCGGTAAAGAAGGCGCTCGCCGCAAGGTCAACCGGATCCGCAACGCCAACAAGGGCGGGATCGGTGCAGACCGTGGAAACCGTCGCCTGAAGGGCAAGAAGCAGGGCAACCTGCGGATTAGCTCGGCCGGTGTACAAGGCGGTGGAACTGGCGGGGGCACGACCCTTAGCTAATGGAAACCAAAGGCGTGGCTGAAGCCCGGTACGAAGCATTGATGCGCAATCGCGAGACAGTGCTAAAGCGTGCTAGGGAAGCCTCGGCCCTCACTATACCCAACGTGATCGTCCGCTCAGGACACACGGAGACGAGTGAGTTGCCGACGCCCTTCCAGTCTGTGGGTAGTCGCGGGGTTCGTAACCTCGCATCCAAGTTCCTGCTCTCCCTCTTCCCGCCCAACGTACCGTTCTTCAAGTACACGATCGACGACCTCGCGGTCGAAGAGATTGAACAAGAGGCCGGGTCAGAGGGTCGCGGTGAGATCGAGAAGGCGCTAGGTAAGCGCGAACGACTGGTCATGAAGGAGATCGAGTCGTCCTACTTCAGGACGGCAGCCTTTGAGGCTTTTAAGCATCTGATCATCTCGGGGAACGTCCTTATGTTCGTTCCTGAAGATGGGATGGCTCAGGTCTTTGGCTTGGATAAGTTCGTGGTCTCTAGGGACCCCTCGGGGACCGTCCTTGAGATCATTCTCAAGCAGTCATTTGCCCCGAGTACTTTGCCCCCCGAAGCGCAAGCATTGCTCGGTGGAGGGGGCACAAACATGGGTATGGATGCCCAGACAGTGAACCTGTACACTGGTATCCGTAGGACCCAGAAGGGAAAGTACGAAGTCATCCAAGAGGTTGGTGGCAAGATCATTCCCAATACCCGCAAGGTCTTCGACGAAGAGTCCTGCCCTTGGAAGGCCCTCCGGCTGACCAAGATTGACGGCGAGGATTACGGTCGTGGCTACGTGGAGGATTACCTCGGTGATCTCATCTCCCTTGAGGGGCTGTCTCAGACGCTCCTGGAGGGCAGCGCAGTTGCTGCCAAAATCATTACCCTGGTCAACCCCAACGGGACGACCAACATCAAGGACATCGCCCAAGCCGAGAACGGCGCGGTGATTGCCGGATCTCCCGACGAGGTCGCCATGTTGCAGGCTGAGAAGCGTGCTGACATGAGCGTTGCTCAGACGCAGGTCCAGAACCTCACACAGAACCTGTCCTTTGCATTCCTCATGAACACTGCTATCCAACGGCAGGCGGAGCGGGTGACTGCACAGGAGATCAGGTTCATGGCGCAGGAACTTGAGTCGGCCCTAGGTGGCTTGTACTCACTCCTCGCTCAAGAGTTCCAGCTTCCGATGGTACGTATCTTCGAGAAGCGCATGGAAAAGAACCGCAAGGTCCCGCCCTTGCCGGATAACATCACGATGCCTACCGTGGTCACCGGGCTCGACGCCCTGGGCCGTGGTCAGGACCTCCAGAACCTCGATGCGTTCCTCATGGGACTCGGGGAGCTCATGGGGCCGGAGATCCAGAAGTACCTCAACTTCCAGGAATACATCAACCGGCGTGGTGCGGCACTTGGTATTGATATGAACAATCTTATCAAGACGGACGAGGAGATTGCACAAGCGGAGCAACAGGCCCAGATGATGGGTCTTGCCCAGAACATGGGACCGCAGGCCATCCAGGCCTTCGCCCAGATCCAGGGTAAGCAGATGGACGGTGATGCCAAGGTGGCTGCCGCCGCTGCGAAAGAAGAAAAAGGATAGTACATGTCAACCGAACGTGAGGCCATGCCCGAAGACGCCACACAGAGCATGATCAATTCTGTGAACTCGACGGATAACGTGGACGAACCGAAGGAACCAAGCCGCCCCGAGTGGCTCCAGGAGAAATTTGAGTCTCCTGAGCAGCTCGCGAAGGCCTATGACGAACTACAGCGCAAGCTGGGGCAATCCAAACAGCCCGCACCAGATCTGGACAAGCAGGAAACCCTGCAAGATCCAGCGGAGCAGACAGAACAACCCGACAGGTCACAGCAAGTAGACCAATCTGCTCCACTCCTTCCTGGTCTTGACAACGACACAGTCGAGTCAATCAGCGATTATGCGTGGGAGAACCAGTCACTGAGCGACGATCATTACGAGACCCTGGCTAAAGCAGGATACTCTCGTGACATGGTCGACGCCTACATGGCCGGTCAGTTCACCATGGCCGAGCAGGGCCACAACCAGCTCATGGAAGCCGGTGGCGGTGAAGGAAACGTACAGACGATGTTCCAGTGGGCTCAACAGAACCTCCCGGAACAACAGATCACAGCCTATGACGAGATGTTCGATCGTGGCGGCCCGGAAGCCTTGATGGCCATGGAGAACCTCCGCGCGAAGTTCGACAACGCAGGCGGATCTAGCGCATGGCAAGGCGTGGTTGGAGCCAACGCCCCGTCGCATGACACTTCGGTGTTCCAGAGTAACGCAGACGTGATCGAGGCTATGTCCGATCCCCGTTACCACACGAACCCGACGTATCAGCGGCAGGTCATCGAAAAACTAAATAGATCTAACGTCAAGATCTAACCATTGCGGGTTTGCTCCTGGCCCGCTATAGGTCCCCCTGGGTTTTGCCTACCTCCTGCCCGGGGGGACCACCTAATGGAGAGCGACATGACACCAACTTGGATGCCGATCGCCCAGACCTATGTCGGCACAGACGAAGTACGGGGTTCTAAACACAACCCTAAGATTGTAGAATGGTTCAAAGACGTAGGACACGGATGGGTCAAAGACGATGAAACTCCTTGGTGCGCTGCTTTCGTGGGCGCGGTCCTGGAGGAAGCCGGGTACACCTCTACCCGTGCCCTCAACGCGCGTTCTTATCTCACTTGGGGTCATAAAGCCAAAGACCCCAGCTACGGAGACATCGTCGTCTTCTGGCGAGGAAAGAAAGACGGATGGCAAGGACACGTAGCCTTCTTCGTAAAGGAGACTAAGGAATATGTGTGGGTTCTTGGGGGTAACCAATCCAACTCAGTCAACATCCAACGATACTCAAAGTCCAAAGTACTGGGCTACCGCAGGCCCGCGACTCTTAAAGCTTCACGCACAGTTACAGGTGCCGGTGGTGTGGTCGCAGGTGAAGCTATCAGGCAGACCGCCGAGCGGGTTGACGAGACACGGGACATCCTCCTAGGGTTTCCCAATGAGTACATCCAGTATATCGGTCTAGCCCTCATGGCCCTCAGTGTCGGACTTATCGTGTACGCACGTTACGACGACATCAAGAAGAAGGGCCGATAGATGAGCAGTTTCTCAGAAAAGTACATCCCAGACGAAGACGCCAACGGACTCTTCTTCTCTCACCTCACTCTGAACGGTGACGGGACCACCCGGGACATGAACGTAGACGGGTCGGTTACCCCTCAGTACTTCTACTGGGGTCCAGCCGCTGGTAAGGTGGGCGTTGTGTCCTCGTTCGCCTTCGAGATGACGGACGCGAAGAACTGGTCTCTGGCCGAGTTTGCCAACCTAGGGTCCGCCCTTACGAACGGCCTCGCGATCGAACTGTACGACACCGTACTTGACTCGGTCGTGGCCGACTTCACCGATGGCGAAGACATCAAGTCCAACCAAGAGTTCTACCAGTACTTCTACGACGCATCCTACGATGACTGGGGCTCAGGCGACACTGAAGCCATGCTCCACGGCCATCTCAATCTGAACGTGACCATCGGCGCACCGCTCATCATCAAGGATGACTTAGTGCTGCGTGTCGGGGTGCTCGACAACCTGACCGCTGTAACCAAGCTGCACTTCAACATCTCCGGTTTCTATGGAGTTGGGCGGCCCGGTAAAAGCGGGACGAGGGCGTACTGATGGAAGACCTACTTAACAAGATTGTAGGACAGATCGGCGACCTGATACCCTCATGGGTACCTTGGGTTGCCGGGGGTTCTACCGTAGGCCTGATCGTGCTGGCAGTGCTGGCACCTTCGGTCCTCCAGATCGCAGCCAACTGGCTCTCGGCCCTGTCGCCCATCCTACGGGGTGTCGCCTCAGGGATCGTAGAGTTTGTTAAAGCTCTGTGGTCTGGATTTCTCGATATGACCGATAACGGTCGTAGCTTGCTGTTTGTGGGGGCTGTGGCCCTTGCAGCCTACCTATGGGGGTACACCCACGGGGCAGGCTCAAGGACGCTCCTACCCCCCTTGAACAGCGTTCGTGAGGCTATTGTGCCGCTACCTACCCCTAGACCTTCCAATTGGAAGGACTGGCTGGGCAGCTGATGCACATTAACCACAGATTGAAGCTGGTCTTCTGCCGAGTGCCTAAGACAGCTTCCACTAGCTTTATGCGAGCCATCGGCCACTGGGATCTAACCCCCCAGGTGGCTGCCGGTAAGCATACCCACGCGATGTTCCGTGAGATGACAGACAAGTTCATCGAGGAGTATCGTGACTACCGGTGGGTCGGGATGGTGAGGAACCCCCACGATTGGGTCCCCTCGCTCTACTCCTGGATCCACAACAACCACCCCAGGATGAAGCAGACCGTATTCGGAAGCACCGAGGTCCCGCATAACTGGGTGGAGTTCCTACAGGCGCTGAAGGCAACCCCGATGGACTGGCTGTCTGACCCAAGGGTCCAGGACCGCATCGAGGTCTTCCGCATGGAGGACATCCCTTTGATTGAGGCGTCATTTGACATTAAGATGCCCCATCAGAACCGCACGGCCAAACCCCGTGAGTTCAACCCAACTCTTCACGAAGATGCTCTCGTTCAACAGATATTTCACAGAGAGTTATCTTTTTACAAATGAACCGACTGGATATTGAAGTGACCCAATGCGGGCTCCTACGGGACCACCGCCACGGACAATCCTTTCTAGTTCCGCATAGGTTCTACCACAACCAATATAAGGATAAGGACAATGGCTGCTGCCACTCCTTCTGCTATTGGTGGTATCGACCTCTCCGCTCTTAGCGGTACCTATGCCACCGACAATGCCCTCTTTCTGAAAGTATTTGGCGGCGAAGTCCTGACTTCGTTCGCTCAGAACACGGTCATGATGGGCCGTAACTTCGTCCGCACGATCTCCAGCGGTAAGTCTGCACAGTTCCCGATGATCGGCCGTACCTCGGCTGCTTACCACACCCCTGGTGCGGAAATCACGGGCGACGAGATCGAGCACAACGAGAAGATCATCGTCATTGACGACCTTCTGGTTGCTTCGGCGTTCCTGTCGAACATCGACGAAGCCAAGAACCACTATGACGTTCGCGGCCCCTACAGCCGTGAGCTTGGTCTGGCCCTCGCCAACCAAATGGACAAGCACATCCTTCAGCAGTTCCTGATCGGTGCCAACGACGCTACCGCTGCTCCTTCGAGCGAAACGGATCGCGTTGGTACGGTCATCGACCGCACGGATGCTGGCCTCACGACGCCTGCTTCGGACTCGTTCCTCGGTCAGGCCAACGGCCAGAACCTCGTTAAGGCCCTCTTCGCGGCTGCTCAGTCGCTCGACGAAAAGAACGTGCCGAAGGACGGCCGCTTCGCCATCGTCAAGCCGCAAGAGTACTATGCCCTTGCTAACCTGGATGCCATCGTGTCCGCAGACTTCGCTCGCCGCAACATCGGTGGCCGTGAGTCGGGCATGGTCTTCCAGATCGCTGGCATCGAGATCCTTGCTTCGAACAACCTGCCGACGGCTGACCTTGACGCCACGACTGGTGCTCCCCCGCTGACGGGTGACGCCACTGAGCGCCACGCTATCGACGCTTCGAACACGGCTGCTATTGTCGGTCACCCGAGCGGTGTCGGTACGGTCAAGCTGATGGACCTCGCCACTGAGATGGACTACGACATCCGTCGCCAGGGTACCCTGATGGTTGCCAAGTATGCAGTTGGTCACGGCGTCCTGCGCCCTGAGTGCTGCGTGCAGATCATCGACGTGCAGGGCTCTTAATCCTAATTAGTGGAGAAGACCCATGTCACACTTTGCTGCAACGAAGATCTTTGAAGATCTTATGGATACCGAAGGCGGTACCCAGACGATCGCAAACCTTCGCGCTTACTACCAAGCGTACCTGACGGAGCAAGGCTCCAACGGTGCGGTTAGCTACGAGAAGTGGCTGGCCTGTGTAGAAAGCTACATGCGGAACTCGGCTCTGCCGGGTGCTGCGTAACTTACCCAATGGGGGAGACTTTGGGGAATACCCATTGTCTCCCCTTTTTTTTAAGGAACCATCATGGCATACGTGAAGGACACACCTGCTCGCACCGCCACTAAGGCGACGAAGCACGACACCAACACTCAAAACGCCAGGGCTCTCTGGGTAGGTACTGCCGGTACTGCTAACCTCACAGACCCTGAAGGAAACACCATGGCCGACTTCCCACTGGTTGCCGGTCTCAACCCGATCCAGGTATCGCGTGTCCGCACTGGCGGGACTGCTGACGACATCTGGCTCCTGTCCTAGGAGGGCGCTATGCTCGGACTAGGTATCAGCTTATCCAACGCTGCTCTCATGGGTGCTGGCGGTGGAGGAGGGGGCTTCAACCCTTCTCAACTTACTCTACTCGGGGCGTACGAGATGTTCGACCGCTCCTCGACTTTTCAGGGCTATCGCAACCTTAAGGCCAACACTGGGACCTACGTCCCGCTCAGCAAGACCAAGGTCGATACGACCCCCCTTGGTACGATCATGGACAAGTCGCAGCTCCCTGGCTGGGACGGTACTCAGACCTTCCAAGAGTGGCTCGATGCCACAACCCCGGATGTCGACCACGACTTCTCCAGCGACCCCGGGTACACCTTAGGTGCTGGCTGGGCCATCACCGGTGGCAACCTCGTGGCAACGGCGGCAAACTCTTTAGCGACCTACAACTTCGGCGCGGAAGACAACACCTACTACTACTACGAGCTGACCTTCGGGTCCTACACCTCGGGTAACGTGGGGGTGGACTTCGGTGGCAACACCGGGACAATTAATGTCTCCGGGGCCGCCTCGACGACCTACCAAGGGGTCATCTGGTCCGGAGCCTCTGGCAACGGCAACGTAGAGATCACACCAGTGTCCGGGAACTACGAGATCGCCTCGATCAAGGTATGGAAGACCCCAGGGAACCACGTCTTTGCCACAGGTAACGACCGGGGCACGGCACAGACCGACGGCAACGCCATCACCTACCTCAACACTCTTAACGGTGACTGGTTCATCGGCGACGAACTAGTAACGATCGCTGGTACTAACATCTCCGGTCTGGCCATGTTCGATCCGAACGACACCGGCGTTATGAGTGCATACGGCGGCATAGCCCACATCGGCCTCAACGCTACTGCCGAAGACAGTATCCTATTTAGCAACCAGACCGGTGGCGGATCGTTCACCCCGAACCTATACATTGACGACGGTGCGAACACCGAGGACCTCTACACCAGAGGATCCGCGAACGTCGCCCTACAGCTCGCTGAGTGGAACGTCAACGGCGGCACTTCGTACCAAGTGTGGGAAGACGGCTCTTCTGTTGGGAGCGGCACGCCTACTTACACGGTGGACATGACCGGGCAATCTAACAACATCTCCATCGGCACGACTGTTGAAGGTAATGACTCGTTAGACGCTTACGGTGCCCTCTACGCGGTGTACTTCTACGAAGGCGATCGGTCAGCGGACCTGTACACCTACGTCAACACCAACACTGGGGAAAACTTCTAATGACCCTTTACGCAATGACTGAGTTAGAGGCGGTCAACATCATGCTCGCCTCTGTCGGTGAAGCGGAGGTCACAACTATCGAAGACGAGACCATTGAGGATGCCCAGATGGCCCTCACTACGCTCCGGCAGGTCTCACGCGAAGTCCAGACAGTTGGGTGGCACTTCAACACCGACTACGACTACCCTATATCTGTGAACGTGGACAACAAGCTACCGTACCCTGTTACGGCTGCCCATGTGGACCCTATGGACACCGAGAGCAAGGACCTCGTCAAGCGCGGGGACTTCATGTACGACCGGGTCAACCGGACGTTCGTGTTCTCTGCCGGGACCACTGTCAAGTTCAAAGTCACTTGGCTCCTGGACTTCGGGGATCTCCCCCAAGCCTGCCGGGAGTACATCACCTACCGCGCCGCCCGGCGCTTCGGTAAGAACGTCATGGGCGATGAAGCTACGGTCCAGTTCTCCTCTCAGGACGAACAGATGGCCCGGGCTAACTTCCTGGCCGACGAAGCTCGTCGCGCTGACCACAACATGATCACGGACTCGTGGTCGACCTCTCGGATGTTCTACCGGAGACGGAACACCATTGGAGGTTCCTAATGCCTAGAGTACTTGGGAACATCCCAAACTTCATCAATGGCATCAGCCAACAACCTGCGGCCCTGAGGCTCCCGTCTCAGGCCCAGAGCATGACTAACTGTTACCCTACGGTGGCCAAGGGCCTGTCTAAGCGCCCTGCACTGGAGCATGTCACCAAGATCTCGAACTCCCAGGCCGACAACGCCTTCGTGCATCTGATCAACCGCGACGTCACCGAAAGGTATGTCGCCATAGTCGACTACTCGGACACCCAAAAGGTCCGGGTCTTTGACTTCACAGGTGCTGAGGCTACCGTGACCTTCACGGCTACCACGGCGTATGTCCCCACGGTCCCGTCGACTAGTATGGCGGCCCTCACGGTGGCGGACTATACGTTCTTCGTGAACAAGTCGAAGGTCGTGGCTAAGGATGCTGGTACCGTTGCATCGCGGCCTTATGAGGCCCTAATCTCCTTCGGTACGGTCCAGCCTGGATCCGAGATCAATGTTATTGTGACAGAGGCCACCGTAGGGACCTCTACGTACACCCTGGCCATTGGCGACACTGACCCCTCAGAGCTAGACACTAGCTACGCGGCAGGTCAGATCGTGGCCCGGATGCAAAGTGGTGCTGGTTCGCCAGCCACTGGTCCGGCCTTGGGTGCCAACTTCACTTCTCACAGCCTCACCGAGACTGCCGGGTCCGTTATCTACCTCGCCAACTCCACCAATGACTTCACGGTCACGGTGCGGGACGGCTCGAACGGCCTCGGGATCAAGGTGATCAAGGACAAGGTCCAGTACTTCGAGGATCTGCCTCGGGCAGGCGAAGAGGGCTTCGTGGTCCAGGTCGCTGGTGACCCCGTGACATCCTTCGGTTCCTACTGGGTGACCTTCGAGAATGCTGGTATCCCTGTCTGGAAAGAGAGCGCCCAACCGGGCATTGACAATCAACTTGACGGGGCGACCCTACCACACACCCTGGTCAATACCGGGGCTCTCGCCTTCACATGGGATGAGGCCACCTGGGATGACCTTGCAGTCGGAGACACAGACACCAATAGTTTCCCGAGCTTCATCGGGGAGACCATTAACGACATCTTCTTCACGGAGAGTCGCTTGGCCTTTCTGGCTGGTGAAAGTGTCATTATGTCACAAGCCGGGGAGTTCTTTAACTTCTTCCGTACGACGACAACTGCGCTTGTGGACGGGGACCCGATCGACGTAGGGACTAACCACACCAAGGTTAGCATCTTGCGCCATGCGGTACCGTATCAGGAACAGCTGCTTCTGTTTAGTGATCAGACTCAGTTTCGCCTCACGAAGGGGGACCTCTTATCACCATCTACTGTTGGTATCGACCCGATTACCGAGTTTGAAAGCTCTATCCAGGCGCGTCCAGCGGCTGTGGGGAACTTCATCTTCTTCGGTGTCGAGAAGAGCGACTATGCTTCCGTACGAGAGTACTACGTCGCTGATGACTCGCTGCGCAACGATGCTCGTGAGATCACCGGCCACGTACCTCGCTATCTACCAAGCGGTATCAAGCGTATCGCGGGCTCGTCGAACGAAGACGTGATCATCATGCAATCGTCAGGCAGCGCGGTTAACGAGCTGTTCGTCTACAAGTACTTCTGGTCGGGACAGAACAAAGTCCAGTCGGCCTGGGGTAAGTGGTCGTTCCCTGACGTTGACGCGATCCTCGGCTTCGACTTCATCAAGTCCACACTCTACGTCGTCACCAAGCGTGGCGATGGGGTCCACCTGGAGAAGATGGAGCTTGACACCGGGTCAGAAGACGACTCGGGGACTAGCTACGACTACCACCTGGACCGCAAGACGTTCTCGACTAATGCTGACGTAACCGGTACTTACTATGGAGAGAACCTTGACCATACAGCTTATACTTTCGCTGACATTGACTGGGATAATACTGTCGAGCCTGTATGTGTTGGCATCGCTGGAAACAGTGCGACTTACCCGGTTGGCTACAACGTCCCCTTCTTGCAGTTCACAGCAAATCTACTTACCAAGTCAGAGGCGCTAGATCACGCGGACTGGACGAAGACAGGCGCTGCTACCATTACGCAGACGACCCTGACGTCACCAACAAACACCGCCACGATGGACGAGATCACGTTCACCGCTGGTCCCACCGATGGTGTCCTACAGACCTACACTCCAGACGCTTCATCTATGGAGGTCGGCGACTCGTGGAACTATGCGTTCTACTACGAGCCTACAGGGACTGCCGGGGTCTTCAAGACCAAGATCAGGTTCGCCACTGGGGGTACCCCGGAGGAGTCCGAGATCACGGTCGATACGTCTACCAATACGATCACCGTAGGTCCGACCAACGGTGGTGTGGCTACCATCACACCGCTCAATGGAGGGTTCTACCGTGTCAACATCGGTAAGACGATCACTAACGCAAGCAATGCAGACGTTGAAGTCTACATTACGCAGGGTGCAAGCGGTACATTCCGCTGCTGGGGCCACTACCTTAACTCAGGCCTTACGGCTGGATACTACATCGGCACCGATGCGACCAACGAGAACGAGGCCCTTGTCTACGAAGGTGACTTGACTGCTGACGACTTCGCCTTTGGCATCCCCTACACGGCAGAGTATGTCGTGTCGGAGCTTGTCGCTAAGGCCCCGTCGAGTACTGGAGGCGGGGACCAACAAGGGGGCGGTACCGTCCCGATAACCGAAGCTCGAAACCAACTCTACTGGTTGAACTTCAAGTACGACGATACAGGGTACTTCAAGGTCCAGGTAGACAATGTTGGGCGTGACGCGAACACCTACGTGTTCAACGGTCGCGAGTCGAGCTATGTCGACAACGAAGTAGGGGCGCTCCCGATCAAGAGCCGGGGGTCCTTCCGAGTTCCTCTTCTGGGACGATCAGATCGTATTACGGTCACGGTCACCTCGGATGACATCCTTCCGTTCAACCTTATCAGTGCGGACTGGATGGCGAACCTACACATGAAGTTCAAGAGAGCATAATGAAGCAATGGGAGTTGGCAAGGCGGGAGGATGTCCAGCACGTTATGGACAACATCCGCAAGGAGGACTTCATTGAAGGTCTGGCGTTCCGGGGGATAGACATACGGCCTTGGGTGGTCGAGCACTATTCCCCCGGGCGCACCTACGTCCTCAGGGACACCGATGGTACCCCTGGGGGTATCGCGGGGACGGACCCTAATCCGTCAGAACAATACGGCCTAGTCTGGATGCTCGGGACACCTCTGATCGAACAGAGGAAGTTCAAGTTCCTGCGGGGCAGCAAGGATTGGATCGACGAAGCGTGCAGGCCTTACAAGGCCGTAGGCAACTTGGTCCATGCTGCAAACACTGTCCACCTCAGGTGGCTCCAGTGGTGCGGCTTCACCATGCTCCGTAAGGTCCAGGCAGGGCCGTTCAACGAAGATTTCATCGAGTTTATAAAGGTGATCGAATAATGTGTCTCATGCTAGGTGCAGTAGGCGCAGCAGGTGCAGCGGGTGGCGCGATGAGCGGTATCATGACCGCCGTGACATCCATCGCTGGTATTGGTATGAGTATCATGCAGTCCAATGCGCAGAACCAAGCTGCTGCCGCACAGTACAAGAACCAAGTCGAATACATCCAGCGTCAGGAAATCCAGACGCAGAAAACCCTAAACCAACAAGTAGCTCAGCAGTCTATGCAGACTCAGAGTGACACAGAAAAACTACAAGGCGAGAAGGCGGACAACTCTATCCGAGCCTACAAAGCCGCAAGCCGTGCATCAGCCGCAGCCGCCGAGAGTGGCGTTACCGGGCTCTCCGTCGATAACCTCATCGGGGACATCTGGGGCGAGGCTGGTCGCTACGAGAACAAGGTTGACCATAACGCTAAGGTGGGGCGTGCCCAGGCCAACATGAGCCTCAAGATGGCTCAGCGCCAAGGGTCCGCTCGGATCGCCTCTATGGAGATCCCGGTCAAGCCCAAGTTTAACACAGGCCTACAGATTGGCTCAGCAGTGCTGGGGGGTCTCTCTGGCCTAGCAAGCGCATTCTAAGGAATAGCTATGCCCGTATCAAGAAAGTCGCGTGTACAGGTCGACCCTGGGTTGAGAGACCCGGGGTTCAAGACCTACCGCGCTGAGTCGGTCCCTCACATTGACCCTCAGCGCAAACAGTCACAAGCATCAAACTACGAACGTCTTGCCCGCGACCTCGGGCAGTTTAACTCGAACCTCCAGTCCTTCGGTAGGGCCGTGGACGCCGCTAACAAGCGTGCCGAAGCCAAGGCCAAGAAGATGGAGGCCGAGAAGAAGGCCGCTGAGGCCCGTAAGAAACGTGAAGCTGCCTACGCTGCCCGCAAGAAGAGCGGTGGTGGTGGCTATCGCCGCAAAGGAAGGAAAGGACGCCGCACTCGCGAGCAGTGGCTCGAAGAGAAACGCGCAGCGTTCGAGAAGAAGTACACCCTTGAGAACAAGTACGGCAACGAGGTCTCGAAAGAGTACGACGCCGGGAAGCTCAAGGTCATCGGTGAAGCTGACGAAGATCCTGGCAGCGACAAGCGCGTCAAGGGTCTGCCCAACGAAACCCTGGAAGCCTATAAGGACCTGGGGGAAGTCAAGAAGGGCATCGGTAAAGAGTTCCACCAACAGCTCAAGGCTGAACGGGCGAACGAAGCTGCCGAAGGCTACAAGATAGCCGACCAGGACGAGCACGGGGAACCTGAGGTGGTCCCAACGGGGGCGTACACCGAAGAGGTTGGCCCCAAGGGCGATAAGATCATGGTCCCTGTGACCGTGCCTAAGGAGAAGCGGTTCATCACCGAAGACGAGATCATGATGGAAGGCCTGAAGAAGCAGGCGTTCATCGACTCGACTATGGGTTCCCATCCGCTGGTCCGTCGCCACTCCAAGTTCCTCAACTTCCAAAACACCCAGGCCCGTATCGCTGGACTGAAGGACGCTGAGCGCCAAGATCGGCACCATCAGGCCCTGAAGTTCCAAGAGAACACCGTCGTCGAGGAGATCAAGAAGGGCCAGGAGCTTGGGCTCAACCCTGACCAGATCGCCCAGATGGCTATCTCTACAGGCCTCCAGAATGCCCAGATAGTCTCCCCCGAGACCACAAAAGAGCATATCATCAAGACGACCATTGGTACCCTGGCGAAGACCCTGAAGGACCCCAACGTCGATCTGGACACCGTCCGGTCGGTCATGGCGTTCGCCCAGGGGTCACCAGATGCAGGCGTCGGGGTCACCTCGTGGCTCAAGCACCCGAAGTACCAGAAGAAGGTCGGTGCCCTGGTCAAGCTGGCCTCTAAGGTCTATGCCCGGGAAACGTCTAAGGAGATCGCCGCTGCCGAGGTCAAGAAGTACATGGCCGCTCGGGCTGACGGTAAGATGCCGACAGCGTTCCAGGACATTACCTTCCCGGTCAACGGCGAGACCCATACGGTCACCGCTGCGGAACAGCAGGTCATCCTGTCCGAGACAGTCGCCAACAAGGCGCTCTATCTCAACGGTAAGGACGGCCAGATGTATCCTGAAGAGGAGCACATCCCCCGCCTAGTGGCCGCGTTCAAGGACTTCCCGTTCCAACGCTCGGAGCATTTCGCTAAGATCTTCAAGGCGTTCCATGTCAACATTGGCGAGCAGATGCACCCACAGGACCCGAACTTCAAGAGGGCCAGGGCTCTAGCCGTCGAAATGTTGAACCAGGGACCCGAGGGTCTGGAGATGATCCGGCAGTACTTCGGTAACAAGCACATGCCCAAGTTCTGGGAAATGGCTTATGCCCTGGAACGGTCTGGCCCTCTCTCGGACGAGGACGTGATCCAGAAGCTCAACGTCTACCTTGACCACCGGAACACCCGGGCGAACGTAAAGCTCCCCAAGAGCCAATACGCGATCGCTAAGGGATGGCAACCGGACTACCTGGACAAGGAAGAGCGTGACCGGGCCATCGAGGTCGCTAAGGCTGACACCCTGGACGAGGAAGTCTCCGACAGTGAGTTCGAGACGCGCCTTGAGCAGATCGGTCAGCGCCTCCGTACGTTCAACCCGGAGTTCAACGGCCACAAGTTCAACGCTCGGGGTCTTACGGTCCCTGTGCGGGCCTTCTCCATGGCCTTGGAAGCTGGCTTCCCTCGGATCACGAAGGACTTCGGTCTGGAGGGAGACTTCCACATCCAGGCCACCGGTAACGGCATGTTCAAGATCGTCGACAAGAAGGGCGACATCCAGATCATCAAGAAGGGACCCTTAGCAGGACGCCCCGCGTTCCTCAAGCAGGAGACCATCATGACCGTCGGTAAGGACGCTGTTGACCGAGAGGCCCTCGTGGCTGGTAAAGAGAAGAGCCGTATCCGTGACCGGACGTGGTTTGGCTGGGCTGCTGAAAATCTCGGCTGGGACGACTATGACTATGTCCCGCACGAGCAGGCAGCTGACCGTCAACGCACCGAAGCCGGTGAACTGGAAAAGATAGCTAAAGAACATCCTAACGCGATGTCTGACAGAGGTATGTAATGGCAGAACCCCTCATCACTGAGGCAGACCAGGAGGAAGACCTGACTCTGCCTCCTGCTCCTGAAGTAGCCCCGGCTGCCGAAGGGGTTCCCCAAGAACCACCGCCTCCACAGCCCATCGAAGAAGAAGTTTCGGATGTGGATGCTAAACCCCCCGGGGAACCACCGGTAGCACCGGCCGAGCCTGTTCTAGCGGAGACGCCTCCGCCTGAGCCGGTCAACGAGTTCGACGCTAAGATCGCAGAGATTGACGCCAAGGACTACAACGAACTCTACGCTGTCACAGACAGTGATGTCTACAAGCCTGCCCACAGGCCGCTTACGGTCGAAGGGGCAGAGCAGTATTTGAAGATCAATGGCGGGCAGGACGACCGGGCAGACCCGAACACCCTGGACCTCCTGAGTTATGCAGCCTCGGACAACATCCTGACTAGGACGCTGATCCATGACGCTACCTCAGGGGCCATATCGAACATCGCCCTGGACTACCTCGCCCCTGAGCTTCTGAAAGAAGACCCTAACTTCAAGATCGACGAGACTGACCCGTGGTTCATGTCTCTGCCCCCACACCAACAGCGGCAGATGATGGAGTCGAACAACGAGATCCACTCTCAGCTAATCAAGAACCGGATCCTGCGCGAGCAGAAGATCGCGGACGAGTTTAGCCGGTCTGGGTGGGTCCAGTGGACCTCCGCGAGTGTCCTACAGCTTGTACTCGAAGGCGGACCTATCGGTCTGGCCGGTCGTGGTATCTCGGCTGTCACGGGCGCTGGCAGGGCCATCAACTGGGCCGCCACTGGCTTCGGTAAGGCTGCGCAACTCGCTCAGAACTCCAGGTACCTCGGTGCCGTCAAGGGGTCCATGAACGGCTTAGCAGGTGCCTCTACAGAAGCCTTCATCTCGTACAACATGAACGTGATTGGCGAGAACGAAGCACTCACTCAGGCCGCCCTCGGGACTGGCTTCGGTGGTGTGATCGGGGCTATCAAGCCCTCCTGGATGGGCGTTCACAGAGTTGACGTCGACCCGGTAGCTGCCAAGGCCGAGACCATTGACGCGCAAGCTGCGTTCCAGGCCAAGCAGGCCCGGGAGCGTGGTGAGGTCGTGGTCTATGGTGCCGAACAGGCCAAGCGTGGAGGGGACCCTGATGCCCCCTCTGGATCAACCGCACTCACCCCCCACAGGGCTCCGCTCGATGGGGACATCCTGTCACCCTCAGGGAAGGACCAGACGGGTACCATACGGAACCGCCATGCTGACGATGCGGAGTTCGAGGACCTGTCCCCGGAGAACCGCAAGACCACCACCGCTGAGACCAAAGGGGCTGACCCTGAGGACCTTATCGGTAGTCGTGCCGACGACGCCCCGCAGATACGCGAGGTCATCTTCAAGTCCGACGCTAAGCAGGTAGTCCGGGAACGTGGCCAGTCTAAGAACGCCACGGCTCACCTGGACAACGATGCGGAGTTCCTGGACGATGCCTTCGGTATCCTCTACGGCAAGATGTCCCGTGCCAACGCCGACATGCAGAAGCTCTTCGCTAATGCCTGGAGACGCCAAGGGTACCGCAACGAAGCAGCCCGCAAGGTCTGGACGATCGCAGGCAAGCGGGCCGATGACTTCGCTGCTAGGTCCGGTGATGACGTACGTCACGGCTGGGACAGTAAAGACGCGGCCATGAAGAACCTGGAGGAAGGCGAAGAGCTGGTCCAGGTCGAACTACCGGAAGGCACGAAGATCATCGAGGGCGGAGACGTCCTGGCTGACCGTGTCGGTGAAGCTGGCCAGATCATGTTTGGTGGTGGCAAGCTCGACGGCGGCCGCTTCAAGGCTGGACGGACGATCCCTAAGGGTAACCCGGATATGCTGCGTGGCAAGTATGCCGACGGACGGCCCATGCCCCCGGAGGCTATCGCTCGACGCAACTCCACCATGGAGGACCTTAACAAGCAGATCGACGACCCTGAGAAGATCGACCCGATTGATCCTAACGAGGCTGGCTCCGGTATCGGTGCTGACCGCGTCATGGACGACAAGGCGACTGTCCTGACCTCGGAGAATGCTACCAAGTGGGCACAAGACCCGGCCAATGCGCCCATGCGCGAAGGCTTTATCGGTCTGTCCCGCGTGGTCCGCATGATGCAGTCCAAGAACCCGTACCTAAGGTTGGGCACTCGGATGCTCTTCGGTGACTCGTTGATCTCTACCGGTAAGGACCGTGGGGGACCCCCAATGTCCACCAGTGGTCTCTCCACCGAGCAGATGCTCCGTCAGGCCTTTGACCAGGACCAGGACCTCATCACTGATGTGTTCCGGTATGGCGAAGCTGCTTACTACAAGGAACTCACGGCCTCGGGGCGTAAAGCTCCTAAGGGCCGGAAGCTCAAGAAGGAGTTCTCGGTCAACCTCAAAGAGTGGCAGGCTTACAAGAACGCCGGTCGCACCGCAGACTACACCGCCAAGTACGGCACGGCTCCACCGAAGTCCATCCAGGACGCCGGTAAGAAGCTGGACGATTGGAACAAGTCTATCCTGGAGGACATGCAGGATCCTGGGGCCAAGTATGGCAAGTCCGGGTCTGTACCTCCGGTGGCTGGGGCTGATCAGGTGGTCTGGAAGGAAGGGTACTTCCCGCAACAGGTCAGCAGCAACAAGATCGCTGCGTGGGCCAACAAGGGGTTCCCGGATGCTCTTAACCAGGTACTCAAGCGGGCTCTGTACAACAAGGCCCTCCAGACGAACCCTAACGTCAAGTTCGATGACTTCGAAGCCATAGCCAACCTCATCTCTGACGCGATGTACAAGGGCGGGACTACCAACTTCTACGGTAGCCGTGTCCCGAGCTTCAAGACAGCCGAGGACCTGATCCAGCACGCCCAGAACTCTGGGCTTAACCTCTCCCCAGCGCGGATGCAGCAACTCCGGGACAGCTTCGACTTGTTCGTCGGGCAGTCCAAGGAAGCGACGTCCAACCTGAAGGAACGTATGGACATCGACATTCTTCAGAAGTACACCGTGAACGGTAAGGGCGGCAAGACAGAAGATCTGTCGATGCTGGACCTGCTCGAAGATGACTTGATGAACAGCCACCAGAACTACTCTCGGACCCACCGAGGGTGGACTGCCATGGCCAACTCGTACATCCCGGACAAGGAGACAGGCAAGGCTCAGACGGTACAGGTGCCGGTCGATCCTCAAGACCCCACCAAGGGCATGAAGGACCAGTATATCACCTTCAGTAACATGCAGCAAGTCAATCAGTACCTGCATGACCTGGAGCGGATCCACACTGACCTCCAGCTCGACCGGAAGAACTGGAACCCGTTCACTCAGAACACCGATGGTGAACCTAGCCTCTGGAGACAGGGGGACCGGGACATCATGCGCGAGTCGATGATGTGGATGATCAACCAGTCGGGCGAGAAGCCTAGCCGGTTCGCTCAGGTAGCTCGGATGTTGACTTTTGCCCAGATGTTGGGTAAGGGCGGCATGTCGACCCTCCAGGAGTCCATGTCTTACCTCGGTAGGACCGGGGTCCATGGGGCGATGCGCTACGTCGACGATCGGACG
>Ga0316187_10000670_pt1 | contig 27812 bp, 27 predicted proteins | sample CroRivburrow1_MG_FD_204927 | JGI IMG/M metagenome (GOLD analysis project Ga0316187, IMG submission 204927) | Coastal sediment microbial communities from Maine, United States - Cross River worm burrow 1 | ecosystem: Environmental > Aquatic > Marine > Coastal > Sediment | place: USA: Maine...
ACTGGAAAGAACAAATAGGAATTCGAGCCCTGCGGGCCTGATCAGGCCTGCAGGGACTCGCGCGCAAGCATCGCCTCGAGCTGTTCGAGGTCCGGAACTAACGGGAACTCGTTGATCATTTTCACGCGGCACAGTACCGGCGCATCTTTGGGCCAGCCGTCGGTCGAGTGCAATTGCAGTACGTCTTCATTGACGCGCACAAGCTGCGGAAATCCCTGCGTCAGCAAGCCGAAGTGGCCCGTCTTCAGCTGCCCTGTATTTGCATAAAATACGACAACACGAGTACGGCCGGTCGTAGGCGGCACATCTTTGCCAAGCGCACCTTCGAACGAAACCACCGGCAACGCGCGCCCGTTCCAGTTAACGCTCCCTACCATCCATTCGTGCGCACCGGCCTGTTGCTCGGGCGCCGTAAATCGTACGACCTCGGCCACGCAGGCGCGAGGCACGATCAATCGATCCTCGGACAGGGGGATGAGCAAGCTATAAAGTTCCTGGGACTCGTCTGTCACTTCAGTTCAATCCCTTTTTCTTCCAATTGCCGGCGAATAGCTTCGAGCAGCTGCGAATCCTGGTACGGCTTGCCAAGGTAATCGTTCACGCCGAGTTCAATAGCGCGCGCGCGGTGCTTATCGCCCACACGCGAGGTAATCATGATGATTGGCACATCAGCCACGCGCGGGTCGTTGCGCACGTGGGACGCGAACTCGTAGCCGTCCATTCGCGGCATCTCTATGTCCAGCAGGATGACGTCGGGTTTGTGATCCTGCATCACGCTGATCGCATCCAGCCCATCCTTCGCCGTCTCGACACGCACGCCGTTGCGTTGCAGAAAGCGTTCAGTCACACGCCGCACCGTGATCGAATCGTCGACTACAAGCGCAAGCGGCCGATCATCGCTGGGGGTCGGTGCCGCCTTCTTGATTTCAACCACCGGCGCTCCGGTACGAACCAGCGCGTGAATGTCGAGAATCAGGATGATACGACCGTCACCAAGAATGGTTGCACCCGAAATACCGCGAATGCCCGCAAGCTGAGGACCGACGGCTTTCACCACGATCTCGCGGCTGGCCAGCATTTCGTCTACCAGCAATGCCGCCGAGTATTCGCCGGCGTGCACCAGGATGACCGGCACTGACGACTCGTCCTCGGACAGTTGCGCGGCCTGGCCACCAAGATACATACCGAGGTGACGGAACTTGTAGGATTGCTCTCCGTATTCGTAGCTCGGCTCGCTATGCCTCAACAGGCTCTCGAGCTCGGTGCGTGGAATGCGTGCGACACCCTCAACGGTCGGCAATGGCAGCGCATAGACCTCATCGCCCGTACGTACGATCAGCGCCTGGGTGATAGCCAGCGTGAAGGGCAGACGCACTGTGAAATTCGAACCCTGCCCGGTTACCGACGATATGCGCAATGAACCACCGAGCTTCTTCACCTCGTTGGCGACAACGTCCATTCCGACGCCGCGCCCGGCAGACTGCGTCACAGCGCCCGCCGTCGTGAATCCAGGTGCCAGGATCAGGTCCATAATTTCTTCGTCAGTGACCTTTGCGTCCGGTTTAAGCAGGTCAAGTTCGTAAGCTTTGCGCCGAATTGAATCCACATCGAGGCCCGCACCGTCGTCGGATACGTCGATGACCATCTCCGCGCCCTCGCGGTGCAGTCGAATTGTGATCCGCCCGACAGCCGATTTGCCGGCCTTCTGTCGAGCGGCGGCGTCCTCGATGCCGTGTACAACTGCATTGCGCAACATATGTTCGAACGGCGGCAGCATCTTATCGAGGACCTGTCTGTCGAGTTCGCCGGACGCACCTTCCACAGCCAATTCGGCTCGCTTGCCGGAGTCTTGTGCCGCTTGTCGAACAAGTCGCGTCAGGCGCGACACGTGGCGCTCAAACGGGACCATGCGTGTGCGCATGAGCCCATCCTGCAGCTCGGCAGTAACCCGGGATTGCTGGACGAGCAGGCCTTCGGCCTCGGTTGTGACCGATTTGAGCAGGTCCTTGAGACTGCTGAGATCGCTGGCCGATTCGGTAAGTGCGCGCGACAGTTGCTGCATGTTCGAATAGCGATCGAGTTCGAGCGGATCGAAGTCACGTGCCACCAGCGTGTCCTGGTGGCCGTGCATTATCTGGGCCTCGGTTTCAATCTCGAGCTTGCGAAGCTGCTCGCGCAGGCGAGCGACTGTTTGCTCGAGTTCTTCGACGTGGAAATCGAACGAGGTGACCTGCTGATTGAGGCGCGAATGGTAGATGCTGATCTCGCCGGCCGCATTGAGCAGATCCTCAAGCAAGTCGGCATCGACACGTGCGAAGTCCTGCCTTTTATCCGGCGTACGCAGCGCGCGGACATCAGCCGGTGTCTTCTTCCTGGCCGGTGTTTTCTTCTTGGTCGTCGGCTTCGGTTCCGGCTTCGGTTCAGGCTCAGGCTCAGGCTCGCGCTCAGGCTCGGGTTCTGGCTCTGGCTCTGGCTCTGGCTCGGGTTCGGGTTCGGCCTGCTCCGGTTCTTTTTTCTCGCCGCCAATCTCAGCGAGCTCATCAGCAAGCGGGGAATCAACAATGACCATGCTCACGGTGTCATCGGGTTCAATCGTGAACTCTGCCGGAGTCGCTTGCTCGACGCTTGTGTCTTCCGGGACCAGCTGGACATCAGCGTCGTCCGCGACTTCGAACCCGGCATTGGCGTGTTGAATGCGTTGTTCGAGTTCCGATGCAGCGTGAACTGCTTTGCTCGCAATGACGAGGTCACGCATGCGGTGCAGTTCGTCGATACTGCGCTGCAGCAAGTCCTCGACAGCGGGTGTCGCCTTGACGCGCCCGTCGTCGACAGAGATTAACAGTGTCTCAATCTCGTGGCTCAGGTTGCCCATTGCCGTGATCCCGGCCATGCGCGCACCGCCTTTCAGCGTATGCAGATGACGTTTGAGCTCGTCCATCGGCTGCGCGGAACGCTCCCTGACCCAATCGATAAGTGCCTGGTCCGCCGACTCGAGCAGCTCGGCCGATTCCTCCGTGAAGATCGCCGCGATCTCAACATCGTATTCGGCCTCTTCACTGGGAGCCGGGGCCGCCGGCGGAGGCGGCGTCTCAACGGGCGCCGGTACCTTAGGTTCGGGTGACTTGGGTTCAGGTGACTTGGGTACGGGTACTGATTGCGGCTCCGGGGCAGGTGCTGTCGAGACCTGCACGGCGTTGCTCAGGTTGCCAATATGATTGATGAGTGATGTGTAATCGGCACGATCCCGGTCGGGATTGTTAATGTCACCGACAATTGTGTTAATCGCGCGAGCAGCGGCCCGCAGTACGTCCAGTCCCGATTGCTGGAATCCGATCTTGTGGTCGTAATTGCGGCGAACGAAACGATTCAATGCTGCTGCGACCGCCACACCTCGTTCGACGTTCGCCATATTGGCGCTGCCGTGCAGCGTATGACAGGCTCGATGCAGTTTGTCGGTAACAGCAAACGGCGGCGCGTGGCCCGCGCAGGCTTCAAGGTAATCTGTGATGACTTTGAGATGCCCTGCCGTCTCTTTGGAGAAGATATCGTAGAGCACCGGGTCCATCTCGAGCGCCTGTTCTTCTGCGACCGGCTGCTCACTGTCGGGACGGCTGATCGTCAAGACCGCCGCATTCGGGTCGCCATCGGCGAACGCGTTCGCGCGCACAATTAACAGACTGATATCCGCCTGCGGCTCTGTGCCAATTTCCAGCTGCTCAACGAGTTCCGGTGTCGCCTCCGCAGCCAGGACGATGAAATCCATCATGGGTGGCGTACGTTTGAGTGTTCGATTGATCAGGCGATTCAGCAGGTTCTCAACAGCCCAGGCGTACTCACCGATCCTCTCCGCACCCACCATACGGCCGCTACCTTTGAGCGTATGGAACGAGCGACGGACTGTGATAAGCGTTTCCACGTCGTCCGGTGATTCCAGCCACGCGGGTAGATGCCGTTTGATCGATGCAATCTCTTCCTTGGCCTCCTCGATAAACAATTCGAGGATTTCGGGATCCATATGTTCAGCGTCGGGCGCCACGACGGGCAGCGGCATGACCTCGGTGGCCTGCATTTGTTGCGCAGCCGCCTCCGCCCCTTCTGCAAGTGCGCGTTGTCCTTCGGCTTCGACATCGAGCGCTTCCAGCTTCTGCGTTGCCGCAACCGGCGCCTGCTCCAGCTCCGGCTCAACAAATGTCGTTTCCTGCATGCGCTTCTCGACATCGCGCAGCACTGTCAGGCAGGCCTCGGCATTATCCAGCATGTACCAGGGCTCGCTGCGGCCGGCCTTGACCGTTTCCATGTAGTACTCGATGCTCACAATCGCATCAGCGAGACGATCTGTTTCCTTCTGCGTCAGACCCGCGGGCCCGCCGGCGCGCAGCATAGCGGTGACGAAGGTGCCGATCCTGTCGACCACCTCCAACGCTCGAGGCTTGTCCAGCATCAGGAGACCGGCCTTGATACCGTCGACCAGCGACGGCACATTATCCAGGCCAGCCGACGGCGCCTGTGCAGCTATGCTTTGACTTATCGTTTCCTTGATCCGCGCGAGGTTGATGATGCACTCACGCATCACGGATTCGGCGACCTTGCGGAAGTCCTCCCGGTCCTCGGGCGACTTGCCGTCGTCAGGTGGCGCCTCGACGTCCTGCGGTAGCGTCAGGCGAAGCAGTTGTTGCTCAAGCCGGTCTTCGACCCGCAGAAGTGTCGACGCGATATCGAGAATGATCTGGTCGTTGGCGACGCCTCCACGTTCGACGACCGTTTTCAGTCGATCGATTTCGCCGTCAATATCACCGCGCAATTGACCAAGGCCCAGGACACCCAGCGTGTCGCTGATCTTCTTGAGGAGTTCGAGCTGCGGCACAAGCTCGGACGATTTATTCATGCCCGTGCGTACGAAAATGTCGAGCACATCCTTCACTCGGCTCAGGTCTTCACGGATCGCGGACCCAACGGTCTCCATGAGTTTGGCGCTTGGCGCGGCCAGCGCGTCGCGCGCATCTTCTACCTGCTCATCCCCCGGCAACAACTCGGCCAGGTTGAACGCCGCGCGGATCCCACTGATGCGTGTACCGGCATTGGAGGACCGAGCGACGTAATACAAAAGGTTATTCAGGAGATCGTCGATCGGGTGCCGTTCGTAAGCGAGCAAACCCTCGTCAATGACATACTTCAGTTGCCGATCGGCCTGACCCAGCAAGCGCTTCAACGCGACCGACGTTTCGAGACCGCCGCTCTGCAATGATTCGAGCACACCGCCAACCACCCACCACAACTGGTACATGTCGTCGCGCGTCGACGAGTTCTCGATCGCGGCGGCCACCTTGCTAAGCGTCTCGAGGTGGCGTTGGCTTTCGCCACCCTTAATCCAGCCAAGCAAGGCAAGCTGAAATTTTGGACGCAGGCGTCCGGCGACAACAACCGGATCTTCGCCGGTACCTTCACGTTTGCCTTGCCTGTCTGCCGAACGCGTCGGTGACAAGTTGAGCAGCAAGAGCGTGCCTTCAGACAACAACGGTTCACCGCGTGCGGCCCGCAAGTCGTTCAGCATCGGTAAGAGGACCAGCGCTATGTCTCTGCCGCCGCCGAGCAGCCGCTCGATATAGATGGGTAGCTGCACCATCGAGCGTGTCAGTGCGTCCAGCCCGTCTTCGCGCCCCTTGCCAGAGCGCAGGCTCGACAGGTATTTGCAGCACAACTCCATTTCCTCGACGAGCAGAGCGGCGCCGTATGTTTCTGTAATGCGCAGTGCGCCACTCGCCTGGTGCAGTAACTCGCCAGCTCTCACCAGCGCAGCCGTGCCGCCACGGCCATCGACGCAATCCTCGAGCGCCAGGTGCGCATTGCGGATGGTCTCCATGAGCTCTGTACTAACGATCGCCAGCGCGCTAACGGCGCCCTGGCCGCTATCGTTGCCGATCATGTGCTCATGAATTCCCGTGTCGCCGGTCATCTGGTCGTCCGTGTCGCTCGCGAAGTCTGCTACTTCTTCGCCTTATCCCGTTTTTACCTGGGGCTTGGGCGGTACCGCCGCCGGCGGTGCCGCATTCGATGTTGTCCGCGTCAGTGCGCTCGTCTGCATCATGTCGGCCGGCAATGCAAAGCCTTCGACGGTCTTTCTCAGTTCCGTCGCCAGCTGCGAAAGCTTGGCAATCGATGCGGCCGTGGCCGAGGTGGCCTTGCCAGTCTGGTCGCCGATTTCTTTCAGGCGCGTCGTACGTCTGGTCACGTCGGCCGCGGCGCCGGCCTGCTGCCTGGCAGACCCGGAAATGTTCTGGACAAGGCTGGCGATCTGATTCGATACCTGTTCGATTTCATCGAGAGCCGCACCGGCATTCTCAGCCAGCAACGCGCCACCCACAACGTCTGTCGTACTGCGCTCCATCGATATTACGGCTTCGTTGGTGTCGGTCTGAATCGTGCGCACCAGCACTTCGATTTGTTTCGTGGCATTCGTCGAGCGTTCGGCGAGTCGCTGCACCTCGTCGGCAACGACGGCAAACCCACGACCCGCCTCACCGGCCATCGAAGCCTGGATCGAAGCATTGAGAGCCAGGATGTTCGTTTGTTCGGCGATGTCGTTAATCAACTCGACGATGTTGCCGATCTCCTGCGAGCTTTCTCCGAGACGTTTAATGCGTTTCGATGTTTCCTGGATGGTCTCGCGAATCGCGTTCATACCATCGATGGTCCTGCGTACCGCTTCGCCGCCTTTGTGCGCAACCTCAACCGAGTGACGCGCCACGTCGGACGACCGTTCCGCATTGCCCGATACTTCTTCAATCGAGCTGGCCATCGACACAATCGACTCGGTCGCGGCGTTAATTTCCTTAGCCTGGTTGTCTGCTGCCTTTGCGAGGTGCGCTGCCGTGTTCTCTGTCTGTTTAGTCGCGGTATCAACCATGAGCGCAGTCTCGTTAACTGTCGCGACGAGCTTGCGAAGCTCCTCGATTGCGAAGTTGAAGGAATCGGCAATCGTGCCGGTAATGTCTTCGGTCACCGTCGCCTCAACGGTCAGGTCGCCGTCGGCGAGACTACCCATCTCGTCGAGTAGTCGCAGAATGGCCTGCTGGTTGCGTTCATTCTGTTCCGCCTGCTCTTTCGCCGCGCGCTCGAATATCGCGCTCTTGTTGTGCAGGACCTGCAGGCCAAGCACCAGTAGCACCACGAATCCCATAAGACCAATCGGAATCCACGGAATATTCAGAGACGCCGGCAGAATGCCGGTGCCACCCGACGACGAGAATGCGGATTCGAGCAGGCGATTCGCGGTCGCGACAAGTTCTGCCTGCGTGTCATCCAGACCACTCAGCTGCCCGATATTGGCACTGAGCGCCGCGGATTGGTCTTCAAGACTCGCTATGGGACCAAGCAGAGGGACGATCGCGGTTTCCCTTCCGGCATCGTCCAGCGGGCGAATGTCCAGATCGCTCGCTTCTCCGTTCAACCCGTCCACAACACTGCGCAGGAACGCGACATCCGCACTTATCCCGTTTGCCGCGTTGTCGCCGCCCGCCGGCAGTCTTGCAGAGGCCCGCCGCACTCGGTCCGCCCGTTGTTGAAATTCCTGGATGATGGCTGTCGCACCCGAGCGATCAAGCAGCTCGTTCGACCCTTCCAGGACTGCCGCGGCATCGGTTTCCATAGTTGTGGCAGCCGTAGTAACAGCTTCCACCGCGGGACGCTTCGCGAGGACGGCCGATGCCTGTGATTCAAGCTGCTGCCAATCCGATGATCTGCCGGGCGCCCCACTGCGGCGCAGCGACGCGACTCGCTTGACGCTTGCGTCGAGCCTGTCGAACGCACCCTCTTCGCCGTCAAGCGCACGCGCGGCCTGCGCTGGTATCGCCTGCGATAATGCAGCCAGTTCAGATCCGTTTGAGCCACTTGCACTACCTGCCTGCAGATATACGAACGCTGCGGCAGCAATCAGCAGGAATGCTGCCAGGCCGCCCACGATTCTAAAAGTTGACGCATTGTCAGTTTGTTTGGCCATAATTCTTCGGACCTTCTACTCCGCAGCTGCCTGCAGAAACATGTTGCTTTCGACGAGGTCGAACAGGTTGAAAACGGGCCAGGACTCATCGCCTCGTTGAAATGTCCCGCCGAGGAAACGATCGCAGCGGACGATTGTCTCAGCTGCCTCGTCTGCAAATTCATGATCCATGAAGCGTCGGAATCCCAGCACCTCGTCGACGACGAGACCAGCCGGGACTTCACGATGGTTCACAGAAATAACGCGCGTTGTGCGGCGTAACGTAGTCCGGCCGCTGCCCAACAGCAGTTTGATATCGACCAGGGGCAGTAAATGGCCACGCAGGTTGGCGATTCCGAGCAACCAACGACTGGCGCCAGGCACGCGGGTCATCGCGTCCGGTAACATCAGGACCTCACGTACTTGCTCGCGGCTTGCGACGAATTGCTCTTCGCCGATGCGAAAGCCAACGCCGACCCACTCCTCGGGCATCGCACCTGCGCCCTGGCCGGCATGCGCCGCGCGACTGCGCCGCTCCATTTCCTGTAGCAACGCGAACGGTCGCTCCACCAGCGCCGCAAGTTCGGCGGATCCGCCCACTTATGCGGCCATCACCGAGTTGATCTTTGCCACCAGGTCCTTGTCCGAGATCGGCTTGACGAGGTATTCGACCGCTCCCTGCCGCATTCCCCAGATCTTGTCCGTTTCCTGATCCTTGGTGGTGATCATGATCACCGGAATCGAGGAGGTTGCCGGGTCCTTAGTGAGTTTGCGCGTCGCCTGGAAGCCGTTCATGCCCGGCATGACGACATCCATGAGAATGCAATCCGGACGCGACGTTACTGCCTGCCTGATGCCCTCCTCACCGCTATCAGCAACGAGCGTGTCGAAACCGGCTTTATCGAGCATATTTTGGAACAAATGCAGCTCTGTCGGTGAGTCGTCAATAATTAGAACAACAGCCATCCGTTAGTCCTTAGTTGATCTGATTGGAAATTGCGCCGAGCAGTTCGTCTTTCGTAAACGGCTTGGTCAGGTACTGTTCGGAGCCCACGATGCGGCCGCGGGCACGGTCGAACAGACCGTCTTTCGACGACAGCATGATCACGGGCGTTTCCTTGAACGTCTTGTTGTTTTTGATCAGTGAACAGGTTTCGTAGCCGTCGAGGCGCGGCATCATGATGTCCACGAAAATGAGGTCCGGCTGATGATCGGCAATCTTTGACAGTGCATCGAAGCCATCAATGGCGGTGAACACCTGGCAGCCTTCTTTCGACAACAAAGTCTCAGCCGTTCGGCGAATGGTCTTGCTATCGTCAATGACAAGAATCTTGAGCCCGCTTAAGGACCTGGACGCAGTGTTGGACACCGATATTCCCCACGTTGAAAACCGATTTTTACCATATTGACATAACTCCCGCTACGAAGCCCGCCGCGAACCGCAAAATCATGATAATTCGGGCGCTTACGCACGATTTCGCTGTATAGTATTCCGCCCTGAAGCGGATCCCCGGAATTACGACTAAAGATGGCTGAAAATCCCCTTAGAATCGGCATCGTAATGGACCCAATCCAGTCGATTGCGCCCTACAAAGACTCATCACTCGCAATGCTGCTTGAAGCTGAGCGCCGTGGCGCCGAAATTCACTATTTCGAACAGAAGGATCTCAGCTTGGTGTCGGGCAAGGCGCTGGGTCAGTCCACACTTTTGCATGTTCGTGACGATAACGATGACTGGTTCGACCTGGGCGACCAGGGCCAGGTGGCGCTCGGAGACCTCGATGCGATCCTGATGCGCAAGGACCCGCCTTTCGACATGGAATACATCTACACGACGTACATTCTCGATCGTGCCAGGGACGAGGGTGCACTGGTGGTGAACGCACCGCAGGCTCTCCGCGATATGAATGAAAAGGCCTACACCGCCTGGTTTCCGCAATGCACACCGCCCACGCTGATCACGCGTTCGATGGAAGAAATGAAGGCTTTCCTGAACGAGCACCAACGGGTTGTTGCGAAACCTCTCGACGGCATGGGTGGCCGTTCGATTTTTGCTCTGCAACAAGGCGACAAGAACGCCAACGTGATCTTCGAAACCCTGACCAACTATGGCGCCGAATTTGCGGTTACGCAGGTATTTGTCCCGGAGATCAATGCAGGAGACAAGAGGATCCTCCTGATTGAGGGCGAAGCGATTCCGTATGCGTTGGCTCGTATCCCGACGGGCGACGACCATCGCGGCAATATGGTCGCCGGGGCGGTCACCCGGGGCCAGGAATTGTCTGAACGGGATCAGTGGATCTGCGAGCAGGTCGGTCCTGCCCTGCGTGACGCCGGTGTCCTGTTTGCCGGCATCGACGTGATCGGCGACTACCTGACCGAGGTCAATGTAACGAGCCCGACCGGCATTCGTGAACTTGATGAGCAATTCGACCTGAACATCGCCGGCAACATGTTTGACGCTATCCAGGCGAAGCTGTGACGTTGGGACCCAGGTCCTTGTTTATGTAAACAAAATGGCGGAGTATTCGCGCGCATATGGCGAATCCAGCTATCAGTGTCGATCCTCTCGATGAGCTACGGCTCATGGCCCCGGTCGTTCCCGACCGTCTGCCGGCGATGCTGTTCCTCGCCGCATTGGTGCATGGCATCCTGATTATCGGTGTAACGTTCAACGCGGCGATCACGGACCAGTTTGCCGACGCCATTTCCCTCGAAGTCACGATCGTCGCTGATCCCGACCAGCAGATGGACCGGCCCGACGAGGCCGCTTATCTCGCCCAGGCCAGCCAGCAGGGCAGCGGCAATATTACGGACCAGATTCGCCCGTCGGCGCCACTGCAAAGCGCGATGCCCGTCGACAACCAGGGGAGCGAAGACGGCTCGGCGCTGAGCGACGCGCAGGCAAATGAACGGTCGGCTGACGAAATCCTCGCAACCGAGAGTTCCAGCGACCGGCAGGTCGCCATTGACCCGCGCACAGACCCGCAGCCCGAGGACAGCGTCGCTGTCGCGATGGAGGCCGGTAGCGAAGTAACCCTGCCGCTGCCGCAGGAAGACAAGGCAAGCTTCCTGCTGACCGACGATGACCCTCAACAGTTGATCATCTCCGCAGATACACGAGAATCTGTTGCCGCCGCGTATCTCGATTCCTGGAAGCGCCGTATCGAGGCAGTCGGTGCGGCTTACTTGCCCGAACTCGGGCCAATTGAGGACCTGACCGGCAGTCCCACGCTGCTCGTGCGGATCGCTGAATCGGGCGAGCTCCTGGAGGCGGCAGTCAGCAGATCAAGCGGCTCCGCACTCCTCGACCTCGCTTCGGTCGACATCATCCAGCGTGCATCGCCATTCGACGAGTTTCCCGCGCCTATGGCGAGCGAATACGACACCGTCGTATTCGAGTACAAGTTCCTGTTCACGGAGCAACTTGTACGCAGCGACTGATCGGCCGATACTGTCCGTATGCAACCGGATGGCTCCCTGACAAATCAACTACTTATCGCAATGCCGGGCATGCTGGATCCGAATTTCAGCACGACCGTAACGCTTGTCTGTGAACATAACGACGATGGCGCACTCGGCATTGTCATCAATCGACCGACCACGCTGAAGCTCGGCGGCTTGTTTGAGCAACTCTCGGTCGATGATGCGGATCCCGATACGGCTTCGAGTCCGGTGCTATCGGGCGGACCCGTTGGCACGGAGCGCGGTTTTGTACTGCACGGACCTGAGCGCACCTACGAAAACACGCTCGCCGTGTCGGACGATATTTGTCTGACCTTATCCCGCGATGTCATCGACGCAATGGCAACCGGCGATGGTCCCGAACAGACACTCGTCGCCATCGGCTATGCCGGCTGGGAGGCCGGTCAACTCGAGGAAGAAATGCTGGCTAATTCCTGGCTGAGTGTGCCGGCGACCCGTGAAATCGTGTTTGACACACCGTTTGCCGACCGCTGGGATTTCGCGGCGCGCACGCTTGGTATCGACATCACCTGTATGGCGCCGGATGCCGGACACGCCTGACTTGTCCAAACCCCGCACGATTCTTGCCTTCGACTACGGGCTGCGGCGCATAGGCGTTGCGGTTGGGCAGGACGTGACCGGTTCCGCGAGCCCCCTCGGTATCATTGCAAATCGCGACACCGGCGTGGATTCAGCAAAGATCGCCGCATTGCTCGGCGAGTGGCGCCCCACCGAGCTTGTCGTTGGCATGCCGGCGCACGCAGACGGGTCGCCCAGCGACATTCAGGAGCAGGTCGAGGGTTTCATCGAACAGCTCAAAGTGTTCGGACTGCCGGTCGAAACCGTTGACGAACGCTATACATCGGTCGAAGCAGAACGCGTTCTCAAGAACGCGCGCCAGTCCGGTAGCCGCGGTCGCATTTCAAAAGACGAGATTGACAGCGCAGCGGCTGTATTTATCGCTGAAAGATATCTATCGTCCGGGTAGAATTGCGCCCCGATGAATGCTGCCAACCCGAATGAGCCGTTTCCCGATGAAGCTGCGCTGCAACTCGACGGAAACGGCAATCTGCGCCACCTCCTGACCCTTAAAGGTCTCGACAAGGCACTACTCAACGAAATTCTCGACGATGCGACAGGTTACCTGACGGAACCAGGCGAGTTACCTGCGCGCAGCCGGTCGCTCGCCGGCCGCACCGTCGCCAACCTGTTCTTTGAGGCCAGTACACGCACGCGCGCGTCGTTTGATCTTGCCGGCCACCGCCTCGGCGCTGACGTCCTGAACCTGGACGTCAATACTTCGTCTCGCAAGAAAGGCGAGAGCATTCTCGACACGATCTACACGCTGGAGGCGATGCAGGTCGACGTCATGGTCGTTCGCGATGCGAGCGCCGGCGTACCCGCCTACATAGCAAGGCATGTCCTGCCACACGTCAGCATTTTGAACGCGGGCGAATCAGACGTATCGCACCCGACCCAGGGTCTTCTCGACGTCCTGACCATACGTCAGCACAAAGGAGATTTTGAGAACCTGGCCGTTGCGATCGTCGGCGATATTCGCCATTCGCGCGTCGCCATGTCGGCGACGCACGCGCTGACAACGCTGGGTGTTGGCGACTTGCGCCTTATTTCGCCGCCGATACTGGCACCTGATGCGGACAGGGTTCCGGGCGCGAGGATAGTCGACAACCTCGAACAGGGGCTCAAGGATGCCGATGTCGTCATGGCGCTGCGCATTCAACGCGAGCGCATTGGCAACCTGGACGGCATACCGGGAATTGACGAGTACTTCGCAAATTACGGCGTCAGTCACGAAAGCATGAAATTCGCCAGGCCAGACGCCATCGTTATGCACCCGGGTCCGATGAACCGTGGCATCGAAATCGAGGGATCATTGGCCGATGGCCCGCAGTCAGTCATCACTCAGCAGGTAACTAACGGCGTTGCCATCCGCATGGCCGTGCTCGATCGTGTCGGCAAAACCATGGCGGCGCGGTGACGACGACAGCGCAGAAAAAGGCCCAGGCAAATCGCGACACGATTTTCGTCCAGGACGGCGAAATCCTGGCGATTGAAGAATTTGCCGGCGATCAGTTCATCATGCGTATTCGCGCACCCAAGTGCGCTGTGGCGGCCGAGCCCGGCAGTTTCGTGCATATCACTTGCGACGAATCGCTGCCGATGCGCCGGCCACTCTCCATCATGCGGGTCGGTGACGACTGGATCGAGATTCTCTACAAAATTGTCGGCGACGGACTACGGCTATTGTCGCAAAAGAAACCCGGTGACGAAGTCAGTGTGCTCGGCCCGATTGGCCAGCCATTCCGGATGTCTGCCGAGCGCCCGAATACGCTCCTGATCGGGGGCGGCGTAGGCATTCCGCCCATGGTCTATATCGCCGACTGGCTCCGCCAAAACGACGAGGACTGGAAGCCGTTCGCAATCCTCGGTTCGGAAATCCCGTTCCCGTTCGAGTTGCAAAAATCGTCGCTCGAGATTGTCGGTGTCGCCGATGAAGTTTGCAGCACGATGCCGCTGCTCGAGAGCTGGGGCATACCAACCAGGCTAACAAGCCTGCAGGGCTACGAAGGCTGTCACAACGGCTACGTTACGGACCTCGCGGACCAGTGGCTCGCGACGTTGTCAGCCGAGGAGCTCGCCAGGGTAGAAGTCTTTGCCTGTGGCCCGACGCCCATGCTCAAAGCGGTTGCAGATCTGGCGGCGCGATACGAGCTGCCCTGCCAGGTATCTCTGGAGGAATTCATGGCGTGCGCCGTCGGAGGCTGTGCGGGGTGTACGGTCAAGATCGCGACACCTGATGGCGACGCGATGAAACGGGTGTGTGTGGATGGCCCCGTCTTCGATGCGGCAACGGTCGTCTGGTAGCTATCGAGACCGATTGTCAGCCGCCGAAGTTAACCTTCGCTTCGAGATTGGAACGCGAATCGGCATGCGACATGGCTTCTTCGAGCGTGATTGTGCCGTCCTTGTACAACTGTAGCAACGCTTCGTCGAAGTTCTGCATGCCCTGTTCGCCTGAGTCTTTGTGCGCTTCCTTAACGGCTGAAATATCACCCTTCAGGATCAGGTCCTTGATGTGGGGTGTATTGAGCATGAGCTCGACCGCGGCAACGAGCTTGCCGTTGCGAGCACGCACGAGACGTTGCGAAAGGATCGCGCGCAGGTAATGCGCAATGTCCATGAAGACCTGGCCATGCTGCTCCTGCGGGAACAGGTTGATCACGCGGTCCAGCGTCTCCGGTGCATTGTTCGAGTGCACGGTTGCAAGTACGAGATGGCCGGTGCCCGCCATATCCAGGGCAGCACGCATGGATTCAGTGTCGCGAATCTCGCCGATCTGAATAACGTCAGGCGCACCACGCATCGCACTTTTCAGTGCGCGATTATAGGAGACGGTGTCCAGACCCACTTCTCGCTGATTGACGATTGACTGCTTGTTCGGGTGCAGGAACTCGATCGGATCCTCAATAGTAATAATGTGAGACGAGGTCTTTTCATTGCGGTGATTGATCATCGCCGCGAGTGTCGTTGATTTGCCGGCGCCCGTCGCGCCCACCATCAGGATCAGGCCACGCTTCAGCATGACAAGCTCTTTTAGCTGCGGCGGCATGCCGAGCTCATCGAGTGTCGGCAGTTCGGCCGTGATGAATCGCAACACCATCGCCACGTTGCCGCGTTGGTGGAAGATATTGACACGGAATCGGCCGAGCCCCTCCTCCGAAAGCGCGAAATCGATCTCGAGCTCTTTGGTGAAGACGTCCATTTGCTCCTGGGTCATCAGCTCGAGTGCCGCCTGCTTGACCATCTTGGGCGTCATTTCGAGCTTGTTCACCGGGATGATCTTGCCTTCGATCTTGATCTTGGCCGGTGCGTACGGAGCAAAGAAAAGGTCCGAAGCCTTCTTCTCTACCATCAACTTGAGCAGCGGTTTTACGTTCATCTGTCAGGCGTTCCTTGCGCTCAGAAAGTCTGAGCTGTGTCTTCTTCCATGATGCGCAGGCTTTCCGACTGCTGGTCGGCTATCGACGAGTCGCGCTTGCTTTCAAGTTTGATACGCAGACGCAGCTCATTCTTCGAGTCTGCATTACGCATGGCCTCTTCGTACGTAATGGTGGCCTCTTCGTACAACAGGAACAGCGCCTGATCGAAGGTCTGCATTCCGAGACGCGTCGATTTGGCCATGATTTCCTTGATCTGGCCAACCTCACCTTTGAAGATGAGCTCCTGAATCAGCGGCGTATTGAGCAGAATTTCCATCGCGGCGATTCGGCCAATACCGCCCTCGCGCGGTATCAGTCGTTGGGATACGAAAGCCTTGGTATTCAGCGAGAGATCCATCAGCAATTGCTGGCGACGCTCTTCGGGGAAGAAGTTAATAATGCGGTCAATCGCCTGGTTTGCGCTGTTGGCGTGTAGCGTCGCGAGGCACAGGTGACCGGTCTCGGCGAACTGAATACCGTACTCCATCGTCTCCTTGTCACGAATTTCGCCGATCAGAATCACATCCGGTGCCTGGCGCAGCGTGTTCTTGAGGGCCGCATGCCAGGTTTCCGTGTCCACGCCGACTTCGCGCTGCGTAATGACGCAACCCCTATGCGGGTGAACGTATTCGACCGGATCCTCGATCGAAATAATATGGCCGCGGGAATTTTCGTTGCGATGACCGATCATCGCCGCGAGCGTCGTCGACTTACCGGAACCCGTACCACCAACTACGATGCACAAGCCACGCTTGTTCATCACGATGTCCTTCAGGATTGGCGGTAGCTCGAGATCTTCCAACGTCGGAATTTCCGTCGTAATCGTGCGCAACACGGCGCCAACCATGCCCTGCTGGATAAATGCGCTGACACGAAAACGACCGATGCCCTGCGGCGCGATCGCGAAGTTACACTCCTTGGTCGCGTCAAATTCCTTGATTTGCTTGTCGTTCATGATTGAACGAACCATCATCGTCGCCTGGTCCGTCGACAAGGGTGTGTCAGTCGCTTTGTGAATCGTGCCGTCGACCTTGATCGCAGGCGGGAATCCTGACGTCAGGAAAAGGTCTGAACCATCGCGTTCGACCATCTTGCGCAGCAGGTTTTGCGTCAATCGTACCGCTTGTTCGCGTTCCATCTTTCTTGTCTCCAATCAGGCCGCGTTAACGCCGCCCTCTAGAAATTTTCCTTGTTGGCGGCCCGGAAGCGTGCTTCTTCCTTGTTAATCAGACCTTTTGCCATCAACTCGGCGAGGTTTTGGTCAAGCGTCTGCATACCGGATCCCTGACCCGTCTGAATCGCCGAATACATTTGCGCGATCTTGCCCTCGCGGATCAGGTTTCGAATAGCCGGCGTACCCACCATGATTTCGTGAGCCGCGATACGGCCGCCACCAATCTTCTTCAGCAAAGTCTGCGAAATAACCGCGCGCAGTGATTCCGATAACATCGCACGTACCATCTCTTTCTCGGCTGCCGGGAATACATCGACAATACGGTCGATCGTTTTCGATGCCGAACTCGTATGCAACGTACCGAATACAAGGTGACCGGTTTCAGCAGCCGTCAGAGCAAGACGAATCGTCTCGAGGTCACGCAGCTCGCCAACCAGAACGATGTCGGGATCTTCACGCAGCGCCGAGCGCAGCGCCTCATTGAATCCGAGCGTATCGCGATGAACTTCACGCTGGTTCACCAGCGACTTCTTCGACTCGTGTACGAACTCAATCGGGTCTTCAATCGTAAGAATGTGATCCGGTTTGTTCTCATTGATGTAGTCAACCATCGCCGCCAGCGTGGTGGATTTACCAGAGCCCGTTGGTCCGGTTACGAGAACGATGCCGCGTGGGTGCATCGAGAGATCCTTGAATATCGGCGGAGCACCCAGATCATCGAGTGTCAGGATTTCGGATGGAATGGTACGAAAGACTGCTGCAGAGCCGCGATTCTGGTTGAACGCATTGACACGAAAGCGTGCCAGCTTCGGGATTTCGAATGAGAAATCGGTCTCGAGGAATTCTTCATAGTCCTTGCGCTGCTTGTCATTCATGATGTCGTACACCATGCTATTGACGTCTTTGTGGGTCAGCGCCGGCATATTGACGCGCTTGATGTCGCCATCAACGCGGATCATAGGCGGCACCCCGCCAGACAAGTGCAGGTCAGAAGCGTTGTTCTTCACCGTGAACGACAACAGTTGGGCAACGTCGACGGCCATATTTCTCCCTCTTGGATGAACCCCGGACTTACCATAACCCGGAGCAGATAAGAGCCTAGTATAGCGAAGCAACCGGACTAAAACGTGATTGGAGTCACGGAAAACTTAGCTTTAATCAGTGATTTGCTGCACAAATCGGCGATCGAAGCCGGCCGTGACCCGGCGGACGTCCGATTGCTCGCTGTGAGCAAAAAACAACCCCTTGCGAAGATTCGCGATGCGGCTGCCGCCGGGCAGCGTCATTTCGGCGAAAACTTCGTTCAGGAGGGTGTCGATAAAATTGAAGCGCTGGCCGATCTGAACCTGACCTGGCATTTCATCGGACACCTGCAGAGTAATAAAACACGCGTTGTCGCCGAATACTTTGACTGGGTGCACACAATCGACAAGATCAAGACGGCGCGACGACTGTCCGAACAGCGACCGGCCCGCTTGCCACCACTCAACGTGTGCCTGCAGGTTAATGTCGATGATGAAGACTCCAAGGCTGGCGTAGCCCCGGCCGCGTTGCCGGAATTGGCAGCCGCTTGCGCCGAGCTGCCGAATCTTCGTTTGCGGGGGCTTATGTGCCTGCCGGCGATACGGACCGAGATCGACGAACAGCGTGCGCCATTTGCAGCACTGCGCCATTTGGCGGAGCAACTGAGGAGCGATGGTATCGATACGGATACGCTGTCAATGGGCATGTCCGCAGACTACCGCGCAGCGATTCTCGAAGGCGCCACGATTGTGCGTATCGGCACGTCCCTTTTCGGGGCCAGAGACTAGAGGTTGGAACGAAATGGACTACGGAAAAGTTGCATATGTAGGTGGCGGTAACATGACACGGGCACTGGCCGGCGGCATGCTCGCAGCAGGCTACGCGGCGCATCATGTGCTGATCTCGGAGCCGCTCGCGGAGCATCGTGAGCACCTGGCGACAGAATTGCCTGGGGCCGAGATTCACGAGCGAAACGAAGACGCAGTCCGCGAAGCCGAGTGCATCGTACTCGCCGTCAAACCGCAGATTCTGTCGGATGTCTGCAAGCCACTCGCTCCACTCGTGCAGCAGAACAAGCCTTTGGTCATATCGATTGCGGCCGGTGTCCGGGCCAGTGATATCGAGAAGTGGCTTGGTGGTGAACTTCCGGTCGTGCGTGTGATGCCAAATCAGCCTGCCCTGCTGCGCCTCGGAATATCGGGCCTGTACGCCAACGAGCACACGTCGGAGCAACAACTGCGCGCAGCGACCAACATCATTTCTACGACGGGCCCGGTTATCCGCGTTAACACGGAAGAAGATATCGATACGGTCACGGCGGTCTCAGGTACGGGTCCCGCGTACTTCTACCTGCTCACCGACATGCTGGTAAAAGCCGCAGTCGATCTCGGCCTGTCTTATGAAGACGCGTTGGCGCTGGTGCTCGAGACGGCGCGCGGCGCCGGTGAGATGGCGGAACAGTCGGGTGAGACTATGGACTCTCTGATTGCACGCGTCCGCTCACCCGGCGGCACAACAGCCGCAGCGCTCGACTTCCTCGACGGCACAGATTTTCGTGATATCTTCAGCGCAGCTGTTGTGGCGGCACGTGACCGTGCTGTCGATCTCGCCGACCAGGCGCACGAAGCCGGAAAAGACTAAGAAGATGCCCAACAATTTTGCCTCAGCACTCGTTTTCGTTGTCTCATCGCTCGCGCAGTTGTACCTGTTCGTATTGCTTATTCGACTGCTGCTTCCCTGGCTGGGTGCTGACTTTCGCAATCCGCTTGCGCAAGGTGTGCTGAAGATTACCTCACCACTCGTTGTTCCATTGCGGCGAGTCATTCCGCCGATTGGACGAATCGACACGGCGACTTTGCTCGTCACGTTCGCGATTCTCTATGCGACTATATTTTTGATTCTGTCCATACAGCAGATTCAGGCGAGCTTCGCCCAGATTGCGGTTTCAGCACTGGTGTACTTGCCCTTACTTACTCTCCGGCTCTACACGTTTCTGATCATCGTGCGCGTGGTATTGAGCTGGGTGTCCACGGGTGGTTACAACCCGGCCGTCGCAATTATCTATACGTTGACAGATCCGGTGCTGCGACCCATTCGACGCATCATTCCCGTCATGGGCGGCTTCGACCTGTCTCCTATATTCGCGATCATCCTTGTTGGTGCATTGGTCAGGGTGGTTTCCGGGTACGTTCCATTGCCGGTGCTATAGGCAGACTCGTCGAAACAAGCAGTTTCTCGTCAAAAATATCCCGAATGGTTTATAGTTATTGAAAAAAGAGGGGTGGTGTTATGACATTGGCGAGAGCTGTGATCTCTTTTACGTCGCTAGCGCTTTTGGCCGCTTGCGGTGGTTCCGGCGACTCGGCGAACGCACCCGAGGCACAACCGGCCGGTGCAACTTCGGCGGACATCGGCGACTACATCGTCCATTTCAGCGCGCAGTCTACGGATCAATTGCCACCTGAAGTTGCACGGGCCTACAACATCGTTCGCAGCAAGAACCGCGCGATGTTGAACGTGTCCATCATTCGGGAATCGGACAACATGCCTGTCAGCGGTAAAGTCGCGGTCAAGACAGTCAACCTCACCGGGCAGTTGAAAAATGTCACGATGCGGGAAATTGAAGAACCCGGTGACGTGGTCGCGATTTACTACATCGGTGAGACACCGGTGGCGAATCGCGAAACCCTGATATTTGATATCAGCGTCCAGCCGGATGGCGAAAGCTCACCGTCAGATGTGCGCTTCAAGCGCCAGTTTTATACTGACTCCTGACTTAAGACAATTCACGAAACATGCGCCAGGCGGGCACGCAAGTGCCCGTTTTTTATTGTGCGGCGATACCGCAAAAATACCTAGAAAAAAAGGCCTTTTTGCGCTTACGCCGGGTGATAAAAAGTGTTATCGTCGCTGCGCTTTCACAGCGGGCAGACGCCCGTTTCGTCTTTTTTTAGGAGTTAGTTTTTCATGGCAGCGAACACCAAAAAGCCACCTACCAAGTCTGAAATTTACGCAAAGATCGTCGACGACACAGGTCTGACACGCAAGGACATTGCGGCCGTTTTTGAATCATTGAATGGCCAGATCAAGAAGAATCTTGGCGGTCGTGGCGCCCCGGGCATGTTCACCATTCCCGGTCTTCTGAAAATGCGTGTAGTAAAGAAGCCGGCACGTAAGGCTCGCAAGGGCGTTAACCCATTTACGGGCGAAGAGATGATGTTCAAGGCCAAGCCTGCAACGAAGGTTGTGAAGGTTCTGGCACTGAAAGGCCTGAAAGACATGGTCTGAATTTGCTCAAGCAGCACCAAAGAAGCCGGGCATTGCCCGGCTTTTTTTATTCCGCGACGAACTCCATAACGGCGTCCCTGAGTTCTGCCAGGCGACCGTGAAAGAAGTGCTCTCCGCCAGGTACGATCAGAAGTTCGGGCCCGGGCTCGAGGCTGTCCACCCACTCAAGCGTTTCCTCGATGTCGACGAGTTCGTCCTCGTCCCCCTGCACAATTAACCAGGGACACTGCGGTTGCGACTCAAGGCCTGTCGCAAAACGGCTGATTGCGGGCGCAACGCTGACCAGTCCGTCAACGTGCGTGACAACCGCGGCCTTAACTGCGATGGCTGCGCCGAAAGAGAATCCGGCCAACCATAGCGGATACGGCCCGTGCCTGGCTCGCATCCAATCGATCGCAGCGAGCGCATCGTCCAATTCGCCGACGCCCTCGTCAAATTGCCCTGCGCTCTTTTCGGTGCCGCGAAAATTGAAGCGCAGAGTTTCATAACCCGATCGCACGAACGCACGCGCCAGGGTGTGCGCAACTTTGTTATGCATGGTGCCGCCATGCTGAGGATGCGGATGGCAGACGACTGCGCAGCCCTGCAAAGCCCCTTCGCCAGGTCGCTCGACAATCGCTTCAAGACGGCCGACCGGCCCGTCTATGAACAGCTTTTCTGTCACAGGATGTGCGGACATGGGGTTCCCAAGCTGGATCGCATCGTGAATACTTCTGTAAAATTATGATCTTATGTAATATGCAATGGTGCCATGAGCGATCGCATGCTGCTCGAAGCACAGTATTGTGCACGCAATTATCATCTGCTGCCCGTCGTTCTGACACCGGGAATGTTGTATGCCTGAAATAACAGTAGTTCATATCGCCTTGCTCGCAGTCGCCGCGGTTGCCGGCGCCGTGGCGGCCTGGTTCATACGAGGCAACCGTTCCGAGCAGGAGAAAGCGGCCATAAGCCTGGGCTGGCAGGAGCGCATCGATGCGCAACGCAAAGAGCACGACCGGCTCGTTGTGCAGAACAAGGGCCTCATGGAACAGGTCAGCCAGTTTCAGGCATCGCATACCGACGCCAAGAATCGCGCCAAGGAATTGTCCATCGCGGTGCAGGAAGCGTTCGAACGACGCGATGAATTGCAGCGAGAGATCAAGGATATCCGTAGCAACCTCGAGGTTGCTGTCAACGAGCGCAAGCAACTGCAATCGGATATTGAGGCGAGTAGTGTCGGCGAGGACCTCCTGCGCCAGAAAGACGAGCGCATCGACAAGCTTAACCGGGAACTCGTCAACTGGCAGAACCGCCTGCCGCCACTGATAGAGCGCTTCCGCGTGCGCAACGAGGAAGCCGAGCAGGTCGAGCGGGAACTCGCCGAAGCGCGGGATCGTATACAAGAACTCGAGACCGCGCAGGACCAGGCCGAGGACGAGCAGACACGTATCGAGGCAGTGCACGATCCCGACGAGTTGACCGACGGCCTCGACGCCTCAAATGATCCGGTGGACGATATGACGCCGGAGCCTGAGGACGAGGCGCAGGACGAGGACGAGGACGACGACGACGAGGAAGTCGAAGACCTGGAGGAGAACGAAGAGCCCGAGGAGGACGAACAGGAAGCCGAAAACCTCGCGGAAGACGAAGAGGAAGCCGAAGACCGCGAGGAAATCGAAGAGGAAGAGGAAGACGAAGAAGAGGATCAGGAGCAGCCGGGGTCGGATGTTGACGCTGAAACCGAGCTGGACCCGTACGCCCAGCGTGACAATCTCAAAAAGATAAAAGGCGTCGGGCCGGCTATCGAAAAAACCCTCAACGAAATAGGTATTTTCAGCTTTCAGCAGATTGCCGATATGAGTGAATACGATATTGACCGCGTCGCCAAACGCCTGAAAGGATTTCACAGCCGTATCTATCGTGAGGACTGGATCGGCCAAGCGCGCGCGCTGCTCGATCAGGCCGTTCGCGCCTGACCCTTGAATCTCAAGCTACGAACCACGGTAGCGCTACTGATCCTCGTCATCGGGATCACCGTCGCTGTGCGGCTCGACACGGGACGAAACGAAACTCAACCCGGACCGGCTTCCTACTCGGCGGCCGAGCCGGCTGTGTTCGAGGTCTCCTGGCGCCGAGGGTCGCTTATCCTGGCGGGAAACACTGTCTCAAGTCGCCACGAAGAACAGCTCCGCGAAGTCGCGGCTACGCAATTTCCCGGAGCAGTCCTGCACGCAGACTTCCACCCGCTGGGTGTCGCACCGGACTGGTGGATTCAGGCAACGACCGACCTTCTCCCGGCGCTGTCGGCATTGCAGTCACCCTCTGCAACGCTGAAGACCGATTACCTGAAAGTGAGCGGCCTGGTCGCGGATAAATCGGCCGCCGAATTGCGGTTGCAGGCGCTTGAAAGATCCTTGCCTGACTCTGTGAGATTCGATTTTCAATTTGAGGCCGTCGCGAAGGATACGACGCCGCGCATGATGTGCGCACGTCAGCTAGCCACGTTCGAGGCAGGGCCAGTCAAGTTCGAGGAATCGGGAACCGAGTTTCGTTCATCTGCCTACCTGGCACTGGACCGCGTTGTTTCGCTGGCAGATGCCTGCCGGGACTCGACAATATCGATAACGGGCCACACAGATTCATCGGGCAATGAAACCTGGAATCAGCAACTCAGCCTGGATCGTGCCAGGGCAGTGGCAGGCTATCTGGGCCAGAAGGGCATTGAGCCCGGGCGCTTCATTGTCGTGGGCGCCGGCTCATCGGTGCCGGTCGCCGACAATGCGACGCGTTACGGGCGCGGACTGAATCGGCGAATCGACATTCGCATGACGCCGGAGCAGCCCGAATAGCAGCGGCTCAGTCCGCGGCCTCTTCCTCGATTCCATTCTCGGCCTCTGCCTCTTCCTCTTCCTCTGCCTTGGTGGCTTCCAGGTACCGTTGTTGGTCGCCATAGTAATCGTCGATAGCGTGCTCCGACGACAATGGGCTCAGGTAATGTTCGGCCGTGAGTCCTTCCCGGTTCATGGCGAGACCGGTCAGGCAGGCCTTGATGATATGAGCGCTATTGAGGGTGGTCTTGTAGGTCGGGTCGAGCGCCGGGTGCAGTTCAACCAGGTCAAACCCGACGACATTGGATTCGGCGCACAAGCGACGCACGATCGTAATCGCTTCGCGCATGGTCATTCCGCCGGGAACGGGTGTGCCCGTTGCCACCGTGAATGCCGGATCGAGGACGTCAATGTCGAACGAAATATGCAGCTTGCGTCCTTCTTCGCTCGCCTCGGCAACCACCCGGTCAAGAACGGCGCTCCAGCCACGCCGCTCTACTTCCGCCATGTTGTGATAGCGCATTCCCTGTTCGCGCATCCAGGCAAAGCCTGTCTTGTCCGGGCCGCCTGAGCGCAAACCGACCTGGATATAATCGGCGGCTCGCACGTGTCCTTCATTGATCAGGCGGTAAACAGGATAGCCATGACCGATCAGGTGGTTGCCACCCCACCAGGCGTCATAGTGCGAATCGAAGTGAATCACCGACAACTTTTCCTTGCCATACACGTCAGCAAGACCAGCCACGTTGGGATACTCCAGCGAATGGTCACCGCCGACGATCATCGGCACTGCTCCGGTACTTGCGATCTCGCGAACCGTATCGCGAACGTGGCGCATGGACCGCTCGGTGCTTTGGTTATCAATGGCAACGTCGCCGTAGTCGACGATGGTTAGTACGTCACTGGGTTCGACCTGGACATATTGATCCCTGTTACCGATAGGCCAGCCCAGCAGTCGCAGATCTGCGGTGGCGCGTTCCCCTGAGTCGCGCCAGCCGGAGCCCATGTTCAGAGGGGCGCCCAGGATCGCAACGTCTACTTCGCCGGCGATGAGGTCTTCTTTCGACAACGCGAGAGGAAGTCCGCCAAACGTCGGCGGGCCGCCGTAGCCATTGTAACGGCCGAGTGAAATCGGACCGGGCTCCCGCTTCGGGTCCATCGACCGCGGTCTCTTCAGTCGCCATGCATTGAACTCGGGTGACGCCATATTCAGTGGAATATTCGGTGCGTCCCGACCTTCCTTGTAGGGATTGTGATCGACGACCAGCTGCATGGCATTGACCCACGCCTTCACTTCTTCAGGCGTTCTCTCTTCAAGGGCCTCAATCGTTTCTTCCTCAGAGCCGGCGAAGCGGCGCGCATCGTCGCTGTTGAGGAACTCGATTTCTTCCGGGCTCAGCAGACTCAGCTTGGATACCACGCTATCAGGCAGCTCAATAGGTGGCTTGTCCTCTTTTTCTTCTCGAGGGTCCGCGCTATCGAACGGATAAGGCTGCTCGCCGGTCACATGTTCGGGTGTTTCCGGCGGCTCATCCGCCCCCCAGCTCACTGAGGCTATCGTAGTCGCAATGACGACCGCCGCGATGAAAACGGCCAGGTTCAGGGTTTTATTGGCCATGATCGAGTACCAGCGGGTGAATGTAATCCGGGTCAAGGCCACTCTTGCGGACTGCGATGCCTGCGAGACAGGCGTTGAGTACCGCGTTGGCATTGACTACCGATAATCGGGAGACGTCCAGCATTGGCGCCAGGTCGGTAATTTCGAATCCGACAATGTCTTTCGACGCGCAGACGTAACGGATAAGCCCGGTGACTTCCTCGAGGCGCAAGCCGTTCGGCGCAATGCGTCCCGCCGCGATCATCTCCGTTGGGCTGAGTACGCTGACATCGATGGAAACGAAGAATGCATCCGGTCCCTTTTTAACTTCCCGCTGCACACGCTTCAGCACCTTGTCGAAACCACGCCGATCAATTTCCGCCATGGTGTGATAGCGCACATTCTTGCTACGCAGCCACCGCAGTGATTCGACGCTGACCGCCGGCCCGCGCAACCCAACCTGCACGGTGTCCGCTCCGTTAACGATGCCCTCGTCCACCAGCAGAAAGAGCGACTGCCGGTCGGATACCGTGTGGTCCCCATTCTGCTCCGCGTCCGGGTGAGCATTGAGATGCAGCAATCCGAAAGTGCCCGCACCGTGGGTCCGCGCAACGCCTTTAACGCCGGGATAAAGCATGGACGTGTCGCCACCGACGATCATCGGTATGGCACCCGCGTCCGCCGTCTCCTCAACCATGTCAGTTACGTGATTGATAGATAGCTCAGTGGCCAGCCAATCCACGGAGAAATCGCCGTAGTCCACTACGGACAGAACCTCGACAGGATTAACCAGTGACTGTATGTCCGGCATCGCCATGGTGTTCGTCGCGCGCATGGCATTTGGCCCGTTTCCGGCATCACGGCGGCCACTACTCGCATTACTGGGTACGCCAATAATGGCCACATCGACGTTACCTGCGATCAGGTCCTCCGGCCAGATGGCGACCTTCGCCCCGGCAAACGTCGGCACGCCAGACTGCGGAAACAGGTAACGATGCACGCTGAACGGGCCAGGCTCTCGTTTGAGTTCACGCAGCGCGGCAGGAGTAGGTAATGTACCCCGATTGAACCGCTTCGAAGCAAGATTGAGTGGCGTCGCCCCCATGTCGCGTTCCGGGTCATAGCCCATTTCTGCGGACAATGCGATCAGGTCGTTTACCAGGCCTTGCAGGCTGTCCGCGTCGCGCGTCGCGAGTTCATGCTCAAGCTGCTGCGCGGGCATGAACGTCAGCGCGGTGCCTGAAGTGATGAACTCCGCCTGCTCACTATTGAGCGCCGACAATTGTTCAAGCAGCTCGTCCGGCACCGTCCATTCGGCGCGCGCACGTTCAGAAGGCGCCCCTAATAGAAGCACCATCAAAGCACAACACACCAGGTTGGCTGGTGAGCTCATACGTGTACCCCCAATCCGGTTAGCCGGATTATTGTTTTGTAATTATTCTTATTGCGAAATGCGCAGCCCTATTAAGACACATCCTTCGCGGTGTGCCAATGGCTGACAGCGTTCTGCCTATTCCGGAGCGGTGAGTTTGACCAACTCGATTTCGAAAAGCAGCGTCGCATTGGGCGGCACCGGTGGCTTACCGCGTTCCCCATATCCCAGTTCAGGCGCGATTCTGAGCTCTCGCTTCTCTCCTTCGAGCATGCAGGTAACGCCGAGGTCCCAGCCGCGAATCACCTGTCCCGCGTCGATCTGAAACTGGAATGGGTCTGTGCCACCCGACGACCAGATTTCGAGGCCGCGACCACCGTCGGCCGCCTCATCGTATAGCCACAATGTCGTATGGACGTCAGCGTAGTCCTTGCTGACCGCGGCGCGCCCATATCCCGTCGTAATGATCTTTGCGACCAGCCCGTCCTGGATTTGCACGTTGCCGTCGCCGTCAGGTTGCGGGCATGCGGCCACCGCGGCGGCGGCTTCAGCCACTTCCTCGGACTGCGGCTGCTCGGGTCCGCCACAGGCGCTGAGCAGAATGACGGCACCCAGTGCCAGGGACAGGTTACGTTTCATCATTCAGGCTTATCCTCGAAGTCCAGGGATGCGGAGTTGATGCAGTATCGCAAACCCGAAGGCTGCGGGCCATCCTCGAAAACGTGGCCAAGGTGCGCTTCGCAAGCGGCACAGACCACTTCGATCCTCGCCATGCCATGAGACTCATCCGTGACGGTCTTCACGGCGTCCCCGGCCATTGGCAGCCAAAAACTCGGCCAGCCGGATCCGGAGTCGTATTTCGTGGTGGAACTGAACAAGGGCGCGTCGCAGCAGACACAACGATAGGTGCCATCTGCCTTGTGGTCGACATACTCACCCGTGAATGGCCGTTCGGTTGCCGAACACTGCGTCACCTGGTACTGCTCAGCACTGAGCTTGCCACGTAGCTCGTCGTTGTTACTCATCGCTGGCTCCGGAATCGATATTCAATAGTAGCTTGTTCATGCGGTGCACGTATTCAGCCGGATTGTCGAGTTGCGAGCCTTC
>Ga0316187_10000673_pt1 | contig 27754 bp, 15 predicted proteins | sample CroRivburrow1_MG_FD_204927 | JGI IMG/M metagenome (GOLD analysis project Ga0316187, IMG submission 204927) | Coastal sediment microbial communities from Maine, United States - Cross River worm burrow 1 | ecosystem: Environmental > Aquatic > Marine > Coastal > Sediment | place: USA: Maine...
CTGGCGGGCCCGTTTGATTGCTTCACCGACCGCTTCATAAACCGCAATGACATCGTTTCCATCCACAACGACGCCAGGCATATCATAGGCGGCGGCCCGGTCGGCGATGTTGGGAACGCACATGGAATTAAGGGTACAGGATGAGATGCCGTACATGTTATTTTCATTGACAAACACCACCGGAAGCTTCCAGCAGGTGGCCAGATTCATGGCCTCGTGGGTGGTTCCCTGGTTGGAGGCGCCGTCGCCGAAAAAGCACACCGCCACGCTGTCGGTGTCCAAATACTGGCAGGCCAGTGCGGCTCCCGCGGCCAGCGGCGGACCACCGCCCACAATACCGTTGGCGCCCATAATGCCAAGATCAAGATCGGCGATATGCATGGAACCGCCCTTGCCCTTACAGTAGCCTGTATTTTTACCGAACAGCTCGGCCATCATCCGCTTGATGTCGCCGCCCTTGGCAATGAGATGCCCGTGGCCGCGGTGGGTGCTGGTGATATAGTCCTTGTCGGTCAGATTCGCACAAGCCCCGGTTGCAACTGCTTCTTCACCCACATACAGATGGACAAAACCCGGAATTTTTCCGTCCGCAAAAAGCTCGGCGACACGATTTTCAAAGGTTCGAATCTTGTTCATAGTGATATACATCTCTATGAGTTGTTCATTGGTCAGGTCCATTGCTTTCCTCCTTATGGTTGAGGTCGACGAAATAGCTTCACAGGATACTATTACATGTACTGCGTTGAACTTTCCCTCCTTTCCTTTATTTAGGGTTCACGAAAAAATAAGTTCGCAATTTTGGGTGTTGAGGCGCCCGACCGGCAAGGCGCGAAAACGCCGGAATATCTGGATATTCCGAGTTTTTGCAACACAGCCGGACGGGATGCATCGGCTTCCAAAATGTGAAGCTATTTTTGAGTGAGCCCTTAGTGCCGGCCACCAGCCATGAATCTGATGACAGGATGAAAACATCCTAAAGGTTCATCCGAATCAAAACAGTCACAGCAGCATTGGCCACGACGATTTGATCACAGTCCGGAGCAAAATTGGGCACACAAAGCCCCTTGACCTTCATTCCCCCTTCAACCGCTTGGGCAGTTTTTCGTCCGATGGGAACGGTCGCTTTTACCTGCTCCAGATCCACATTCTCCGGTTTCGGACAGGCGACATGAATATCCACCTCCATGGCCTGCAGGTCCTCTATTCCCAGAATTTCCACCAATCCGCAAAGACAGCTCCTTGAAATGGCGTCTTTTACAGCCCGGCACGCTGCCTTGGTGACGTCTTCTCCATGCAGGTCGGCACCGGTTCCGATCTCGACAATAAATCTTTTGGTTTCCATCGATTGGATCCCTTATTTGAAAAGTGGTTCGATAATCTCTTTGTTTCCAGCATGGCATCCGCCCGATAAGAACTGCGCACCAGCGGTCCTGCGGCCACAGCTTTAAAGCCCATTTCCCGAGCGGTTTCGGCCCACATTTGAAATTCCTTCGGCGACACATAACGCACCACCGGCAAGTGATCTTTGGAAGGTGCTAAATACTGCCCCAGGGTAAGTGCTGCACAACCGGTGTGTTTTAAATCCAAAAGGGTTTTTTTGATCTCATTTTGCGTTTCTCCAAGACCCAACATCAGGCCCGATTTGACCAAAAGTCCCTGGCCAAAAGCGTATTTTAAAACCGCTAACGAGCGCCGATATTTGGCTACGGGACGAACCATAGCGTACAATCGCGCCACTGTTTCAATGTTATGGTTAAAGACTTCCGGTTGGGATTCACACACACTTTGAAGTGCTTTGACGGATCCGTTAAAATCTGGAACCAGTACTTCTACATAAACATCCTTACAGGTTTTTCTGATCTGTCGAATGGTCTGGACGAATTGCGCTGCGCCCCCATCCGGCAGATCATCGCGGGTTACAGAGGTGACCACGGCGTGATTAAGTCTTAGCAATTGCACCGCTTGGGCGACACGAACAGGCTCATTTTCGTCTACCGGTCCGGGAATACCCTTGTCTACGGCACAAAAACGGCACCTTCGCGTGCAATGAGTGCCTAAAATCATGAAGGTGGCCGTGCCTCTGCCAAAACATTCACCCAGATTGGGGCAATGGGCGCTTTGGCACACAGTCGCCAAGTGCAAGTCGCGAAGGCTTGTCTCCATTCGATCTACGGCTGTCGCATCCGGCGCCGGTCGAACCAGCCAGGGGGGGTGTCGGTTAGAATCGTCAAAATTTTCAGAGGATAATTCGTAACCAAATATCCGGCAAAATGATTGAATAAATCTTTTTTTTGCTTCTGATGGATTTACTCGATTCCCAATTTCGTTTTCGATTGAAGTGATCTTTTCGTCCGGCTGACCACAAGGTACAATGAAGTTAAACCAATTTGGATCCGCAGAGATGTTTAGCGCCGCGCCGTGGTAAGTCACCCATTTTTGGACAGCTATTCCGACACTGGCGATCTTGGAACCGCCAACCCACACGCCGGGGTGACCTTTTTTAAACTCCGGGATCAGCTCGTAGCTTCGCAGTACACTGGCAATTGTATCCAACAGTCGCTTTAAAAAAGCATGTAGGTCTTTCTCTCCCAGTCTTAATATGGGGTAGGCCACCAGTTGTCCGGGGCCGTGAAAAGTCGCCTTGCCGCCGCGATCCACGCGGTGCAGATCGATCTTTTTCCGGCGAAGTGCTTCCGGCTGCACACAAAGATCCTGCAGGCTGCCGCTTCGACCGATGGTTACCACCGGCTGGTGCTCAACGAACACCAATCGATCGGGACATTTATCCGCAATTCTTTCTGCGACCATTTTCTTCTGGCGTCGATAAGCCTTGCCATAGCTGAGCAATCCCCAATCAATGATTTGAAGATGCACTTTTGGACTGTTTTTCATCTGCTTTTCTTCTTTAGCTCCGAGGCAAATACAAGGCCCAGTTATTAGCATCCCGCGCTGCATCTACAACGGCCTCGGAAAAGGTGGGGTGAACCCGGATACTGCGCGCCAGTTCCTGGGCTGTGGCTTCCAGCTGCATGGCCAATACCGCCTCTCCGGCAAGTTCGGTCGCATTTGAACCCACGATGTGCACACCCAGAATTTCTCCATAACGCGCATCCGACACAATTTTTACGGCCCCATCGACTTCATTGCGGACCATTGCCAGCCCGTTGATCGCATACGGGAAAACGCCCGTTTCCACATCATAGCCCTGTTTTTCGGCGTCTTCTTCAGAAAGCCCCACTGCGCCCATCTCAGGTTGCGTCCATAAACACCGGGGAATAAGATTGAAAGGATAACGCTTCTTCGCGCCCATGGCATTTTCCGCTGCAAAAACGGCCATGGAAGATGCCGCATGGCTGAGCATCCATCCGCCGGTGGCATCACCAATGGCATAAATCCCTTCAACCGAGCTTTCCAGTCGGTCGTTTACCCGGATGCCATTGTCTTCATTCAGTCTAATGCCGATCTTTTTCAAACCCAGGCCGGAAGTATTCGGTATCCTATTTGAAACCAATATCTTTTTGACATTGACACTTCGCTCCTTTGGCCCTGATAGTTCGCAGGTCGTCTCTGTTTTGTTCGTTTTGACCGACTCTATAGATGCGCGCGGAATAATATCCACACCCTTTTCCCTTAACGCCTGGGCAATTCTCTGGCTGGTGTCTGAATCTTCCTTAGGTAAAATTCTTGCCGACGCGGTCGCCATAAAGACTTTACAGCCGAAGGTATTTAACAAAAAAGCCATCTCGACTTCGATATAGCCGGCCCCGCAAACCAGGATTGACTCCGGCACGGCGGTCATTTCCAATACCTCATCCGTGGTCATGGCGGCTTTTTCCAATCCCGGTATTTCCGGTACCGATAAAGAACTACCTGTGGCGATAATGACTTTTTGGGTTTCAATGATACGGCCGTCAATATCCACCTCTTGCGGGCTTTTTAAAACAGCGCGCCCTGTGACAACCTCCACCCCGTTATTTTGTAAAAGCGCTTCCATGCCCATGCGGATTTCAGCCGATACACCGCTTTTTCTTTCAACAATGGTCGTAAAATCAATTTCTTTTACAGTCGCATTTATCCCGAATTCTTCTCCGGTCTTTAAACGATTAAGCAAATCTGCCGCTCTTAGCCAGACCTTGCTGGGAATACATCCTCGGTTTACGCACGTGCCGCCTGTTTCAGCACATTCGGCCAATACAACATCCGCCCCCAGCTGGGCAGCGCGGATCGCTGCCGCATAGCCGCCGGATCCACCTCCGATTACAGTTACATCACGCATCGTCATACCTCGATTTTTGAAGTTGCCCTGTCAGGTTAAAAGCAACATGGGTTGTTCCAGAAATCGTGCCAACGTCTTGAGGAACGTCATGGCCGGAGCACCATCAACGACCCTGTGATCAAACGTCAGGCTCAGGGTCATCATGTGACGAATGGTGATCTCTCCCTTAAATACGGCCGGTTTTTCTATCACGCGGCCAACACCGAGGATTCCGGTCTCCGGTGGATTGAGCACCGGTGTAAATCCATCCATACCGAGCATGCTGACATTGGTGATGGTAAACGTGCCGTCAGTGACTTCTTCAATTGCCAAGGCTCCCTCTCGGGCTTTTTGCGCCAGTTGTCTTACCTCCTTTGCAATTTGCAATAGATTTTTCTTTTCAGCATATCTCAGCTTCGGTACAATGAGGCCTTCGGATAAAGCCACAGCGATGCCCATGTGTACGGTGTCATGGACCAAAATCTCTTCACCGATCAATGTGGAGTTCATGATGGGATGCTGCAACAATGCCCGGGCTGTTGCCAATATGATAATATCATTATAAGAAATTTTTACGGAATCATCCTTTTTGTATTCCTCTCTCACAAGGTTTCTAAAACGCACCATTTCTGTGACATCCACCTCGGTGAAGGCGGTGAGCTGAGCGGCGTTTTGCAAGCTGGCTTGCATGTTGTCTGCGATAACCTTGCGAATTCCTTCAAAGGGGATTACCTTGACTTCGGAAGGTTTCTCTTCCGGAACAGTTTTTGCCGCAGCAAGAGCGCGCTCAACATCTTGTTTCGTGATTTTGCCATTTTCCCCGGTTCCGGTAATTTTGGATATGTCCAGGCCTTCCTGCTTGGCGATTTCCGCGGCCAGAGGGGTAATTTTGGGTGCCGGCGGTCCTTCCTCATGGAATTTGATTACGTCCCCCTCTTTAATCTTTCCATCAGGACCGGTGCCTGCCACCAATGTCAAATCAACCCCTAATTCTTTTGCCACACGGCGAGCGGATGGCGTTGACAATAGTCGCTTTTTTTCCACCGGCGCGGTTTCTGTTTCAGCGGCCTGGGGCTTTCCCGCCTCCGCTTTCATTTCCACAACTTCCCCGGCCTGAATTCCATCAATACGTTCAGGTTGCTCACCGGCCTGCGCAATAACGGCCACAATTGTCCCCACCGGTACGGTTTCGCCTTCCGGAACCACAATTTGAAACAGGATCCCGGATCCCGGTGCTTCTATCTTGTTTGTAATTTTTTCCGTTTCAACTTCAAATAATTTCTCTCCTTTCTCAACGGAATCCTCCTCATTTTTATACCATTTCGAGACTTTTCCCACTTTCATTGTCATGCCCAGTTTCGGCATTGTCACCTTAACACTCAATCTTCAGCCCTCCTCTCGATTGCAAAAAAACCTGACCTGTTTATCCCGCGATCCCAAGCTGGGGCAATATTTGATGATGGTGGGCATTTTGATGCTACTGTTTATCGGATTTAATCGGTTGTGGTCGTCCGTGCCGCTTCGAGGCCATGCGCTTTGCCAAAGAACCAAAACGCGCTTCGGGTCAAACACGGTAATGTATGCTGTTTGATGGCAACTTTATGGTAAGAGCTTTAATCAGATTTCGTCTGCTCGGCCGGAAAAATGCCGATATCGTCACAACGACACTTATGACATACTTTTCGTTGACAGTCGTTTATCCAGTGACAGGGGGAGAGTGAGATCATCAGGTGTAGGAGTTTATCGATAACAGCTTCTGGAGAGATCAGCAGTGATGGCATCTAACGATGATCCTAATCGGTTTCGCTATTTATTTTTATTTACAGTGCCCCTTTGCCATTGTCAATCATATTTCCGTACCTTTCCACGGGGTATGAGAAGCAATAGAACAGTTAATAACGTGACTAAATTAATACTAATTAAGTTATTCTTCCACTTCAGCCGAAAGCATCCCACAAGGCCTCAATGGAATGTGACACGCGGAAGGGCAGGAGGAGGATGCCGCCGTAATTCGATTTTTGAAATATGACGAAGCCGTTCTTCTTATGTCCGTCGAGCAGATCCCTGCCGGCCGGCACATTCAAACGGCGTTTTTGGGCCAAGCGGATAAAATTCGTGGGGGGAATTCCGGAAATTTACGTTCAATTTCGCGATAATTCTGAAGAAGATGGTGTGTGAAGTTTAACCGGTTGGCCGGTTGAGCCAGTTGCGCTGGAATTATTTACTGAACAAAGGGTGTTGTCGGTCCGCCGAGGGGTCAAGTCTTTTTCTTAGTGCGCATGGCATGTATGCCCGCCAGCGAAAAGTGCGTAATGTGGTCGGCCAGCCGCTGAATCAAAACCGGCGTCAAGGGCTGCTGTACGAGGTATTCCAGATCGCTGCGATTGAGCATCAGCAACGCCCGGCACTGATTGATGATGCTCAACTCACAAAACCAGATGTCTTCATCCGTCGCCGCAGGCCCGATCAGGTCCCGGATGATCCCAATCAGGTGCCGACGACGGGGCTCGATCAATTCGCGCCAGCTGTCGTCAATCAGTCCCGTTGGATTGGCCAGCTCCATCAGGTACATGCGCGTGAACTGTCCGCCGGTGCCGCGGTCGCAAAACTTTCGCACAAGAGCGTGGATGCGGGCGCACAAGCGCTCTTCAGGTGTCGCATCGGCGGCATCGGGCGGATCGGGGACGATATCTTTCTCAAATGCCTGCTTCCATGCCTCCGCGTAGAGGGCGGCCTTGCTGCCGAAATAGTAGTTGACGGCCGCGACGTTGGTTCCGGCCTGCCGGCAGATATCGGCGATCCTGGCATCGCGGTACCCTTTTTTCCCGAAAACTTTGCAGGCCGCATCCAGCACACGACTGCGGGATTTCTTGGCACGTTTCACTTGTACCATGTGCAATACGGCTCCATTTCCGACAATTAAATCATTGAAGCAACATTTTTTTTGTAATTTTTAATTTAAATCGCATTTTTAAATTTAAATTTGAATTTGTCAATTCATTTTGCTATTCTTTGCCTTTCAATTCATCAAGTTCTCCTCCGAAGGAAAAAATTATGCAGCAGCGAGTCGTTCCCGAATGCGCCGGTCCGGTTTTCTCGGCGACATCCCGCGACATGGTCGTACCGCCGGTCACCTCCGCAGCATCGAACCGCCGGCAGCCGGAAGGCCGCGTCTGTAGCGTGACATCGACGGCAGCGATTGTTTTCGCATGCCTTTTTTTATTTTTGGAAATTACCAGCCTTGCAGGAGCCGCTCCACCGCAAGGTCGAAATGCACCGCCACCGACTGTCACCGTCGAAGCGGTGTCCGAACAAGAGGTCAACCCGCCGTCTGATTACGTTGGCCGCGTAGAAGCCATCCAAGCCGTCGACCTGCGCGCCCGCGTGGAAGGATTCATCGAACACGTAAAATTCCAGGAAGGCGGTAAGGTGAAAGCCGGAGACCTCCTCTACATTATCGAACAGGCACCTTACAAAGCCAAGGTCAACGAAGCTGCGGCCAAGGTGGCCGACGCCGAGGCCTCCCTCACCGAAGCCCGGCAGTATTTGAAACGGCTCCAGTCGGTACGTTCCGGGGGGGTTTCGGCGACCGACCTGGAGGCGGCTGTCAGCGCGGAACTAAAGGCCCACGCCCTTCTTCAGCAAACCAAGGCCAGTCTGGAGCAAGCCGAACTCGACCTGGGATACACCATCATCAAGGCGCCCATCAGCGGGCGCATCGGCCGTACGACCTACACCAAAGGTAATCTGGTGGGCCCCGATTCGGAAGCACTTGCCCGCATCGTACAGCTTGACCCGATCCGGGTGGTCTATTCGATGAGCGAGAACGACCTTGTCAACTCCAGAATGACTCAGGAGGGGGCATGTGCCGGAAATCCCGAAAACCGGCTCATACCCCTCATCCAGATGCCCGGCGGACAGATGTATCCGTCCACCGGCCGACTGGACTTCGTCGACAACCAGGTGGACGCCAGCACCGGCACGATTGCCGTTCGAGCGGTGTTCGACAATCGGGACGCCATTCTTCTGCCGGGACAGTACGTCACCGTGCTCATAAGGTGCAGCGAGGGTAAACGTCTCCCGGTTGTGCCGCAGTCGGCAGTTCTAGAGGATCGTGAAGGCCGTTATGTGCTCATTGTCGACGTCGAAAACAGGGTTCAGCAGCGACGCATCACCACCGGGGCGGCCATTGGCACGAATTGGTCGGTGGAATCAGGGATCATGAGCGGGGAGACGATCATCGTTCAGGGGGTACAGAAGGTCAGCCCCGGCCAGATTGTGGAAACTGTGACCACCAGCGGCCAGAGCAAGGAGTAATAAATGTTTTCGCGTATTTTCATCGAAAGGCCGCGGCTGGCAATGGTCGTGTCGATTATCATCACCCTGGCCGGTGTGCTTGCACTGTTGAACATACCGATCTCCCAGTATCCTCAGATCTCGCCCCCCGAAATCCGCGTCAGCACCACCTATCCCGGGGCCAGCGCCGAAGTGGTCGCCAACAGCGTGGCCGCCCCAATCGAGGCCGAAGTCAACGGCGTTGAGAACATGCTCTACATGTCCTCAACCTGCTCAGACAACGGCAGTTACAGCCTGAGCGTCACCTTCGAGGTCGGCACCGACCCCGACATCGCCCAGGTCAATGTCCAAAATCGCATCCAACAGGCTGTTCCCAAGCTGCCCACCGAAGTCGTCGAGCAGGGAGTGTCGGTGCGCACGCGCTCCTCCGACTTCCTGACGGTCATCAGTTTTTTCGCCCCCGAGGGCGCACGCGACGCCCTTTTTCTCAGCAATTACATTAGCATCAATGTCAAAGATGCGGTGACGCGCATCAAGGGAGTCAGCGAAGCCTATATTTTCGGCGCCCTGGATTACAGCATGCGGATCTGGATGGATCCCGAGCGGCTGACCGCTCTGGCCCTGACGGCTGATGACGTGGTCACCGCCATTCGAGAGCAGAACGCCCAGGCAGCCACCGGCTCCATCGGCACGGCACCCGGCAGCGATTCGCAGCAAATCCAGTACACGCTGCGCGCCAAGGGCCGTCTCAATGAAGCCGAAGATTTCAAAAACATCATCATTCGTACCAATCCGCAGGGGGGTCTGGTGCGGGTAGGGGACATTGCACGGGTCGAGCTGGGCGCTCAGTCCTACTCCTCCAGATCGACTCTGAACGGTTCCCCGGCAGTCAACATGGCCATTTACCGGACCTCCGGTGCCAACGCGTTGGAAACCGTGCAGGCGGTAGCTGACGAAGTCAAACGACTATCCAAACGTTTCCCCGAGGGTATTCAGTACCGGATGGTCTACGACACGACCAAGTTCGTCCGGTCCGCGATCCAGGAAATCGTACTGACGCTCTTTATCACTTTTTGCCTGGTTGTGGGGGTTACCTATCTCTTTTTACAGGATTGGCGGGCGACCCTGATTCCGACCCTGACAATCCCGGTGTCGCTGATCGGCACTTTCGCGGTGCTCCTGGCCCTGGGCTTCAGCGCAAACACCATCACCCTGTTCGCACTTATCCTGGCGATCGGCCTGGTAGTGGACGACGCCATCGTGGTGGTGGAAAACGTTCAGCGGATCATGGAAGAGGAGGATCTCGACCCCAAGGACGCCGCGATCAAGGCCATGAATCAGGTGATCGGACCGATCATCGCCACCACCCTGGTCCTTCTGGCCGTTTTCGTTCCGGTGGGATTTCTTCCCGGCATCACCGGCGAGCTGTATAAACAGTTCGCCGTGACACTTTCCACTGCAGTTGTGCTGTCGGCTCTCAACGCACTGAGCCTGAGTCCGGCCCTGTGCGCGACCCTATTGCGCCGGCCGGCTGCCATCCGGCGGGGACCGCTGGTCTGGTTCAGGCGGGCATTGAATGCCTCACGCAACGTCTATGTGACCGCGTCGACCTGGCTGTTGCGGCGGATGGTGGTGGTTCTGGGGATCTTCATCCTGATATTCGGTGCCGCCTATTTCCTGTTCGTCAACCGCCCGACCAGTTTCCTGCCCAGTGAGGACCAGGGTGTCTTCTTTATCAATGTCCAGCTGCCCGAAGCATCGGCCCTGGCGCGCACCAACACGGTGATGCAACAGGTTTCCGAACGCCTCAAGAAAACCCCCGGCGTAGCGGATGTGATTGCCGTCAGCGGTTTCAGCATTATAAGCGGAGCCAGTGAAAACGTCGGCCTGGGTGTCGTCGTGCTTGACCCCTGGGATGAACGCAACACCCCCGATCTGCAGCTCAAGGGCCTCTTGGGCCGAGTGCGCCGTGAGTTGGCCTCGATCCCGGCGGCCAACATCTTCGCGTTCAGTCCGCCGGCCATCCGGGGCCTGGGCAATACGGGCGGGTTCGATTTCCGTCTGCAGGCCCTGGGAAACAAGAGCCCCCAGGAGCTTTCCGCCGTAACCCGCGCCCTTGTGGTGGCCGCCAACCAGGACCCGACTCTCCGGGCGGTGTTCAGCACGTATTCGGCCGACGTGCCGCAACTATTCCTCAACCTCGACCGCACCAAGGCCGAATCCCTCAACGTACCGGTCAGCCGCGTTTTTTCGACCCTCCAGGCCCAGCTCGGCTCACGCTTTGTCAATGACTTCAACCTTTACAGCCGGGTCTTCCAGGTCAAGGTTCAAGCCGACGCGCCCTACCGTAATGCAGTTGATGATATCAGAAAGCTCCACGTGCGCAGTGACGAGGGCAAAATGGTGCCGATGAGCAGCTTGGCCTCCATCTCTACGGTACTGGCACCCCAATTGGTGACCCGCTACAACCAGTTCGCCGCCGCCCAAGTCAATGGCGAGGCCAATACCGGATTCAGCTCGGGTGATGCCATTGCAACGATGGCACAAATAGCGGCTAAAACCCTACCCGACGGGTATGGCTACGAATGGTCGGGGCTTTCCTTTCAGGAACAGAAGAGCAGTGGCCAGGCCCCTGTTCTGTTGGCCCTGGCCCTGCTGTTCGGCTACCTTTTTCTGGTCGGTCAATACGAGAGTTGGACCATCCCACTGCCGGTCATCATATCGATTTCGGTGGCGGCCGCAGGAGCCCTGATCGGCCTGTGGATCGGTGATCTGGACCTCAGTATTTACGCCCAGATCGGCCTGGTGCTGTTGGTCGGTCTGGCGAGCAAGAACGCCATTCTTATCGTGGAGTTTGCTAAAACACAGCGCGAAGAAGGGCTGTCCATTGCCGACGCCGCGGTAGCCGGCGCTCGAATTCGTTTCAGGGCTGTATTGATGACCGCCTTTTCATTCATCCTGGGGGTGCTCCCCCTGGTGATTGCCTCAGGCGCCGGCGCCAACAGCCGGCGGGCCATCGGAACCACGGTGTTCAGCGGCATGCTGGCGGCAACCCTGGTCGGTATCTTTCTGATTCCGGCGCTCTATGCCGCCTTCCAGACCTCGCGGGAAAAAGTTTATGCCCGGCGGAAGCGGCGGCGCGAACAAGCGAAGACAAGTTAGTGCCCAAGAGAAAACGATATGAAAACCATTAAAAGAATGCCGTCCGCCGACGGAACGCTGCAGAGGCTCCTGCGTGTGCTGGGCGCAACCTGCACGCTCTTGTCTCTCTGCGGCTGTTCGGCCGTGGGACCCGATTATGTCAAGCCCGAAACCGAGCTCCCTTCAGCCTGGTACTCCGAACTCCAGGACGGTCTGACCAACACCGCCATTGATCCCCAGACCCTGGCCCAGTGGTGGTCGACACTCGAGGACCCGACTCTCTCAAGTCTTATGGAACGGGCTGTTCGCGGAAATCTCGATCTAAAAAACGCCCGGGCCCGTGTTCGCGAGGCACGCGCCCTCAGAGGCATCAATCGCGCCAGATTGTTCCCCATCATAGATGCAACGGGATCGGCCACTAAAAGTCGCAACACCGTAAGCAGCAGCGACAGCACCGAAAGCGAACTCTATTCGGTGGGCTTCGATGCCGGCTGGGAGTTGGACGTGTTCGGTGGTGTGCGTCGTTCGGTGGAGGCGGCCGAGGCGGACCTCGAAGCCAGTTGGGAGAATCTCCACGACGTTCTGGTGAGCCTTTTGGCCGAAGTCGCCCTCAACTACATGGAGGTGCGCACATTCCAGGCCCAGTTTGCCGTGGCCGAAGCCAATATCGCGGCCCAAGCGGAAACCTTTGCATACACCAGTTCGCGGTTCGAGGCCGGTCTCAGCAACGAATTGCCCGTTCAGCAGGCGTTGACCAATCTCGAAGCCACCCGCTCCCAAATTCCGAGCCTGAGGACCGGCCTGGCGGCAGCCAACAATCGCCTGTCGGTGCTGCTGGGAGAACAGCCGGGTGCGGTCAACCGGGAGTTGGTCGAACCCCGGCCCATCCCCGTGCCGCCTCTAACAGTGGCCGTGGGCGTGCCCGCAGATACCCTGTTACATCGGCCCGACGTGCGCCGTTTCGAGCGACTGCTGGCGGGGCAGACGGCTCGAATCGGTTTAGCCACGGCCGATCTTTATCCCAAGTTCTTTCTGACGGGTACCATCGGACTCGAATCCCTTTCAGCCGGTGACCTGTTCAATTCAACCAGCCGAGCGTGGCTCATCGGTCCCAGCATACTCTGGAACGTATTCGACGCAGGGGCCGCCCGCCAGCGCATCGAATTCCAGTCCGCTCTGCGGGAACAGGTACTGAATGACTATGGATCCAAGATCCTCCTGGCGTTGGAAGAAGTGGAAAATGCCCTGGTGGCTTACGCCCAGGAACAGCTCCGGCGGGAATCGTTGAAGGCGGCCGCTGCCGCCGCCCAGCGGGCGGTCTTGCTGGCACAGGACCAGTATGCAGCGGGTTTGGTTGATTTCAACAACGTCTTGATCGCTCAGCGCTCCCTGCTCTCCCTTCAGGATGAACTGGCCCGCAGCGAAGGGACGGTGACCTCGAACCTTGTGCGACTCTACAAGGCCCTCGGCGGTGGGTGGAAATTTCAGGAATCAACCGGGAGCGAAATGGCGGTGGATTCTGATCACTCAAGGTCCTTCGGGTCGCCACGGTGAATGGAAATTTTATTTCCGCACTAAAAGTGTAATTGCACCTTACAGGGCCATCAGGCGCACTCCAGGGCGGCTTCTTCGGTGCCCACTTTCTGTCGTTGAGAAAACCGTTCGCTATGTACGGACTTCAAGAGCCTTAAGGCAGGCTTGAAGAAAAACTGCTTCTCACCGAACGCCGGCCGCAGGTCATCCAACCAAACAGCGGTCTCGTCATAGCGGGCAAAGAAAATGCGGTTGACCCATTCGGGCTCTCGCCCCTGAATGAACTTGAGGGCGAAAACCCGCTCCCCGCCGATGTCTGTAATGCCGTCAATCAGCACTTTTCCGGGCGTCGCCGACATGGAGGGCCCCCGCACCGTTCGGCAGAGACCGGACACGCTCCGGTAGGCTTCGGAAAATATGCGAAATGCGTCGCCCAGCGGTACCTCGAAATAATGCTGAGGACCGGTGTCGCGCGGGACGAACATGTAATACGGCACGGCGCCGAGGGTGACCTGTTTTCGCCACATGTCGCTCCATATCTCCGGCTTGTCGTTTACATGCCGAACCAGCGGCGCCTGGCAGCGGATCTGAGCCCCGGTAGCGATAATGCGCTTGATGGCCGCCTGGACTGCCGGTGTTTCCAATTCGCGTGGGTGACTGAAATGGGCCATTATGGCCAGGTGCAGCCCTCCGGCGACAATCTGCTCGAAGAGCCTCAAGAGGTCGTCCGCATCACGGTCGGTGAGGAAGCGGTAGGGCCAGTAAGCCAGCGCCTTGGAGCCGAAGCGGATGGTAGACAGACCCTCGCGTTTTCGATCGAGCAGTGGCGCGACGTAGCGCCGGATCAGCCGGGTGCTCATGGTGAGCGGGTCCCCACCGGTGTAAAGGACGTCCGTCACTTCCGGGTGGCGGTCGAGGTATTCGGCCAGGTCTTGCGGCCGCTTGTTCATGAACTTCAGTCCATCGATGCCGGCAAACTGCGCCCAGCGGAAACAGTAGGAGCAATAGGCATGACAATTCTGACCATGGCTGGGGAAATAAAGCACGGTCTCCCGGTACTTGTGCTGCATCCCGTTGTACACCTTACCGTTTTCGACCGGCACATTCAATTGCAACTGTCCGGCCGGATGGGGGTTGAGCCTCATCTGGATGCGCTCGGCAGCCCGTCTGATATCAGACTGTGGGGCGTTGACGGCGAACAACCGTTCGATGCCTTCCCGGTCCGTTTTTTCCAGCATGCCGCGTTGCGGAAAGGTCAGCCGGAATATCGGATCATCCGGGACCTTTTGCCAGTCGATCAACTCATCCACAACGTAGTTGTTGACGCGAAACGGAAAAACGGCCGCCGCAATGTCGATGCCTCTTGTGACTTCTCGAGGTATTGACGTCAGTTGGCCGATTGACCGAAAATTTTTGCGGTTGTAAAGGCGAAACTTTTCTTTTCCAATTTTCCGGGTGTCGGGCATACTCAATATCCTTTTCTTTGCAAAATATACGAGCCAAAAAATAATTTTCAGTTGAAATATTTTGTATGCAAAATATATGATCCGGCTTTATTTGTCAAGCCCAGGCGTGGCCGATTCCTGACATTGAAACGTCCGCCGGTTATAGGGACCGCAGCAGGAGATAATTCCCCGTCTTGCTTGTCTTTTGACCCGTCTATCACCTTACATCCACCGGCACATATCCTGATAGGCGCCGGCGCATGTGCCTTGTAGACGAACCAAAATCAGGCGAAATTTTGTGTCATTATTTCTTAGCCGCGGCCTTAAAATAATTTAACCGATTGAACTTTTTGTGAAGTTATGTCATCACCCAGTGAGTTGGAACTAAGTCCATCGATTCATAAAATAGATGTTGTAAGTAATTTTTAAGCGAGCCCTAAGCAGATGAGGGCGATAGCGGACCGACGGCGACTAATCGAGAACTCGGCCGTTCGGCCATCCTTTCAGAAAATCATGCTTACAATTGAGAGCGAATAAGGTGGATCCCATCCCGAAAATCGTCAGTGGCCTGCGGCACATCGCCCGTGAACTCTCCGTTCACTCCAAGTTCATCCAGGACAACTACAACATCACGGTGCCGCAGCTGGTCTGCCTCCGTGAAATCTGCGACAACAAATCGATCTCCCTAGGGGAACTCACCCGTTCGCTGCATCTCAACAACTCGACCGTAACCGGAATCGTCGACCGTCTCGAGAAGCGCAACCTGGTGCGGCGCGTCAGGCAAAGCCGGGACCGACGGCAGATTCACGTAGAGGTCACCGACGAGGGAAAACGTTTTATCAAGCAGGCCCCCAAAGCCCTGCAGGATCATTTCATCGAACAAATCCGCCTGATGGATCCCCTTGAAGTCGACAAAATCCTGTGGGCAATCGGCAAACTCGCCGACATGCTGCAGATTGCCAGCGCCGCGGAACAGGATAAAACGCCGTCTCCCAAAGAATGACGAACAAGGCCACAAGCATTCTAACCGAGCCGAAACATCGGAGATAGCCGAGTGCAGCCGTCGGCGACCGTCTTTTAAGTTTCACATCGGGGTTGAAATCGTTTTCGTGAGTGGAGGTGAAGCCGACATGGCTTTCAGCATCGCATTGATTATACTTCTGGGCCTGGGCGGCGACTACCTGTTCCGGCGTCTGAAGTTGCCCGGCCTGGTCGGCATGCTGCTGGTAGGCGTACTCGTGGGACCGTATGTCCTCAACCTGATTTCACCCGCCACGATGGCGGTTTCCGGTGATTTTCGCAAGATCGCCCTGATCGTTATCCTACTGCGGGCCGGTTTCGAACTGCGTCGCGACACCTTGAACCGGGTCGGGCGGGCGGCGCTGCTCATGAGTGCGGTACCCGCGATTTTCGAAATCCTGGGCGTGATGTGGGTTGCACCCCGCCTACTGGGAATCAGCCTTTTGGATGCGGCGCTGCTCGGTTCCGTTCTGGGCGCCGTTTCCCCGGCCGTCGTGGTGCCGCTGATGATCGATTTCATGGACCGCGGTCGGGGAACCGGTAAAGGCATCCCCACGCTGGTCCTGGGGGCCTCGTCGGTGGACGATGTTTTCGTGATCGTGCTGTTCACCATCTTTTTGGGAATGTACGGCGTCGGCGATGTCCACATCTGGGCCAAACTGGCCCAGATCCCCGTGAGCATCGTGCTGGGAATCGCAGTGGGCCTGGTGCCGGGCTTTGTCTTGCTGAAACTCTTCCAAAAGTATGACTGGCGGCCGCCCAAACGCACCATCGTGGTCCTTGGAGTCGCCATATTTCTGACCTGGCTGGAAAGTGTCACCGAAAGATGGGTCCCGGTTGCGAGCCTACTGGGGGTGATGGCCATCGGTTTCGTAATCCTTGAAAAATCCGAACCGATTGCCCACCTGATCTCTCAGAAATTAAAGAAATTGTGGGTCTTCGCCGAACTGCTGCTTTTCGTGCTGGTAGGCGCCCAGGTCAACATTCACGTGGCCTGGGATGCCGGACTGGCCGGTACCGCCGTCATCCTTGCGGGACTCGTCTTTCGCAGTATCGGCACCTATCTGTCGCTGATCGGCACCCCGTTGACCGTCAAGGAAAAACTGTTTTGCGTCGTAGCGTACATTCCCAAAGCCACGGTGCAGGCCGCCATCGGCGCCGTACCCCTGGCGGCCGGAATACCGGCCGGAGAAGTCATTCTGGCCGTCGCGGTCCTCTCGATTCTGCTCACCGCTCCCCTCGGCGCCGTCGGCATCATGCTCGTCGGTGAAAAAGTACTGGATCACAGCGAGCGCTCAGCCTACCGGTTCAAAGAGTTGCGGGGCAAAATGGACCTGCCCCGCGTAGGGGAAAGGGTCCGCAGCAAACGCTACGGAACGGTCTGGAAGGTGATCGAGGAGAAGGAAACCTGGCTTCCGGAATCAGCCGATCCACAGGGTGAGAAACCGATAGCGGATCTGGTTCCAGCCGTTTCTCTGCGGTACTGGAAAGAAGACAGCAGCCAGGGGCCCGGTTCCGGCAAAACCATGTCCTACCGCTACAGTCTTATTGACCCCTCCTTCCAATCCCACTGGGAAATCCTCTACGACTGGTGATCCGGTAACCAGTGGCTGGATACAGATATTTTACCGAGATTACCTTGAGAGAATTCGAAAACGACGATTGAACACCGGCCGCTTGGGCACTGTTTAGGAAGTATTTTTATGTTAACTTCATTTCAGACCCGCTTTCCGTAGCGCATCAACAAGCTTAGGTGTGGCCCTTTTAGCAAATCTTTCGAGTGAAAAGTTGGGATTTATCCTAAGCAATTCAGCGGCTTCAGCTCGAGCTTCCGCATCCCGTCCTGACCAACTATAAACCACGGCCATCATTATACGAGCGAACAGAGAATCAGGCTCCCAATTAATCGCTTTTTCACACCAGGCAATTCCTTCATCGTATTGCCCCGTCTCGGCGTAAGCCAATCCTAAACTCCAAAAGTAAATACTCGGCGGGATAGGATTCTGTCTTATCGCTATCTTATATTCCAGAATGGCCGCTTCGTTCCTGTCCGAGAAATTAAGCACCTTAGCCAGTCTAAAATGTGATTCAGCCGAATTGGGATCGAGTGTTACAGCTTTTTGAACTTGGGCGAGGGCTTTGTCATGCTGCCCTTTATGTGAAAATACCCAACCTAAAAGACTATGGGCTTCAGCATAACTATCGTCCAAATCGATAGCTTTTTGTAACAACTTTATGGCCTCAGTCAAAGACTGTTCTTGGGATTTGCTCGCGTCAAACCAAAAATCACCAATGTGGAGTCGAGATAGAACTCCGTAAGCCGCCGCATATTCCGGGTCCAAGGCAATGGCTTGCTCCGCCAATTTCCTTGCCAAAGCGTAACTCTCAATATTTCCCTGTTGAATATATTCATTTGCCTGCAAGTACTTTAGATAGGCCTCAAGGTTATTTGTGCCTCTTGCAGCAGATCGGGCTTGCTCGCCCACAGTCAGCTTTACTTGCATGGCCGTTATGATACTTTTTGTGATCTCGTCTTGAACGGCAAATATATCGTCCATCTTTCGGTCATACTGTTCGGCCCATAAGTGATGCCCCGAAAGAGCATCAATCAACTGGGCTGTTATCCTTATCTTGTCTCCGGCCTTTTTAACACTCCCCTCCAGAACATATCGAACACCTAATTCCTCGCTAACTTGCTGGACCTTTACGGGTTTACCTTTGTACGTGAATGTCGAGTTTCGAGCAATCACAAATAGCTTCGGAACCTTGCTAAGTACTGCGATAATCTCGTCAGTGAGGCCGTCACTGAAATATTCCTGCTCAGGGTCGCTGCTTAGATTATCAAATGGTAATACCGCAATAGACGGCTTGTCAGGCAAGGCAAACGGCATTTTCTCTATCAATGCAGGCTCAATCGGTGGAGGGCGTAAATATAACTGCCAAACCGTTACACCAATGATTATGGCAAGTACTGCGAGTGCACCGGTGATTGAAGCTTTCCGTCGCCAAAATGGAATTACCTTTTCCTCTTCCTTTTCCTTTACATCAGCAACAGTTACCCTCGGCTCCATAACCACTCGATAAGCCCCTACCGGTTTTGCGATATTCTTGACCTCCTGTTCACCCAGAAACTCATATCCCAGAGGCAACTTGGTCTCGATATGGTCGAAGGCTGTTTTAGAGACACAGATCCCAGCAGGGTCAGCCAGCGCCTCCAGCCTAGCGGCAATGTTGACGCCATCCCCGTATATTCGATCCTCTTCCTGGATGACATCACCAAGGTTAATGCCGATACGAAACCGCATTTTTCGATTTTCCGGTAATTCAGCATTTCTGGAATTCAACTCTTTTTGAATCGCAACGGCACATTGCACCGCATCCACGACACTGGCGAACTCGGAGAGCATGTTGTCACCGGGGGAATCAATAACCCTGCCACGATGCTGATCAATGAGCGCAGACATTACGCTCTTATAAACCTCCAGAGTCTTAACAGTGGCTGCCTCATCATCACCCATGAGCTTACTGTAGCCGACAACGTCGGAACTCATGATCGCTGTGATCTTTCTTTTAAACCCTTCAGCACCCATGGTGAACCTCCGAAAGGTTTCGCAAAATTGTTGCTAAGATATCTGCAGCGGAGATGTGGAATCAGAAGGAAGGCTATAATGATTGCAGAGATAGAGCTTCAACTCAGTCTGAAGTAAAAATAATATTAAATCAATACGTACATTTTGTCGATAGCGTTGGACTATAATATGGAATTGTTAACAAAAAGAAGGTTTATATATACCACCGTTGGTTAATTTTTGACAGAAAACCAATCATTAATGCTGTTATGATAGATTGTTTCATCCCATGACTTCGGTGCGTTTAAGCGCTTGAGGTTTCTTGCGAGTAGACCAAGTATAATAATTTACTAATAAATTAGGTTTTAAAAGTTTTGCAGTTCCCCTCCAGTTGCTCGTTGAGTCTTATTTAAGAAAATTATAGTTACGGGCACTCTAATTGATTTATTACGCCTCTAATCTTGGTTGCAAGCGTTTCAGCTTTAAGGCCTTCCATAAAATCGGGCGGAAGCATGTCACCATCGATACGTCTCAGTGTGTCCCGTAATTGAACGCAAGCAGATTCATAGTCATAAGCGTTGATCAAATCACTTGAAGCTTTGAGCATATTTCCGAAGGTCTTTAAGCGGCATCTCGCCGAACAAACGGGGCCGGAAGGTTTAATAGTCTTGTTTTTTACAAATTTATTGAATGAATCGATGAGGTCGGCCATATACTCACCCGGAGGCGATTCTATAGGTACACCAACGCCCTGCACAGGTATAAAAACATCCGAATTATTTGCGTTGCTTATTATCCTCAATTCCGCAGAGTGACTCCCAAGACTTGAAGGGGAAAATTCGACAATGATGTCGTAAGCTGCATCAATCGGAATAAATATCGGAGGTGGCGGTACATCGATAAGAATCTTGAAGGAGTCGCTTATATCGTTCACAATCAAAATATTTCTTATTGCAATCACAGCTCCGTCAACATTAGAAAGCGTAAATATTACAATCGATGACGAACCGATTGCCGCATCACCAAAGTCCCATTCAGTGGAACTGTATATGTATCTATTGGCTGCAACCGAAATTGGAATCATAATGACCGATAAGATAACCAAGCAACCCATCCTTTTTATAAAAGTATCCTTCATTTTCAATCTCCTCCTTTCTTCCTGTTCGAAGGAGTGAAAGATCAGATGAGAAATCGGATTCGATTTAGTTAGTGAAGCACCGCTTCAGATCAGTTGCTATAGGATCAGAAACACTTTATGTGGATTTATATGAGTCGCAGGTTCTGTATGAATTGTGGCTATAGGTCGAGAGGATCAATCAATCAAATAGCAAATTAGCGAAAGAGGTTAAGTAGCTCTATAGTTTTACGATGTAATACATAATAGCATATAAGTGTAATTTCAATAAGATAAAATCCTCATTTTAATGGGGATAATTCCTATGCGATGGGCGTATCACACTATTCAATAACTGATACATAACTGCCCCCAGTAATTGAGACAATTCCATCTTAAGGGTAATTCCAGCGGCATATGACATCCTGATAATCATCTAATATACTGAAATTTAATATACTTTCTGGCTATCTTAAACTTTGCATTTATGATGCTCTAATCAAATTGTCAATGAACAGACGCCTGCACCTCCTGTCCATATCCCATCTTTCTTTCCCAACCCAGAAATCCTGCCAACCCGTCATCTGAGGTCAAAATTCCAAATCCAAAACGGAAATCAAGTCGAAAACGGTTCTGCAGTTCCGGTCAATCCACCAACCCGACCTCCCCGCTGTCAAAATAGATGCCGAGTTGCCTCGTGAGAGCCTCCTACCGCAATTCCCTCGCATCAAATAGGACCTGGCATTCGCATTCCAGCTTCCTTCCAAGATGCTCCTCAATGATGTCCCTTGCGGCAAAATCATCCAGACCCAATTTTCGACATAGCCGCTCGAGGCGCTGCCAGGGTTTCCAGTTCCAATTCCTGGGATCGTGTTCATGACCACAGGTCCAATATTCCCCGCCACCTTCGATTTTGGCCTTTTGAAAATTTTGACTGAGAATATGCCGGTAATCCCGCAGGAATTTTTCCAGCGCGCCGGGTTCAGCGAAATAAAGGTATGTCCCGTATGCTGATCGGTTTTTGGGCGGTGGTAGTGGCATTTTTATTGTTTTGTTCTCGTTGTATTTTAAGGTTTGCCGGGATACTGATCGATCATCATTTTGGTTTTGCACATTGGCAAATGACACGCTATAGATAGAATAGCCAGAGGGTATCTTGTAAATCGTTATCATTTCGTATAGCTAAATTGAATGATGAATGGGTGGGGTACGCTAAACTAAACCAGGGCGTTCCACCTGATTGCGTAAACCAAATCCCATCTATTGAACTTGCGCGACTCTATTCCATGCAAGAATATTTAGGTTGCGGTATAGGTCCAGCTTTGATGAAGGCTTGTATAAACTATGCCCGCGAAAAAGATTTTAAATCGATCTGGTTAAGCAGCTGGGAGAAAAACAGCAGAGGAAATGCATTTTACACCAAAATGGGGTTTCAAATTATCGGTAACGCAACCTTTGCTTTGGGATCCGATATCCAAGACGATTATATTTTTGCTAAATCGATAATTTGATTTAAAGAATCTGGTGAATGGGTAGAAAGATAGCCAATAATACCTGTAACCCTGGCAAATACAAAAGAACCAAGTATTGTGGACATATTCTGACGAAAATCGTTGATCTTCTGGTCAGAAGAGGATGTAAGAGAATATAAGAAGAAAGCGCGCGATCTTAGAGTCTATATGAACCTTAGTAAAAGAGCGCTTGCAGGCGTGAAAAGAATGCAGGCAACGATCTTTGGCTTTGATGAAATATAGTTTAAGAATTTTGGTGAAAGGTCATTAGAAGACGTCACAGCTATTACAAAATCAAAGGTGACAACCCCAAAGCCGTCCGCAGCTGACACCAACTATAACCAAGATAGCTCTCCAACGTATGTGCATAAAATTCGACCCATTAAATTTGCATATGCTGCAAACTTATCTCAACTCAGGGTGTTGTAAGAGCAAGTTATCTGTTTTCGGTACAATTAGAGGTGTATTATGAATATTCAATCGTATTTATACAATTGTCCAAGGGAGTATATCGATTCAATTGATCCGACCTTTTCTATTCAGATAAAGGACTTAGTTAAGAAACTGCCGGAGGCACAGGATGATAAAGCATTGATAGCGAATGTTTTTTGGATGCTTGCCTCTAACGGGTGGAGTTTCAGCGAGTTACCTGAATCTATTTCTAATGATCCGCCTTCAGGTTTAAAGGTTAATTTTAAATTGTCTGAAATTAAAAAACAGAATAGTTTTGACTTATGCGCCGCTTCATTAAAACCTGATACCCCTAAGTACAATGATTTTGCAAAGTCTTTGAATGATCAAATAATCCATCTTAATATCGCTGCGCAAGAATCTGAAAAGCTAACAGTTGATTTTACCAATTTTCAGCTTGCATACGCTGAAAAAAGAATACCGTTTGGCATCGAGCTGTTGTCGATGCAATCATCTGACCCGGATGGCGCTTGTTTCGATCTGGGGGTCGAATTATTATCAATGTTAAAATTTGATTGTCCAATCTGGTTGATAGGTTTGAGATAAAAGATATTCAATTTTATCAGTTATACAATCTTCGATGAATTGATTGGGCATGATGTATACGTATATGCAAAATAATTGACCCATAATAATTGCAGTTACTTGTAATCACCAGAAATTGACCGATTGAATACCGGAATCATTCATCGGAAAGTCCGAACCCAACGCTCAAAAACGCAGTATGCTGCGTTTTTTCTTTCAGCCCGAAAAAATTATCCAGTCCGGATCGCAGATCAATATTCTAAATCGAAACCTGATATTGGGTTGAAAACGGATCTGCAGGTCTTGTAAAACCATTTTCGAGCTTATTTAACGTTGAAACCCGGGCAGATTGTTTAATGCCAGCGGTAGGATGAAGGAGGTTATGCTTTTGCACTTACCCTATTCGCGGTCCATGGAACCCTTGAAATCAATTTTCCGTTGTGGTCATATCGTTCAAACACAATCTTGTTATTTTCGAGGACGTATTTCGAGGAGGTTTTCGCAATATCTCTTTTTACGCTTGAACCGTTGCGCTCGGCAGGCATTTTCGCAGGCGTTTGGTAGCTACCGGGGCTTGCGATATTTCCAATATGGTTTATAAGCTTAATCATGAGTACATCCCGTTTATGTTTATCGGCCAATCCAAAAATAACTTGAACTGACTAAAAATTGCATGTACAAAACCATAGTCGAGTAGACTGAGGGAACTTCCCCCTCAGTCCCTCACGCAACCGAACGTGAACCTCTCGATTCATTCGGCTCCTATCGACCAGCCGATTCATAAGCGCCCACCCATGGCAATCAGCGGCGGTAAACTCGATGCAGGCTTGTAACCTTCTAAAAATAAATCCAATTCTAAACCAACTCCTTTAAAAGCTTGACAAATTTTGCAATTCCACAGTATTAATTTTAAATTGGACTCAAATTGAAGCTGGCCTGCATGTTTTTTAGCTGATTTCCCCGTCGAGTTCGCCCCTTCCATTCCGTCATTCCAAATAATTTTAATGCGTTTAGTTTCAGAGGTTCCTTATGGCTGATGAGAACTCAAAACCAAAATTCCGACAATTCTCAGCGCGGATGTTGCTGGTTACAGTCGACTCGTGGACAAAAATGATCGTTCACCTTTGTTCGAGGAACTGGCAAGCCAATAATTAAAAGCTCGGAAATTTCAATTCAAGGATTCGAAGCGATATTTACGCTTCATAAATTTTAAAAATGTTAAAGCCGAGAAAAAGCGATGATCGATCCCTAAAGACGCCCTACGCTGAAAACTCCCACAACTATTTCTTACCGCCTGATTTTGAACAAAAGAAATGGTCATTCCCATTGATGGAGATTCCCAATGGAATGCAATAAAAGATTCAATTGGAAGAACCTTTTAAATCACCACACAATTCTCTCTAGTTTAAGTGAGAAAGAAAAAAATTGGCTCATATGTGAAAATGTATCGCATGAGTTTGAATACCCTGAAGGTTTTGAGATAATAAAAGAAGGTGAATTGAGTGATTCAATTTATTTGATCGGATCGGGATCTGTCCGGGTTGTCCTAAAAACTGATGAAGGCTCTGAAATAACACTTTCAACATTAAAAAAGGGAGAATTTTTTGGTGAAATTTCAGCTATCCAGCAAAAACCGCGATCTGCAAATGTTATCGCGAAAGAAGATTCAGTATTCCTTGAAATAAAAGGCAAGTATTTTCTCAAAATTTTAGAAGAACATTCTGATATTGCATCTAAAGTTCTCTTAATATTGAGTGAAAGATTAAGGCGTGATATTACTGAACTAAAACGGGCAGAAAAAAAATTGCTGAAGAGTAAGGAAAGGTACAGGAGAATTTTTGAAAATCTGCAAGATGTCTATTACGAAGCGGGTATCGACGGAACTATTTTAGAAGTCAGTCCTTCTATCGAAAAATTTTCTTTGTACAAGAGAAAAGAGTTAATCGGTAAATCGTTTTATGATATTTATACCGATCCAAAAAAGCGGAATCAATTTATGGATGTAATTTTAGAAAAGGGTGGGGCTAATGATTACGAAATTTATTTGAAAGATAAAGACGGCTCCCAACGTCCCTTTTCGATAACCTCCACGCTGATAAAAGATAGCCAAGGTGCCCCCCTAAAACTTGTTGGCTCCCTGTATGATATTTCAGCAAGGAAGAAGGCTGAACAGGCACTGCAAGAAAGTGAGGCTCGTTATCGTACTCTTTTAGGCGCCGTTCCAGATCCGATAGTTGTTTACGACTCAAAGGGCGAAGCCACCTATGTCAACGATGAATTTATGACGGTTTACGGTTGGTCAAGTGAAGAACTGACAGGCAAAAGGATTGGTTTTGTACCGCTGGATGAGACTGATGCGGCCCAAAAGGCCTGGCAGCGCGCTTTAGAGGATGGAACAGTATTTTTTGAAACCAAACGTCTGAAAAAATATGGAGATCTGCTTGATGTTCAGGTTAGAATAACCATTTTACGCGATCATGAGGGAAAACATATTTCAAGTATTGTTATTCATCATGATATAACCGGGCTAAAGAAAGCAGAGAGATCACTGCAAAAAGCTCACAACGAGTTGGAAATGCGGATCGAGAAACGAACCAAGGAGCTTGCTAAAGCCAACAAGGAGTTGCGCGATAAAATTGCAGAGAGCAAACAGGCACAGGAAGAAAAACTGGAACTCGAGCGGCAGATGCTACACGCGCAGAAACTAGAGAGCTTGGGGGTGCTGGCAGGCGGCATTGCCCACGACTTCAACAATATACTGGCGGCCATCTTGGGCAACGCTGACCTGGCCCTGCAAAGTCTTTCACCTAATTCACCGGTGCATGGCAACCTTCAGGCAATTGTAGAGGCTTCTAAGCACGCCGCCGAAATTTCAAAACAGATGCTCGCCTACTCGGGGAAAGGACAATTCATTATAGAACCGATTGATGCAGGAAAAGTAATCAAGGAGATGGCACACCTACTTGAGGTCTCAATTTCAAAAAATGCCGTTATTAAGTACGACCTCCTAAACAACTTGCCCACCTTCTACGGCGATGTGACGCAAATACGCCAGGTTATCATGAATTTGATTACAAACGCCTCTGAAGCCATAGGCGATAGGGACGGCGTCATATCCTTATCCACAGGGGAGATTGATTGTGACCGCGAATATCTCGATAATGTAAATGAGGTCCTGCGAGCCAGCCTGGACGAACAATTGCCAGAGGGCGTTTACGTATACATTGAAGTTGCCGATACAGGATGCGGCATGGACGAAAAAACCAAGGAAAGGATTTTCGATCCATTTTTTACGACCAAGTTCGCGGGACGCGGCTTAGGCATGTCCGCCGTGCTCGGCATAGTAAGCGGACATAAGGGAGCGCTGAAGATCTCAAGCGTGGTCAGTGAGGGCACGACGTTCACAATCCTTTTTCCCACGAATGAAAAGCCCGACAACTACTTTGCGGCCGACATGAAAGACGAAATTGGCAGGATTGACTGGCGCGGATGCGGAACAGTGCTGATTGTAGATGACGAGGAGGCGGTCTGCGCTGTAGCTGAGCAGATGCTCGATCGCATGGGCTTCAGTGTTTTGACGGCTTCAAACGGGCGGGAAGCACTGAACGTATTTCAAAAACATGTCGACGAGATAGTCTGCGTTCTTCTCGATTTGACCATGCCCTACATGGATGGCGTAGAAGCCTTCAACGCGATGCGTCGCCTCCACAATAGCGTTAACGTTATTCTTTGCAGCGGATACAACGAGCAGGAAGCGACTCTTCGATTTGCCGGAAAAGGCCTGGCGGCTTTTATCCAAAAGCCCTACGATATGGCCGTACTGCGGGAGAAACTGAAAGAGGTCCTGCACACCAACACTTTCAAGGTAGTACTACCTGATTGATTTTTGGATGAGTCCAACTCATTAATAATTCTGGACAAACCCGCCTCCACGAGATACAGTAAAATCGAAATAACTGTATCTCATGGAGGTGATAACATGTTGAGTTCTGTTTTTGATCCGTTTGTCGAAAAAAGCCCGATTTCCGTGATGGCCCGTGGCATGATGGAACGCGCACTGAATCCGGACCAACTCAACCAATGGTTCGATTCTACTGCAAATTCGCAATACACAAAGGATCTTTTATTCTCCTCGCTCTTTGACATCATGAGCAAGGTGGTTTTAGGCAGCCACCGCTCGGTCCATGCCGCATACCAGGCCACAGAAGAGGACATCGGTGTTTCGATCACATCGGTTTACAACAAACTCAACGGCATCGAGCCCCACACATCGGCACAATTGGTCCGTTACGCTGTCGGACAGGCACAACCGCTTGTCAAAAAACTCGGCGGCACGGAGCGCAGCCCACTGCCGGGCAAACGGATCAAGCTGCTTGACGGCAACTGCATCGAAAAATCTCAACGCCGCCTCAAAGAGCTGCGATCACTGGCGGCCGGACCGCTGCCGGGCAAATCACTGGTTGTCTATGATCCTGTGATGAGGATGCCCATTGACGTTTTCCCATGCGAAGACGGCCATGCCCAAGAGCGCTCGTTGTTAAAAACGGTATTATCAACCATAGAAGCCGATGATGTCTGGATTGCCGATCGCAATTTTTGCACGATTGAATTCACCTGCACCATCGCTTCCCGGAACGCCTATTTTGTTATCCGCGAACATAAAAAATATCCCTGGCAAGCGCTTGGAAAAGAAAAATATATCGGCAAAATAGAAAACGGCAAGCTCTATGAGCAGCCCATATTGGTACGTGATGATTCCGGCCGGGAACATACCTTCAGGCGCATCCGCATCCGCCTGAAGAAAAAAACCCGCGATGGCGACACGGATATTTGCATCATCTCATGTCTATCCAAGCGTTCGGCAAACGCCAAAA
>Ga0316187_10000675_pt1 | contig 27711 bp, 19 predicted proteins | sample CroRivburrow1_MG_FD_204927 | JGI IMG/M metagenome (GOLD analysis project Ga0316187, IMG submission 204927) | Coastal sediment microbial communities from Maine, United States - Cross River worm burrow 1 | ecosystem: Environmental > Aquatic > Marine > Coastal > Sediment | place: USA: Maine...
TATCTACGCACTTACTGATGAAGGTAAATTAATCTGGAAGGAATCATACGGGTCAGAATTTACAAATAGTTATCCGGGCAGCCGGGCTACACCTGTTGTCGTTGGCGATTATGTTTACATATTAAGCGGAATGGGTGATCTTACCTGTATGAGTTCAATATCAGGGAAAATTCATTGGAAGAAAGATATAAACAAAGAATTTGGTGGCAGAATTATCGAATGGGGATACAATGAAACTGTAAATATCCTGGGGGATATGCTTATTTTAACTCCCGGAGGTCGGGAGCATAATATGATAGCCTTAAACCTTTTGGATGCTAAGCTTATTTGGTCTTCCAAGGGATTGGGAGAGAAATCAGCCTATTGCACTCCTTTGCTTATCAAAACAGGCTCAAGAGACCTTTTAGTTACACATACTGAAGACCATATTATTGGAATTGATGCCAGTGACGGTGCCCTATTATGGCAACATAAGCATCCCAATCGTTATTCTGTTCATCCGAACACGCCTATTTACTATGACAATCAGCTATTCTGCTTCAGTGGATACGGGCAGGGAGGCGTAAATCTGCAATTAAGTTCAGATGGTTCATCCGTAACAAAAAAATGGTTTAGTGAAACGCTTGATAGTCGCATAGGAGGAGCTGTAGTTGTCGATGGCAAATTGTATGGTTCTGGTGATACTAATCGGGAATGGCAATGTATTGATTGGAACACTGGTAAAACGTTATATTCTTCAAAGGATATTGGGAATGGAGTGGTTATAACCGCGGAAGGTTTATTGTATTTATACAGCCAGAAAGGTGAATTGGCATTGGTGAAACCTGAAAATAATGGTTTTAACATTCTCAGTGAAACCAAGATTTCAACGGGTAGCGGTCAACATTGGGCACACCCTGTTATCAATAAAGGACGACTTTTTATCAGGCATGGAAACACTTTAATTGCCTATAATATTCAAAAGTAAAATATCCCGGAAAACCCTATTCACATGATTTATATCATAAATTTTTAGCACCTTAAATTCCTATATTTGTTTAGCTTGTTTTGTTGCATAAATCTTTCCTATGCAAAATTTTGAAAGATTTTATAATCCAGGCTGTACAGTTGAAGAAAAATTTCTAATTGTGATTAGTCAAACATTGTTCGTTAATTCCTGAATAAATTTTTTTTTATATGAAAACATATATAAGCGTTCTACTTGCATTATTATTTTTAAATGTATCGGAAGCACAAATTTCCCAATGGCGCGGGCCGGACCGTTCCGGAAAATATCCAGATTCGGGACTCTTAGCTGAATGGCCGGAAAATGGGCCGGAAATGATTCTAAAAGTTGATCGTGTCGGATCAGGCTACTCCTCTCCTGTTATGTATGAAGGTGTTTATTATATTACAGGTAAAATTGATGACTCCGATTTTTTAAGCGCTCTTGATCAGGAAGGAAACCTGCTTTATCAGGTTAGTTATGGAAAATCATGGATGAATTCCTATCCGGAAACCCGTTGTACTCCTACTATACAAGGTGATTATATTTATCTGATTAGCGGATCCGGTGAGGTGGCCTGCCTTAATAGAAAGGATGGTTCACAAGTTTGGAAAGTTAATGCTCACGAAAAATATAATGGTGAATATCACCGATGGGGAGTGGCGGAATCTCCTTTATTAGTTGACGATATAGTTATCTATACCAATGGAGGAAATGAATATGCTGTATTAGCTTTCAATAAACATACGGGAGAAGAAGTATGGAAATCAAAAAGTTTGGGAGGGGCCAGGCCTTATGTTTCCCCAATCATTTATGAAAACGGAGACGTGCGATTAATTGTTGCTGTTACGGCCGATCATGTATTGGGTGTCGATCCCAAAAATGGTGATTTTATCTGGCATTACAGGTACCTTCCAGAAACGGATCAGTCCGACAGGGGTGCGAATAACAATACCAATTCTCCGATTGTGAAAGGTAATGAGATATTCCTGTCAAAAGGTTATGACCAGTTCGGCGTAATGCTCAGGGTTTCAGATGATGGAAAATCTGTGGAAGAAGTATGGAGAACTTATGTTATGGACACCCATCATGGACATTATGTTAATGTTGGAGATTATATCTACGGTTCCAACTGGGAAAACAATAGTAAAGGGAAATGGGTATGCCTGGAATGGGCTACAGGAGAAGTGATGTATGAAGAAGAATGGCATACCAAAGGACCTATTATGTTTGCTGACAACATGCTTTACTGTTATGAAGAGAGAGGTGGTAATATCGCGCTTGTTAATCCTACTCCGGATAGCTTTGATATTGTCAGCTCGTTTAAAATTGAATATGGTAATGGGCCTCACTGGGCACACCCTCATGTAGCTAATGGAAAATTACTGATGCGACATGGAGAAGTATTTATGGTATATGAACTCAAACCATAATTGAATGAAACAACAAATCCATATCTTACTGACCGCTACTGTTGTAATTTTTGCTTCAGCACTGGTATGGTGGAACCTATCCTCACCTAAAACAGAGGTAATTGCCAGTTTGCCGGGCATGGATAACCGCGAAAACAAATCTGCTATTGATGAAATCGTGGATATTGGGGCTTTTTTTACGCGTTTTTTTAGTTCAAATGAAAATTCCGAAGAATCCTGGCCGCGATTTCGAGGTGCCGACTTCGACAATATCAAAAAAACAAGCCTACCATTGATTGATAAATTTGGAACTGATGATCCCAAAATATTGTGGTCAGCTACATTGGGTGAAGGTCATGCTGGCCCTGCAGTTTATGCAGGACTGGTATATGTGCTTGACTATGATGAAGAACAGCATGCTGATATGCTTCGATGTTTCGATCTCAAAGAAGGTACCGAAGTGTGGAGAAGATGGTATAATGTAAATATCAAACGAAACCATGGGATGTCCCGGACTATTCCCGCCGTTACTGAGAAATATATTCTCACCATCGGACCACGATCACATGTGATGTGTATGGATCGGTTGACAGGAGATCTCTTATGGGGGATTGATATTGAAAAAGAATATGGCACTCAAATTCCATTTTGGTATACAGGTCAATGCCCTTTGATTGATGATGGCAAGGCGATTATTGCAACCGGAGGAAAGGCTCTTATGATAGCAGTTGACTGTGAAACCGGAGAAAAATTATGGGAGACTCCTAACGATAATAAATTAAAAATGTCTCATTCATCCATTATGCCCTGGGATTTTCAGGGAACCAGGATGTACGTATACAGCGCTGTAGGTGGCATAGTAGGAATTGCTGCTGAAGGCCCAAATGCAGGCCAGGTATTATGGGAGTCATTAAAATGGGGTTGCTCCGTTGTGGCCCCTTCTCCCCTTTGCTTTGATGATGGAAAAATATTTCTGACCGCAGGATATGGGGCCGGCAGTATGGTATTCCAGTTGAGAGAAGATAATGGGGTGTATTCTATTGAAAAATCATATGAATACAAGCCCAAAGATGGATTGGCTTGCGAACAACAAACACCTGTGGTTTACGAAGGTATGGTATATGGCATACTCCCAAAGGACGCCGGTACCCTCAGGAACCAATTCATTTGTGTCGATCCGAAAGATTTTCGACAACCGGTATGGTCCAGTGGGAAAACAAACAGGTTTGGATTAGGTCCTTATATGATTGCAGATGGGAAATTTTTTATTCTAAATGATGATGGCATGCTCACAATTGCAAAACCAAGTAAGCAAGAGTTTATACTCCTGGATCAGGTCCAGGTATTTGAAGGTCATGATGCATGGGCACCGCTGGCAATAGTAGATGGTCTCCTGTTATTGAGGGATGCCAATAAAATGGTTTGTATGGATATCAGAAAATAAGTATCTCATTTATGAAAAAATATTTGATATATGTGGTTTTAATGATTCTGGGCGGTGTGATCGCATATATCATCCTTGGTGACATCTTTACAAACGATCTCAAAAAAGATAATACCAACCCTTATGCTTATTCATTAGGCAATATCACAAACATTGATCCTGCCATGATAAAATATGATGAGGTCAAAAGGATTGGGCTGACAATTGAACATCCTGTGGCTCTTGCGTATCAATCGGGTAAACTTGTTATCGCCTATAGGCATCATATTCAGGCTATTGATACAATGGGTTATGAGATCTTCAGTAAGGAAATGTCAGAAAATATATCCTGTATCACTCTGGATTCTTCCGGAGGAATATTTATTGGATGCACAGATCACGTGGAAGTATATGATTCTGAAGGAAACCTGGTAAATAAATGGGATGTTTTAGATACCAATACATACATAACTTCTATTGCCTTGAAATCTACTACAGTTTTTGTGGCTGATGCAGGTATTAAGAAAGTATATAAATATAATATTCAGGGAGATTTACAATCATCCTTTGATGGCACAGGACGGCTGGAAGTCGATTATGGATTCATAATACCCAGTCCGTATTTTGACCTGGCGATTGATCCTGATAATCAATTGTGGGTAGCCAACACTGGAATTCAAAACCTTGAAAATTATTCTGATGATGGTGCTTTGAGGTCATTCTGGGGGGAATCCGGTTTAACTCTCGAAGGATTTTCCGGATGTTGCAATCCGGCACATTTCTGCATTTTATCAAATGGTTCATTTGTGACTTGTGAAAAAGGATTGGTAAGGATTAAAGTCTATTTTCCTTCAGGGGAGCTGGATGGTTTTGTTGCCACATCAAAGGATTTTGAGAAGAACGCAGATCCTGCAGATCTGACTTCTGATGAAGATGACCGGATTTATGTGCTCGACAAAACAGGAAAAATGATCCGAAAATTTGAACGTAAAACGATTTAAATGGAACGAAAGAAATTTTTAGCACTTGGTGGAAGGTGGATCTTGCTGGGCGGACTATTGGGTACCAGCGGGTATCTGTTAAAAAATCGTCCTGAAGGCAACAATCAAACATGTAATATAAATCCTGTTTGCCAGGGATGCCAGGTCTTTAATAATTGCGAAAAACCAATACGAAAATCTAAAGAAAATGAGCAAAAAGGATGACGACAAGGTAATAAAACGAAGGGACTTCGTTCAAAGTACCGTCCGATTGTCTTTGGCTTTGGGACTTGGCGGATTGAGCGGACTTGTACTCAGTAAATCAAAGGGAGGAGAATCGGTATGGCAAATCGATCCTTTTACATGCACCCAGTGTGGGCGTTGTGCGGATGAATGCATCTTGACACCATCGGCTGTTAAATGTGTACATGCATACCAGCTTTGTGGTTATTGCGATCTTTGTGGAGGTTATTTCAAACCAGGTGTAATGGATCTGAACACAGGAGGGGAAAATCAGTTGTGTCCTACTTCTGCTATTAAAAGAAATTTTATTGAGGAGCCATTTTTTGAATATACGATAGAAGAAAATCTTTGTATTGGTTGTGGTAAATGTGTTGAAGGATGTTCTTCTTTTGGCAATGGCTCACTCCACCTTCAGATCAAACATGATCTATGTGAAAATTGCAATGAATGTGCCATCGCCAGAAATTGCCCTTCCGATGCCATAACCAGAGTACCTGCAGATAAACCTTATAACGTGAAGGGAGATTTTACTGAGACCTGATAGAATTATTTTGAAAAAGAACACATTAAAGATATTGACCTTAATAACCGGATTCCTGATCTCTGCAATCAGTTATGCTCAACAAAGGTTCCCCAGGCCTGATTTCGAGTCCGAATACCAGGCACCTGCTGTTCATATACCTGGACCTCGTATGGCGTATCTTGAAATGTTAGATGTTTTCATCCTCTTCATTGTGCTTTCTCTGACCACCTGGCTTGTTCTAAAAAAACGATCCAGAAAAGGTGTTCTCTATATATCTGTTTTTACCTTGATCTATTTTGGATTTTACCGAAATGGTTGTATTTGTTCCATTGGAGCAATACAAAACGTAACCTTAGCCCTTTTTGATCCTGGTTATGCCATTTCAATTTCAGCGCTATTATTTTTTATGTTGCCCCTTTTGTTTGCATTATTTGCTGGCAGGGTGTTTTGTGGAGGAGCTTGTCCTTTAGGGGCCATCCAGGATCTTTTAATTATCAAACCTATTTCACTTCCAGTTGGGTTAAGGAAGGCACTTGGTCTTATTCCTTACCTATATCTGGGCCTTTCTATCTTGTTTGCAGCCACTAAGACAGACTTTATCATCTGCCGCTATGATCCTTTCGTAGGAATATTCAGAATGGATGCAAGCTTTCAAATGTTTGTTCTTGGAGGTGCCTTTTTAATTCTTGGCATGTTTGTAGGAAGACCGTATTGCCGTTTTTTATGTCCTTATGGTGTTTTACTGGGTTGGATGTCATCGGTTTCGAAAAAGCACCTTACCATAACACCAACAGAATGCATTGATTGTAAACTATGTGCTCATTCCTGCCCTATGGATGCTATCAATGAGCCAGCTACAGACCCTGTATCTTCGAAAACAGATATAAAAAGATTTTTATTAGCTGTATTTATTATTCCGATATGGATGATTGCCGGTGGTTATGTAGGCTCCAAATCTCATGTTTATATGTCCAAGGCAAATCCTACGGTAAACCTTGCGGAATTATTGATCACCCAACCCGAATTAAAGAATGATCCGGACCATATAGATGTTCAGACTTTCCTTACATCAGGCAAAACATTAGATGAACTGGTAACAGAAGCCTCTTTGATACGCGATCAATTTTATTACGGAGGTTGGCTTCTTGGTGCATTTTTAGGATTAGCATTTGGTTTATTGTTTGTAAGAAAAACCATTTATCGAAATAGAAAAGATTATGAACCTGACAAAACCAATTGTGTAAGCTGTGCACGTTGTATGGACTTTTGCCCAGTAGGCAAACCCGATTTTGAAACCATAATGAAATTAGAAAATTGAATCCCAGGGAAAAACAAATATTAGCCTTAAGAACAGCTGTTATTGCTGGCATATTTTCAATGATAGTATGCTCTATTTTACTTCTGAATTTTTGGCAACTTAAAACTTCTGATCCACTTGAAAGTGAAGCGTTAAAGAGCCTTGTTGAAAGATTGCAAGAGGATACAAGCAATGAAGATCTAAAAATTGAAATCAGAAACCTGGATCTTATGGTCCGGAATGCTTTTTTTACCAATCAATGGCAAATCAGGGCAGGAGCATACTTATTATTTGCGGGAATTATTGTAATGGTCATGGCCTTACGAATCTATTATTCGCTTAGATCCAACATTGCAGAACCAGATTCCAGCCAGATGAAGCTTGATATTGAGATGCTTATCTCCAGAAAATGGATACTTTATACCTCCATTGGGATTTTCATGCTGGCAATAATATCCGCCTTTCTATCCATAGACCACTTGACCAATACCTATCCACAGGTAGCTGAGCAGGATGAAAAGACAACAATACCTACCCAGGAAATAATGTCTTCTGATGAGAAAAAACCACAGGTAACAGAGACTGAAGTTAGACCTGAAATCGAATCAGAAAATATAACTGATGCAGAAGAGATAACAATTGTGGAAACTGTTGAAACTGATCCTCAATTGGAATTGGCTGATGAAGGAGTCACCAATACTGTGGATAAAGATAAAGCAGCTACCCCTCCTGATCGAAATGAAATAGTAAAGCATTTCCCAGCTTTCAGAGGACCCTTTGGTTTAGGAATTACTGAAAGAAAAGACCTGCCAGTTGATTGGGATGGTGCCTCTGATAAAAACGTGGTTTGGAAAACAACTATCGAATTACCCGGATACAACTCTCCTGTAATCTGGGATGATAAGTTATTTATCAGTGGAGCGAATGAAAGTATACAATCTGTATTTTGTTATAACAGGAATACCGGAGTTCTTTTATGGAGACATGATATTAAAGATATTGAACGGCCAGCAGGGACGGTTTCAAAACCTACTGAAGATACTGGATATGCAGCATCTACCTTAACAACTGATGGCAGGTTTGTATGTGTCATCTATGCTTCTGGAGATATTGTGGGAATTTCTATGGATGGTCAAAGAGTATGGGGCCGAAACCTGGGAATACCAGATAATCATTATGGTCATTCTTCCTCACTAATTTTATGGAAAGACCTCCTTTTTGTTCAATTCGACACCAATAAAGCGGGTAAGGTATTAGCACTCGATGCAAAAACAGGAACAACAATTTGGGAAACGAATCGAAAATCAAAAATATCATGGGCTTCTCCTATCCTTGCCGACATGGGGAATCATTTAGAATTAATTCTTTCATCGAGCCCTGAAGTAGCAGCCTACAACCCAGAAACAGGCAAGGAGTTATGGTCCCTGGAATGCCTTACAGGTGAGGTAGGGCCTTCTCCAGGTTACTGGAATGGTATTGTTTACGCCGCTAATGAATATGCAAACCTGGTTGCTATCAAACCAGGGGCAACACCTGAGATCCTTTGGGAAACAAATGAATACCTTCCTGAAGTGGCAAGCCCCGTGGTAATTGACGGTATGGTGTTTATTGGGACTTCTTATGGTGTTATCGCCTGTTTTGATGCCAATACGGGTGAAATTTTATGGGAATTTGAATGCGATCAGGGCATCTATGCTTCGCCGGTTATAGGCGATGGGAAGGTTTATTTCCTCGACATGGATGGCAAAATGCATATTTTTGGATTGGATAAAACTCAAAAATTATTAGGGGAGCCTGATCTGGGTGAAAAATCGGTATGTACGCCAGCATTCGCAGATGGAAAAATTTATCTTAGAGGGTATGATAATTTATATTGTATAGGGAAGTAAATGTCAGAGCAACAATATATTGAGCTGGAAAGCATACTTGAAGAAAAGGGTCGGGATCGTAAAGCTGTTATCCCTATCCTTCAATCTGTTCAGGACAAATACCATTATCTCCCGGATGATATTTTAAAAAAGATCTGTGAGTCCACAGATATCACACCGGATCTCATCCTGGGTGTAGCCAGCTTTTATTCTCAATTTCGTCTACAACCGGCGGGAGAGCATATAATTAAAGTATGTACCGGTACTGCCTGCCATGTAAAAAGAGCTGAGCTGGTTTATGATGAATTTAAACGTACCCTTCACCTGGATGGCCACAGCAATACTGATAAAGAGGGGAATTATACTCTTGAAAAAGTCAATTGCCTGGGCTGTTGTACGCTGGCACCGGTAGTACAAATTGATGACCAAACCTATGGGCATGTTGATATTGAAGGTGTTGGTAAAGTGATCCAGTCCTTTGAAGACGACCTTACCAGTACAAAAAAACTTACCAGGAATGCAAAGGTAAATAAGAAGGCTTTTCAGGGAGAGATCAGGATCGGACTCGGCTCTTGTTGTGTAGCAAGTGGCAGTGAGGAAGTTAAAGAAATGGTGGAAACTACCGTTATTGACAAATCCTTAAATGTTGAGATGAAGAGAGTTGGCTGTGTTGGAATGTGCCACCGGGTACCTTTACTCGAGATCATACCCAATGGAAAAGAAGCCATTCTTTATTCTAATGTCCAATCAGGAGATGTCAAAATGATCCTCACCAAACACTTCAGACCTGATGGTTTCTGGTCTCAACTAAAGTCCTCTATTTTTGAAATGGCTGAAGATATTCAGACTGACAGAAATTGGGAAGGTGTTGAAAAATTCGAATCGAATATTCGTGAAAAGCAGGTATCCGCCTTCCTGGGAAGGCAAGTTCCTATTGCGACTGAATATCGCGGAGCTATTGATCCAATTGATATTGATGAGTATAAAAGCCGGTTTGGATTCATGGCCCTTAAAAAGAGCCTGAAAGAGCTATCTCCTGATGAAATAATTCTAAAAGTACAGCAAAGTGGTTTGAAAGGTCGAGGCGGCGCAGGATTTCCGACGGGAATTAAATGGGAGATCTTAAAAAAGCAGAACAATGAAATAAAGTATATTATTTGCAATGGGGATGAAGGGGATCCAGGTGCTTTTATGGATCGAATGCTATTGGAATCCTATCCTTATCGAATCATAGAAGGAATGGTTATCGCTGCCTATGCGACTGGTGCCACCCATGGCTATTTTTATATTCGGGCAGAATATCCTCTGGCTGTGAAGAGAATTCGCGAGGCCCTGATCCAGGCACGGGACCGGGGATATATAGGTGATAATATTATTGATAGCGGATTTTCCTTTGATATTGAAATATTTGAAGGTGCAGGCGCTTTTATTTGTGGAGAGGAAACTGCCATGATCACATCAATAGAAGGGAACCGAGGATTTCCAAAATTACGTCCTCCCTATCCCGCAGAAAAAGGCCTATGGGAAAGACCGACTCTTGTAAACAATACTGAAACTTTTGCACAGGTACCTTTTATTATTCGGAACAAATTAGAAGATTATACCAGGCATGGCACTGATGGATCTAAAGGGACCAAGGTATTCGCATTAGCTGGCAAAATCAACCGCGGAGGTCTTATAGAAGTCCCGATGGGCATTTCCATTCGAGCGATTGTTGAGGATATTGGAGGGGGTGTCCCAAAAGGAAGAAAATTTAAGGCAGTGCAGATTGGCGGACCTTCTGGAGGTTGTGTTCCTGAATGGCTATCAGATACACCTATTGATTTCCAATCTCTTTCAAAAGTAGGCGCCATGATGGGATCAGGTGGGCTGGTTGTATTGGATGACTCGGATTGCATGGTTGACATAGCCCGGTATTTCCTTTCTTTTACCCAAAGTGAATCCTGTGGCAAATGTACGTTTTGCAGGGTAGGTACTAAAAGGATGCTTGATATTCTGAATAAAATTTGCACAGGAAAAGGCAGGCCAAAAGACCTGGACGAATTAGAGAACCTCGCAGAATGGACAGGGAAAGGGAGTCTATGTGGTCTGGGAAAAACAGCCCCTAATCCTATATTGTCAACACTTCGTTATTTCCGAGAGGAATATGAATCTCATATTCATGGGAAGTGCCCAACTGGAAAATGTCAGAGCCTCATAACCTATACTATTAACGATAATTGCATAGGCTGCACCAAATGTGCTCAAAATTGTCCGGTAAAGGCAATTCCCTTTGCTCCCTATGAAAAACATGAAATTATTCAGGAAAAATGTATACAATGTGATGGCTGCAGGCAGATCTGTCCTGAAGATGCTTTGACTGTCACTTGATAAAATATGATTAAATTTAGCATAAACGGTGTAAGTAAGGAGGTCAAAGAAGGATCTACAATCCTTGATGTAACCAGGGAAGAAGGTATTGATATACCTACTATGTGTTTCCTGGATAATACAGAACATTTCCCTACCTGCATGGTATGCATGGTTAAAGATCAGAAAACAGGCAAACTAATTCCCTCTTGCAGCACTGTTGTAACTCGCGAGATGGATATTGTAACTGATGATGAGGAGGTAACGGAAGCTCGGAAGACTTCCCTTGAGTTGTTATTGAGTGATCATGTTGGAGATTGTGAGGCGCCTTGTCAAACCAATTGTCCAGCCTATATGAACATTCCCCTGATGAATCGTTTACTGGCTGCCGGTCGATTTGATGAAGCTCTTAGGGTTGTTAAAAAAGATATCGCTTTGCCAGCAGTATTGGGAAGGATTTGTCCAGCACCATGTGAACGGGCTTGTAGAAGAAGGGATGTAGATACAGCCGTATCTATATGCCTGCTTAAAAGATATGCCGCCGACCATGACCTGGATAAAAATAACCAGTTCTTACCTTTAGTTGCCCCTTCAAATGGAAGGAAAATAGGGATAATAGGTACAGGGCCAGCTGGATTATCAGCTGCATATTTTCTTTTGCAGAAAGGATATGCATGTGTTTTGTATGATAAAAATGAGCAGCCTGGTGGTGCTTTGCGATACGCAATACCTGAAGAAAAGCTTCCCAAAAAAGTTCTTGATGAAGAGATTGAAATCATTAAGGAATTAGGGGCGGAATTCAGGATGAATGCAGAATTAAAGGAAGATGCCATCCAGAATCTATTGAATGATTATGATTGTATTGTAATTGCAACCGGTGAGGATGATGCATCCTTTGATGGTTTGAAAAAAAATAAAAAAGCCTTTGTAGTAGAGCGAAATACACATGCCTCATCTCAGAAGGGTGTCTTTGCCATAGGTAGTGCTATAAAACCAGGCCGGGTAGCAATTCGGGCTGTAGCACATGGTAAAGAAGTAGCTTTATCCATTGATCAGTACCTAAACAAAAATGAAATAGTTGGAGAAGTGAGAATGTTCAACTCACGATTTGGCCGGCTAATGGAAGAGGAGCATTCAGAATATATGCTTGAGGCAGATAGCCGTGATCGAATAGAAACTGAAAATGGAAAGGGCTTTTCGCTGGAAGAAGTAAAAAAAGAAGCTGAACGTTGTATGCGATGTGATTGCAGAAAGCAAGACAATTGCAAATTAAGAATCTATTCCGATCAGTACCGGGCTTCGCAAAAACGTTACTTCCCAACAGAAAGAGAACCGGTTAGAAAGATCTTTAAAAATAAACCGGTAGTTTATGAGCCTGAAAAGTGTATAAAATGTGGTATTTGTGTTTGGATAACTTCCAGACAAAAGGAAAAGTTGGGATTAACATATATTGGCAAAGGATTTGATGTGGAGGTAAGTGTCCCTTTTGACAATGATAATATTAATGCGCTTGAAAAGACAGCCCATCTCTGCGCAGAGAAATGTCCTACAGGAGCATTAGCAATTAATAATGATGAAAAAAAATAAAAATATATTTCTCATTTTACTTTTATCCTGTTCTGTCTTTAGCATTTCCTACGGACAAAACAATAATGAATGGCCTAATTTCAGAGGTGATTCAGGACTAAAAGGTATAAGCAATGCTCGTTTCAAGCTACCGATGGATCTTGCATGGACCTATCAGACTGATGATGCCATCATTGCGGCACCTATTTTCGCTCAAAACACTGTTTTCGTAAGCTCTATTGAAGGTACTGTTTATGCAATAGATAAAAAAGGTAGCTTGAAGTGGAAATATGAAACAGACAACTCGATAGAAGCACCAGCTTTATATCATAATGGGAGAGTATTTGTGGGGAATCTGAGTGGCTTACTTTATGCCTTCGAAGCCTCCTCGGGAAAAGTGTTATGGACATATGAAACAGATAACCAGATAATGGGTTCTGCAAACCATTTCGAACTTAATGGAAAATCATATCTTGTGGTAGGCAGCTATGATTATTTTCTGCATTGCGTTGAGGCAGATACAGGAAAACCTGTCTGGAAATATGAGTCAGATAATTTTGTAAACGGAGCTGCAGCCATTGGAATGAATGCTGCATTATTTGGTGGCTGTGATGGGTTTCTCCATGTGGTTGACCTGAATACTGGAAAGATAAGAGAGAAAATTGAAGTGGCTACCTATATTGCAGGATCAGTAGCCATAGCTGAAAACCTGGTGTATACCGGTGATTATGATGGTCTTTTTTCATGCATTGATATAAAAACAGGAAAAATCCTGTGGACCTGGAATAATCCGGATAGTAATCTTCCTATCTTAGGGTCGCCATCTATCCTGAAAAATAAAGTAATAATTGGTGGGCAGGATAAAAGAATGCGTTGTTTTGATAAAGCCAACGGCTCATTATTATGGACTTTTAACGCCGGTGGTCGTATTGATGCTTCTCCGGTTATTGCCAAGGATAAAATTGTGACAACAACCATGGATGGAATGCTCTATATTTTAGATGTGGAGGATGGCAAAGAGCTCTGGTCCTATGAGATTGGCAGCGCTATGGCACATAATCCTGCTATCATTAATGGAAATCTTGTCGTAGGAGCCAGAGATGGGAATGTCTATTTTTTTTCCAGGTAACATAGCTTTTATGAAAAGAATTTGGATTTTGGCTGATAACTTAAGACAGTAAAATTAAGTATATTTAGAATCATGCAAATCGTACACATCGTTCCGGGATCAGGTGGCAGTTTTTATTGTGGAAATTGCCTGAGAGACAGCACTTACATTAAAGGGCTGAAGGGGGCTGGCCTGGAAGTAGTAAAAGTCCCAATGTACCTTCCAATATTTGCTGATGAACATGATCTGGGTGATATTCCGGTATTTTATGGAGCAATAAGCCTATACCTTAAACATAGTTTCCCGATATTTCAAAAAGCCCCCCCCTGGTTGGATCGTCTATTAAATTCAGGACCGGCCTTAAAATTTGCTGCTGGGATGGCAGGGTCTACCAATGCAAAAGGTCTGGAGGATATGACCATCTCAATGTTATTGGGAGAACTGGGAGACCAGAAAAAGGAGCTGGATCATCTTGTTGACTGGATAGCTGAACATTGCAATGCTGATGTAATCCATCTTTCAAATGCACTTCTTCTCGGACTTGCCAAACGAATAAAAGAACGATTGGATGTACTGGTTGTTTGTACGCTTCAGGATGAGGATGTGTGGGTAAATGCAATGGACAATGTATTTGGTGAAAGAACCTGGGAGTTAATGAGTGAAAGAGCCCGGGATGTGGATGCTTTTTTTGCTGTAAGTGAATATTTCGCTAAAAAAATGCAAAAACAACTTAATATCCCATCCAGCAAATTATACACTCAACATATAATGGTGAATCCGGATGATTATAAGTACATCAATACGAAAGAAAAAACACCAACTATAGGCTATATATCGAGAATGTGTGAAGAAAATGGTCTTGAAGTTCTTATTGATGCTTTTATACTGCTAAAAAAGGATTCGAGCTATAAAAACACACGACTAGTAATTACCGGAGGAAAGACTGGTGATGATGATAAGTTCCTCCGCAGAATCAAGAAAAAAATTGACAGGTCCGGAGTGCAACCGTCTATTGATTTTCATAAAGATTTCGAAGAAGATGGCCGTCATGATTTTTTTCGAAAAGTTTCTATGGTATCTGTTCCTGTACTGGAAGGAGAAGCATTTGGACTTTACCTTCTCGAATCAATCGCTTCAGGAGTACCCGTAGTCCAACCGGCTTTGGGAGCTTTCCCTGAGATTATTGATTTGGCTGGGGGAGGAATAACTTATCATCCGAACTCACCGCAGGAATTAGCCGAATCTTTAAAATCACTACTTAATGATTCCGGAAAACTTTCAGAACTTAGTGAAAATGGCAGAAAAGGAATTGAAAAACATTTCAATATTCAGGACCAGGCTTTAAAAATGGTCGACTTATATACTTCTATAACCAATCAGAAAAAATCAAATACTGATGTTAATTGAGCTGGACAATGTAAACAAATCCTATCCCATCGGGGACACAGGATTTTCAAAGAAAGTTCTTGATGGTATATCCATGAAAATATCCAAAGGAGAAACCCTTTCAATTATGGGTCCCTCCGGATCTGGAAAGTCAACTTTATTAAATATTATTGGCACCCTGGATACGCCCGACAATGGTAATATAATCTATGGTGAAAAATCTTTAAACGGATTGAGTGAAAAAGAACTGACCAATTTCAGGAACCAAAAAATTGGTTTTATTTTTCAAATGCATCATTTACTGCCACAATGTTCTGTACTTGAAAATATTTTAATTCCAACGCTGCCTTTAGTTAATAAAGCATTAAAAGAAGAATCACATTCCAGAGCTGTTAAGCTAATCAAGGATGTTGGTTTATGGGATCAAAAAGATATGCTTCCCGGTCGATTATCTGGTGGAGAATGCCAGCGTGTAGCTGTTATCAGAGCAATGATCAATAAACCGCAAATATTATTAGCTGATGAACCAACGGGTTCTCTAGATCGAGAGAATGCTCAGTCGATTACTTCACTCCTATTACAAATGAATAAGGATTATGAAACTTCCCTGATCGTGGTGACTCATTCACAGGAAATCGGATCAAAGATGGGTACATCATATAATTTAATTGATGGCAAGATAGAACAATTAAAATAATCATTGTGATCACAGTACTTCATATAGTAATAAAAACCATAAAACATTATTGGAAGTCCAATCTGGCCGTTATTGTTGGAATTGCAATTAGTACCATGGTGCTTACAGGTACATTATTTGTGGGCGACTCAGTCAGGTATAGCCTGGAAAGAGCCACAGAATTACGGCTAGGAAACACTACACATGATTTTTCTGGTATTGACAGGTATTTCAGGTATGAATTGGCGCAAGAAATAGATGGAGATATAGAAGGAAGAGTGGTGCCAGTATTAATGTTGAATGGAATTGCTTCCGTTGATGGAGGACAATTAAAGGCTAATAAAATTCAGGTTCTCGGAATTGACGAAAATTTCCAATACATAATTCCGGGATCTTCCAAACTGATACCCCCTGGGACAAATGAGGCTTATGTCAGTAAAAACCTGGCTGACAGATTACAACTTAAAATAGATGATTCCTTTTTGCTAAAAGTTGAAAAAGCAAGTTTAATCCCAAAAAATGCGCCCTTCGTATCTGAAACTGAAAATCTTGTTTCTATTCGGTTGACTGTTAAAAAAATACTTGGAGATAATGAAGTGGGAAGATTTAATCTGAAAACATCTCAAACCGCACCTCTTAATGTTTTTATATCCCTGCCTTTTATAAATTATAAAATGGATTTTCAGGGAATTGCCAACCATCTGTTATTTACGGATCCCTATGCAAATAAAGAGGAAATTGAATCTGCAATCCAAAAGTACTGGAAACCTGAAGATATGAGCCTTCATGTAGTTCAGGTTAATGAAAATTTGAACTGGGAAATACGATCCGACAGGGTGTTTATTGATTCAACGGTGATAGATGCAATAAAGAAATTTGAAAAAAATCCTGAAAATATATTGACTTATATGGCCAATTCATTTAAAAAAGGAGCTAATCAAACACCCTATTCATTTATTTCTGCAGGCCCCTTTTTGAATTCTGAGATTGAGACCAATAATAACCAGATCCTGATAAATACCTGGTTAGCTGAAGATCTGGAGGCAGAAAAAGGAGACAGCATAGAGGTTGTTTTTTATCATATCGGGCCACTTCGGAAACTAATCCTCTCTAATGAGTGGTTTATCGTTAAGGATATTGTTCCTTTAGAAGGAATTTACAGCAATAGGAATCTTATGCCGGACTTGCCCGGATTAACAGATGCCGGCAATTGCCGTGATTGGGAAACCAGCATTCCTGTTGACCTGGAAAACATCAGAGATAAAGATGAAGATTACTGGAATCAATGGAAAGGCACGCCAAAGGCATTTATATCCTATACAAAAGGCAAAGAATTATGGAAAAACCGATTTGGTGTATCTACTGCTATATGGCTTCCATCAGACAGTTACACGAAAGAGACCATTGAAGCAAACCTTATAAAGTATTTACCCCCTTCTAAGTCAGGATTTGCTTTGCAAAATGTACGGAAGGAAGGATTTGCAGCAGCCAATGGAGGTGTTGATTTCTCTCAATTATTTATGGCCTTGAGCTTTTTCCTTTTATTGGCAGGTATCATCCTTATTACCTTGCTTTTCAATATTCATCTGGATAAAAGAATTCGAGAAATTGGAACTTATAAGGCTCTTGGGTTTTCCGGCAAACTCATTCAGAAACTATTGGTTATGGAAGGTCTGCTGATAGCGCTACCGGGGATTTTAGCAGGAGGTATCCTGGCTATATTTTACAATAAAATCATATTTATTGCCCTGAATACAGTATGGCAGGATATAGTGCGCACCACCGTATTGCAGGAAAAAATTCAGGGAACCACATTGTTATTTGGGATGATTCTGGGTCTATTACTATCATGGATCACCCTATGGTTTAATGTCCGTCGTAAATTGAAAACAACTTCTTCAAGTCTTCAGCGGGGAATAAAGCCACATCTTTCAAAAAAGAGATCCTTAAGAATCAAATTTGCAGGATGGTCTTTAGGATTGATTTCCTTAGGTCTATTGATATATGAATTTCTGTTTGGTCAATCCTTAAATACTGCAATCTTCTTTTTATCAGGAGGGCTTTTAATGATTTCAATACTTTTAATTATATCAGGAAAGCTATATGTCTCAAATGACCAACTTACACTTAGTTCTCTTATTTGGAAAAATTTATATCGTAATCGAACAAGAAGCATCAGAATCATCATGCTTTTTGCACTTGGAACATTTGTTATCATTTCTACCGGTTTGAATAAAAAAGATCTCCATGCTGGCTCAGATAATACAACCAGTGGTACAGGTGGGTTTCTCTTTTATATGGAAACCACAATACCTGTACTTGTTGATTTAAATTCAAGAGATATTTCAACAGAATATGATATCGAGGAGCCTTTACAGTTTGTTCAAATTAGAAAAAGTGATGGGGATGATGCCAGTTGTTTGAACCTGAACAGGGTATCTGCACCTAGAATATTAGGGATAGCAAAAAAACAATTATCAGGTAGATTCTCGTTTGTAAAAGGTAGCTCAGACCTTGATATGGAAAATCCGTGGGAATCACTTCAAAAAAAATTGCCAGGTGGAGTTATACCCGCCATTGCTGATCAAACTGTTATTCAATGGGGCCTGGGTAAAAAAGTAGGTGACACCCTGATTTACCTGGATGAATACGGCCAGCAAATGAAACTAAAATTGATTGGAGGCCTGGCCAATTCCATATTTCAAGGAAGCGTTCTTATAGATGATGAACTTTTTATGGAACATTTTCCGGGAAGTAGTGGAACGAATGTATTCCTTGTAGACGGAGATTTTAAAAAAGGTGGTGAGATTGAACAAGAATTACTAAGAGCTTTTCGAAATGAAGGCCTTGAAATATCTTTTGCTGCTGATCGTCTCTCTGCTTTTAATGAAGTAGAGAATACCTACCTTTCAATTTTCCTAATTCTCGGTGGACTGGGATTAATATTAGGGACCGTAGGCCTTGGGATGTCACTGGCAAGAAATATCCTGGACAGACAACAAGAACTGGGTATTCTCAGGGCTATTGGATTTACAAAAACAACTATCATGTATTTGATAACCAGAGAACATTTGGTCCTGCTTTTAATCGGAACCCTGACTGGAGCAATAACAGCATTTATAGCTACCATTCCATCAATTCTTTCTGCCTTTGTCGAGGCCTCATGGCAGACAGCCCTTTTGATACTATTTTTCATTTTAGTTAATGGTCTGGCATGGATCTTATTGATCACAAATAACAGCCTGAAAAAGAATTTAATGGTTTCGCTAAGAAATGAATAATTAGTTATTATAATATTTAACAAGGTTACGCTCAAAAAATAATTAGAATCACCCCTGCTTTTTTGGTAGAATCCTTTTAACCCGAATTCGGCAATAGAACTTTGTAATGAGGCTTTAAAGTGCAATAAAACAGACACTTATTGAGACGAGGCATAGCACCGCTATGGTGAGTTGATATAAGTGGGTGCAACGGACTGTTTTGCAGCAGTTTAAAGACGGAATAAATTTTCTAATGCCGATTTCGGGTTTAACAAATACCAAGGCCTACTGAATGATCTATATCATTCTTATTAATTTATAGAAAAAGAGTAATAACTTATTAAGTATAAAATTAATATAGGAGTACTTTCGAATTACGATTCCATCGGGTATCTTGGCAGGGGAAAAAAAGAAACTTCACAAATTGTTAATTCATGGTTAGAAAATTTTCACTTTTATTCATTTTGGTTATATCGATGCATGCAGCACAAGCAGACTTCATTAGCCTGATCCGCGCTGACCAATGTGAATCTATAATTGAAATTTTTATTCGTGAGAACGGCATTCAAGTAACTTTTGAGATTGGAGAAAAGGATTATCCCCATTTTTACAAAATTATTCCAGTTACTTATTATGATAGAGGTTTCTCCGATATTGTGATGAAACGAAGTTTTGAGGAATTTCTGAAGAATGATTTTACCATTCATGCAGATGGTAGGCTTTTGAAAGGTACTATTGATAAAGTCATGCGGGTCAACCGAAATTATCGGACATCATTGTATAGCGGACAGGTTGATACCGCTAATGTCACAATTAGTCCGGTGGTGATATACGCTGAAGCTTTTTTCCCACTCACAAATAAGCCTAAGACAGTTTCTATAAAACCTCCAATCACAGAAGGGTATAATAGCACATTGGCTAATATAGGATTTGTTACCTACCACAAGCAAGTACCGATTCATGATCTAAGATATCTAGGACAATCAGAAACTGTTAATCTGGATTGGAAAGATCCCTGGTATAGCAAATATTCAAACACTAATTTAAGGAGACATCATAAAAACTCATTGATGGAGTACTTGTATATAGACCCATATGAAGTACGGCATGAAGTTCTGATTAGATTGAAGGATCTGGAATACTGGATCCCGTTAAACTATAAGATTGATGACAAAATTAAGGGTAGTGAAATTGACAGTATTAAGAGCTATGTTGCGAATTTTATGATCCAACGGAATAAAGTCATCATTGATGGGAAAGAGATCCCTCCTATCCTGGATAAGGTACACTTTATACAGGTAGCCATGTCCGGAATACAAATTATTGAAAATAATGTTGATATGGATTATGCAACAGCTATAATTGGGATCATTCTTGCTTATCCTCATGATAGCATACCTCAACAGGTAGTAGTTAAATGGGATATGTTTAATGATCAGATCGATCAGATCCCTTGTGTAATGACCGATCCGGCCGGTCCCTTTCCTTATATGTTGATGAAAGAAGATACTGCTCTGGTCTGGGATAATTATCTGAAAAATTATAAGATCCCAACCATAACTGCGGTTAAAGTCCAGAATGCTTCCATGTATATTCCATTTATTTCCGTTTTGATGATTTTGATTCTTTCAGTCATAATCCGAAAGAATAGTTATCGTATCAAAAATTGGAAACCTTCAACCAGGGGAATAGCTGTAGTAGTAGTTGTATTTATGATCTTGGGATGGTTGATCCAGTGGCCCGTTGAGATACCTTTTATCAAACAAAAATCATTTGAAATCCCTGAAGCCAGGCTTTTGATAGCTGATCTCTTAAAAAATACATACAGGGCATTTGACTTCCGGTCAGAAAGTGATGTTTATGATAAACTGTCAACCAGTAATGAGGGTGATCTTCTTTCATCGATATATATTCAGACGAAACAGTCTATGGTGCTCGAAAACCAGGGGGGATTGCAGGTAAAACTGAAAGATGTGAATATTGAAGATGTAGAATTTATTGAAAAAGAAGATGATGGATTGGTTTTCCGGACAAAGTGGCTGGTGCAGGGTGATGTTGGGCATTGGGGACATATACATAAACGAATCAATAAATATGATGCATACATAAAGGTAAAACCGGTTGAAGGCATCTGGAAAATGTACGATATAGAAATTGTAGAGGAAGCAAGAATAATATAATGATTGAAATATCAGATCTGTATTTTAATTATCCTAAATCAGATTTTCAATTGCTGATTGATAGCCTGACTTTTAATAAAGGAGTGACTCATGCTTTGATAGGACCAAGTGGATCCGGTAAAACTACCCTCCTGAATCTAATCGCTGGCATTTCTATTCCTCAGAAAGGTAGCATTGACTACAATGAAACAAAAATCAGCCAATTGTCGGAATCTGAGAGAAGGGCTTACCGGATAAGTAAGATAGGCTTTGTTTTTCAGGATTTCAAGCTAATTAATTACCTGACTGTTTTTGAAAATATCATGCTTCCATATAGAATAAATGCGAGGCTTAAAGTTGACCCGGAAATAAAGAATCGAATTGAGACACTATCAGAATATGCCGGGATATCTAAATATTTATCTAAGTATCCTAAGCGATTATCTCAAGGTGAACGACAGCGGGTAGCCATCTGCAGAGCATTAGTTACTCAACCCGAACTTATTCTTGCTGATGAACCCACCGGGAACCTGGATCCAAAGAATAAAAAGAAGATCCTCGACCTTCTTTTCAAATATTGTAAAGAGGAAGAAACAACGTTGATAACTGTTACTCATGATCATGAATTATTACCAGATTTCGATGAGGTGATTGACTTTTCAAAACTATTGATTGAAGATGATCCATTAGCACATGAAAAATAGTCTATACCTGGCATCTCAATATTTAATGTATCACAAGATCAGAAGTCTGATCCTGGTTGCTTCGATTACAGTTATTTTGTACATACCTAACGGACTAGAAAAGTTGATCACAGAAAGTGAAGTACGGATGATGGACAGGGCAACTTCAACTCCTTTGATAATCGGAGAGAAGGGTAGCTCTACAGATCTTGTAATCAATTCCCTGTATTTCCAGAATGAAAAACTGGAACCCATCAGTATGCAGGAGGTTGATGAATTAAACAATCTGGGTTTTGGATATTGTGTTCCGATGCTTACCGGATTCAATGCAAGGTCCTACCCTATTGTGGGTACTGCCCTTGATTATTTAAATTTCAGGAAAATGACCATTTATTCTGGTAAAAACATGGCCTCTTTGGGTGATTGTATGCTTGGATATAATGTGGCTGAAGCTTTAGATCTTAAGGTAGGTGATTATATCATCTCTTCACCCGAAAGCTTTTTTGATTTTGCCGGAGTGTATCCTTTGAAAATGAAAATTACCGGAATTTTAAACCCTACCAATACACCGGATGACAATGCCATATTTACAGATATTAAAAATACCTGGATCATCATGGGAATCGGTCACGGACATCAGGACCTGGCAGATGAAACTGATCCTACCCTTGTTATGGATAATAAAGATGGCGTCGTAACAGCTACGGCAAAAGTATTCATGTATAATGAAATCACGGATAAAAATAAAGACAGCTTCCATTTTCATGGTTTGCGAAAAGATTTTCCAGTAAGTTCTATGCTGTTTGTCCCAAAAGATGAAAAATCCCTGACCATATTGAGGGGAAGGTTTGAATCCGGAGAAATAGGAACTCAAGCGGTTGTACCACATCAGGTTGTCAGGAATCTATTGAATAGTATATTCCGGATCAAACAGATATTTGACGGAGTTTTTATCGCTGTCGGGTTTGCAACTTTACTGATCTTTATTTTAATTATGACTCTGACTATCCGGTTGCGAAAGGATGAGATCAATACCCTGGAGATCATTGGTTCATCACGCTTTAAAGTCGTTGAGATTTTAACCATGGAAGTTGCAATAATGATAATAGCCAGTGTTTTCTTCGCATTTTTATTATATCTGCTATCAGGTTATTATGTAAATACATTTATTGAAAAATTTATTATTTAAAATATTATGAAACATCTATTTTTAAAAATTTCAGGATCCTTCCTGTTTTTGTCAATACTTTTTTCATGCGGTGCAGAAAAGAAATCGGCAAGTGAAGAAAGTACACAACAAAAGCCAGTTGTTGCTGTAGTGAATTACCCATTGTACACTTTTTCTACCCAGATTGGAGGTGACAAAATCGAGGTTTTCTTTCCTCAAATAAGCGGCGATCCTGCATATTGGGAACCGGATGAAGTGAGTATTGAAAAATTTCAGAATGCAGAGCTGATCTTATTAAATGGTGCCGACTATGCAAAATGGACTGATAAAGTGAGTCTGCCAGTTGCTACCCAGGTCAATACTTCTAAGACTTATCAAAATCAATTGATTGAAATTAAAGGTGAAGTTCATAGCCATGGTCCGGAAGGAGATCACAGCCATGCAGGATATGCTTTTACAACATGGCTTGATCTTAAAAATGCATTACAACAAGCTGAGGTAGTTAATGAAGCACTCGCTGAATTGCTTCCTGAAGAAAAAGAGTTTTTTGCAGTAAATTTTAAGAAGGTTCAGGGTCAATTAAACCAGCTTGATAAGCAGTTGTCAGATATTCTTGGTAATCAGGAAGATCTTGAACTTTTTGCATCTCATCCTGTATATCAATACTTGTCGAAAGGATACGGTATTGATATCATCAGTTATCATTGGGAGCCAAGCAAGATGCCAAATGATACCGACTGGAAGGAATTTGAACATGAACTGGATCACCATACTGCCAGGGCTATGCTTTGGGAAGAAGAACCACTCACTGAAATCAGGCAAAAGTTAAAAGGTTTGAATATTAAAGTTATTGTATATAACCCAGGAGGGAACAGAACAGATCTGGATTTTATTTCTCTGATGGGTAAAAATGTTGAAAATCTGGAATTGGCATTGAACTAAATTGTCGTATAACTATTAAGATTTAAGACTGACCTTTCTATAATTTTGATTAATTTGGATCAAATTTGATAATATGAAAAGGATTAATATTACCACGATACTCTATTTATTATTTTCTTTCTTTTTTATTGACACTGTATTGGCTCAAACAGCTGAAGAAGATCCAGCAAAGGCGGCTCAAAATCCTTTAGCCAATGTGATCAGCCTGCCGCTACAAAATAATGTCAATTTTGGTATAGGAACCTATAATAAAACAAGCGATATTTTAAACATTCAACCTATACTACCTGTGAAATTAAATAAAAGTGGCTGGCTCCTGATCAATCGATTCATAATTCCTTTTCCAACATCTGTTCCGGATCAATCCTCAGAAGATGCAAATAATATTACAGGATTAGGTGATATTAACTATACTGTATGGTTTTCACCACCACCAAAAAGTAAAATGACAATCGGTTTTGGATTGGTAAGCATATGGCCAACAGCGAGTAAAGATATACTAGGCCAAGGGAAATTCTCTATCGGCCCTTCATTTGTACTTGTCTATCCTCAAACCCATGGATTGATAGCCGCTGTTATCTCAAACTGGTTTTCAGTAGGGGGTGATGAAAATCGATCTGATGTAAATACATTTTATTTCCAATACATCTTAACCCGATTCCTGCAAAAAAAATGGTATATAACTTCAGCGCCTATCAACCTGGCTAACTGGGAAGCTGAAAGTGGTCAGAAATGGACAGTTCCACTTGGTGGAGGCTTTGGAAAAATGTTTAATATTGGTAAGCTCCCAATGGATTTATCAACACAGGCTTTCTATAATGTGGTAAGGCCTGATGGTGCAGCCGACTGGCAGTGGCGAGTACAGCTGAAGTTTATTTTCCCTACCGGAAAAAAATAATATACCTCTTACAAAAATTCTGATTTCCCGATATGCTTTATATCCTTGGAAAGGAATGCAAGAAAAAATCAGAGTATAATTGGACGGTCTGCTATTACCCTTTCCAGTAAGTAAATGTGCTGTTCTGTAAGCGTTAGAACATAAGGATATTATATTAGCTCACTCTTTGGAAACAGCGTATAAGTATGGTTGGGTTCTAAAAAATATGATTTTATCAGTAATTGCAGGGGTGGTCATACATATATCATTAAGATCATGATTGGACAATATTTTAAACTCCTTTCCACTCTGTACTACATATATAATTCCATTTTCACTGACAATATAGATCCTGCCGTCTGCTGCTACTGGAGAGGAAACAAAACTGTCTGACTTGCCTATTTTTTCATTATACACTTCTTCACCGGTATCTGCCTTATAACACATCAGCCTTCCATTCCATTTCATATTATATATAAGGCCTTCATACAATAGCAAAGTATGCATATAGGAACCTCCCCTGGGAATACTCCATTCAATAAATTCATTTTTATTTTCTTCACCCTCTAAAGTAATATCCCCTGCAGCATTGTTTTTCACAGCTAATATTGGAGAATCCGGACCATGAGCACTATTAAAATATATCAGATTATTTCCATTAATCGGAGTAGGAACCGGTATGTCGCCACCTCCTGACATTCTCCAGATCTCCTCCCCTGTTTCAAAATCATATCCTCCTCTGTGCTTGTATCCATTTACAGCTACTCTAACTTTATCCCCATCTTTATAAATATTAGGTGTACACCATCCGGGATATTCATCTCTATCTGTTTTCCAAATCTCATCTCCGGAAAGAATATCATAGGCTGCAACAAAAGAGTTTTCCATTACATCGCATTGAACGATTACCTTTCCATCATAAATGATTGGAGAACTGGAAAATTCCCATTCTGCTGCTTCTACTCTGAAAAAGACAGATCTTAAAACACCAAAATCCTTTTCCCAAATAAGGTTTCCTTCCATGTCATAACAAAACAATCCTTCCGAACCGAAAAAAGTCACAACATATTTTCCATCAGTTGCCACTGTACAATTGGCATGAGAAGACTTAGGATGACGCTTTTGTTCAGGAATTCCAGTAAATGAAACTCTTTCCCAGATAATTTCTCCTGTATTTTTATTAATACAATAAATGATCCATTGATGCTCCGAATCATCTGAAACGGATCCGATATCACCATAAAGACCTGGTTTTAAACCCTTTTTATCTGAATCACTGATAGCGGTTGTAATAAATAGCTTATCTCCCCATATCACAGGGCTGGATAATCCCAAGCCTGGAATTTCCTTTTTCCACTTAACATTTTTCCCGCTTTTTATATCGAAGGTTTCCGGAAGGTTCACCTGATCTAAATATCCGGATGACATGTTTCCTCGATACTGTGACCATTGACGGTCAGTCTCCAGATTATTTCCGGATTCATTTTCTCCATGAATTAAAAAAAGAATAAGCAGGGGGTATATTAAAAATTTAACCATAATTATAAAAATTAATTATATATTGAATTGTCAAAAAAAGAAATCTTATTTGGCGATTTTTCGTATAACAAGGTAATTATTTTTTTATAGTCATGAAATCAATATTATTTTTTATTTGCTCGTTTGTTTTTACTTTCACTTTGATCGCTTCTGATGATATTTCTCAATGGAGGGGGCCTGACCGAAATGGAAATTATAAAGAAGACAATCTATTTGCTTCATGGCCTGAAACGGGACCTGAAATGCTATGGAATGTTGAAGGAATTGGCAATGGATATTCATCCGTTTCTGTTTCCGATGAAATTGTATATGTAACCGGGAAGAAAGATACGATAGAGTATCTTACTGCTTTAAATAAGGAAGGAGAACAACTCTGGCAGATTCCTTATGGCCTGGCTTGTAAACAGAGCTATAGTGAAACTCGTTGTACACCAACCATTCAGGGTAATTATATCTATTTGATCAGTGGTCGCGGTGAGGTCGTTTGTGTAAATACAACAAAACAGGAAATTCAATGGAAAATAGAAGCCTATGACGCATTTAATGGAGCTTATGCGCTTTGGGAAATTGCAGAGTCACCATTGATCGTAGATGATAAGATCATTTACACTCCTGGTGGTGATAAAACCACTATGGTAGCCCTTGATAAATCCACTGGTGAAACCATCTGGCAAACAGAAAGTCTCTATGATTCTACCGCCTATGTATCACCCATCCTGGTAGAAAGAGGAGGAAATAAAATTATTGTAAATATTACCAGGAATTATCTTCTGGGAGTTAATGCTGAAAACGGGAAGATCCTTTGGAAATCTGCATATAGTGAAATTGATAAGCCAACACAACATCCAGAGGCTCCGTTTATCAATTGCGTCACTCCCATCTACTCTGAAGGAAAACTTTTTATTACAAGTGGCTATGATCATACCTCTGTGATGTTTGATATTTCTCCAAATGGAGAAGAAATTTCCATAGCCTGGAAACAAAAAGCTTTGGATACCCATCATGGGGGTGTCGTATTAGTGGACGGTTATATCTACGGATCAAATTGGATCAATAACAGTAAAGGTAACTGGGTATGCATTAATTGGAGTACCGGAGAACTGGTATATGAAGAAGAATGGGAGACAAAAGGTTCCATTATCTCAGCTGATGGCAAGTTATTTTTGTATGAAGAAAGAAGGGGAAACGTAGCGATGGTTGAAGCAGATCCCACTGAGTTTAAATTAATCAGTGAGTTCAGGCATGAAAAAGGTAGTGGCCCAAACTG
>Ga0316187_10000680_pt1 | contig 27619 bp, 20 predicted proteins | sample CroRivburrow1_MG_FD_204927 | JGI IMG/M metagenome (GOLD analysis project Ga0316187, IMG submission 204927) | Coastal sediment microbial communities from Maine, United States - Cross River worm burrow 1 | ecosystem: Environmental > Aquatic > Marine > Coastal > Sediment | place: USA: Maine...
AACGGTCCGATGCTGGCCAGGCGAAATCCAATGCTGCCCTTGATCGCTTTATCAATATCCTAGGCGCTGGCAATCCCCTTTTCAAAAAGATCAAGCACCTCTCGAACCAGTGCCACCTGAATCCGATTCACTAAAAATCCTGGAAGTTCCCGATTGATTTTAACCGGCACTTTTCGGATCTTGGTCAACAGGTCATAGGCAGCCTCGACCGTATCATCGGATGTCTCTTCTCCCCTGACGATCTCTACAGTTGGGACGAGTTGGGGAGGATTGAACCAGTGGGTCGTCACCAATCGGTGTTTATTTTTAACTCTCGCTCCGATATCTTTCAAAATTTCAGATTCGGGCATAATAAGATACTTGCAGCATGATTGCAAATCATTTATGATCAAACTCTGCTGCTGCTGTAAGTCCGGATAAAATGTTTCAATTGAGATCTCTGGCTTCGGCTGAGCGTCCCGAACCTGACAGCTTGTTTTCTCAAGCGAGTCGATTCTCCGGCTTTTTTTTCGGAGACGGCAAGGTCGGAAATCGTTTTAATTCCAAGATGCCTTATTAAAGCAGCTTCCGTATAATTCGCAGATATGATATCGATTTCTGACGCTTCAGGAGTTTTGCCATTTCTGGAATGATACTGAAACACCATTCCCCCCAGGCTGATTTCGGTGATATGTCCTGGATAGATCGATTTGTTCCTGAGGAGTGCCAAAGCGTTTTTTTGAACCCGGTAACGTTGATGTTGCCTACGTTCTGTTTGCATCCGATCATTTTTCATGTTTATCCTCCTTTCATCTACCATTGGAATAAACAATCAAATCTTTGGAATCTATGCGTACCAGCAGAATAGGACAATGTTATTCAGAACAATTCGAAGATTTACAGAATGGATTCGCAAAATTGATGCCAAGCTTAAGTTACGTAGGATAAACAGAAGATATATCGTCTAACTCCCTGTGATCATGACTTATTTAGATCTCATTTTCTGACTGAACAAGGAGTTCGAGTTTTAATAACCACACAATCATGTAAAGAAAATTGATAGGCATGTATACTTGGTTGTCAGCATTGATCAGCAATTAATACCTGTATCCTGTTTGGCAGATCCCGGCGTGTGTCTTTAAGGATGGGTCGATTCCGAATGGTTAAAAATAATTGGCCACAGACGCACGCAGACTCACAAGGACAATTTGTATGAGGGAAAAAGACGTCTGTGTATTTCTGTGTGGGTCTGCCTGCCCAATGAAATCTTTGTTGCTTTTATTTTATCGGGGTGGCTAATTTAATAGCCTAGGAACAGGGTGCACGCTAAAAAAGGAAACGCTGAACCTACTAAGGCCTAACGGTCTCAGATTCCCTGTTGGTCCAGGCAGTCGGACAGACGTTTGACCGCTTCGCGCAGTTGCGCCTGGGATGGATAGGAAAAATTCACCCGAATGTGGTGCCGCTCGGGCCGTTCACCATAGCAGGCCTCTCCCGGGACAAAAGCGACCTTGAACTTCAGGGCCGAGTGAAACAGCTGACGGGTGTCCACCTGTTGCGGCATGCTGACCCACAGGAACATACCTCCCTCCGGCTGAGTCCACGTCACGCCTCTCTCCGGTGGGAAGTAGTCCGCCATAGCCTTCAGAAAAATTTCCAATTTATCACCATAGTAGACACAGCAGCGCTCGAAGTAGGCGTCGAGGTCAACTTCGGTGAGAAAAGCGGCGCACATGTCTTGATTGTACTTGGGTGTGCACAGGGTGCTGCCTTCCTTTATATTGGTCATTTTCTCAATCGTTTCCGGCGGACCGATATTAAATCCGACCCGCATACCCGGGCAAAACTGCTTGGAAAAAGTATAAATTCCGATGACACGACCACCGCCTCTCTTCTGATCCAAGCTAAAAATCGACGGCAGCATGGCCCCCTGGTAGCGCAGCCTGCGGTAAGGGCTGTCTTCAATGATCGGAACACCGAAACGGTCACTGAGATCCAGCAGAGTTTCGCGCTTGGCCAGACTCATGCTGACCCCGGAAGGGTTCTGGAAATCCGGCACCACGTAAATGAATTTCGGTAGGCGGCCCGAGGTTCGGCAATCCGAAAGAACGTCTTGCAGACGTCCAACGTCGATACCATCGGATTCGAGGTCTACTCCCAGATAACTCGGACGCTGCATCTGGAAGGCGGCCAGGGCACCGGCGAACGTGGGGCGCTCTACAACCACGGCGTCGCCCGGGTCCAGGAACAGCCGCCCGACCAAATCCAACCCCTGCTGTGCGGAGGTCGTAATCATCATGTTGTCCGGTGCCACCCGGATACCGTCGCGCTTCAGATAAGCAATGACGGCCTCGATCAACTCGGCCTCCCCCCGGATATTTGAATACTGCATGATGCGGTCGATGTCGCGCTCTAAACGCTGCCGGGTCACCATCTGCAATTCCGCTCTCAGAAACATATCCGGTGACGGCAGTCCGCCGGCCAGAGAGATTATCTCCGGATCATTAATTAACCCCAATAGCTTGCCGATAGAGTACCCCTCGTAGTTACGCATATTCGCGGCGTACCGCAAGTCCCAGTTCTGCACCATTTAATCCTCCGTATGCGACGCCATCAGGCTGTGGTGGCTGTCGGAAGTATGTGTCATGCGATTTTCTAAGAACCTCTCATCTCCTTGGATAGAGATGACGTTAAAAGTACAGGCAATCCTGGAGAGCTCCTTCATTTAAATAAGTAGTTGACTGATTTATCGAAAATTACCTGCTTAATGAAAATCGTTAAAATTCCAAGCACCAAAAATCAAATCCCTGGCCCAGACCGAATAAACCCTTGCGGTATTAATTACCTCTAACTGAAATCCCACCACGGTTGATGGTTTAAACTGATCCAGTCGCGCCAGGGCGGGCTCAAACAAATCCCAATGACCCGAATTCAAAATTCCAAACAAATAATCTTTTTACAGTTGTGCCCAGCTGTATCATCACTGGCAAAATTGGGTTTGTGAAGCGATGCGATACTACTGCGGTAAATGTTTTGGTCATTGAATATTGAGATTTGGGATTTATTTGTAATTTGGTGCTTGAGATTTGCGATTTTATTGTCTTATAAGACCTTCTAATGAAGCTGGTTTAGAATTTACTTTGACGTTACCCTGGGCAATCCTGCTGGTTGATTGCAACGACACCTGAAAAATGATAGTGGAATAAAGATCATGCCTGAAATCAAACCCCAACGGCTCATGAATGACTTGAGACACCTCAGGACCATCGGCGAGTATGGCACCGGTGTCGTACGTCCCGCCTTTTCTACCAAGGATATGGAAGCGCGTCAATGGCTCCTTGATCGGATGGGCGCAGCCGGCTTCAAGGCCTCTATGGACGGCGTCGGCAATGTGACCGGCCGATCTCCAAGCCCGGGCAAGGGTATCCTTATCGGGTCCCATACCGACACCCAGCCCCAGGGAGGATGGCTGGACGGGTCTCTTGGTGTCCTTTACGGATTGGAGATCATGAGAGCTTTTGCCGAAGACCGGCGCACGGCTCATTTTGCCGTGGATGTAGCATCATGGAGTGATGAGGAAGGCACTTACATGAGCATGCTGGGAAGTCGTTCTTTTTGCGATATGCTTACCCGGGACGACATGGAAAGGGCCCAAAACCATCAGACCGCCCTACCCCTCTCAGCCGCCCTCGAGCAGGCCGGACTCACGGGAATTCCGACAACCGCACTGGATCCCCAACGATATGTTGCCTATCTGGAGGCTCACGTGGAGCAGGGGCCCCATCTTGAGGCCCGGGGAAATCTTCTGGGGGTGGTCACTGCCATCGTAGGCATCCGCACGTTTAGACTTACATTTAAAGGTCAACAGAACCACGCCGGCACCACCCCGATGGAATACCGTAAGGACGCAGGCATCGCCCTCATGGATCTTGTGCAGGTCATCAATCGTGAATTCCCCACCCTGGCAGGCCCCCGGACGGTGTGGACCATCGGATATGTGCACCTGGAACCCGGCTCACCGAGCGTCGTTCCGGGCCGGGCTGAAATGCTCCTGCAGTTCCGCGATACGGACGACAAAATCCTCGATGCCCTCGAGTCGAAAACAGCTCGAATCGTAAAAAAAGCCCACAAACAGGGTCCTGTCGACATCGACCTGGTGGGCGTACCCCCCCGGTGCGAACCCGCCGGCATGGACGAGACTGTACAGGAGTGCCTGGCTGCGGCTGCTGAGACCCATGCCCCCGGCAGGTGGATCCGCATGCCCAGCGGTGCCGGCCACGACGCCCAGATTCTCGCCCAGCGCCTCCCTGCCGGCATGCTGTTTGTTCCAAGTATCGGTGGTATCAGCCATGATATCGCTGAAGACACGGCCGAAGAAGACATCGTCAGAGGCTGCCGGGCCCTGGCGACAGCCACCGAGGCACTGCTGCACCAGGCGAATCCGGTCTGACGTGGTCTCCCGGCTGCGCCCAGGCCACCGTCATCTAAAAAACCAGGACACTAATTTTATAAAAATTACCTGTAATTTGGTGCTTGAGATTTGGGATTTCATTGTCCTACAAAATCTTTTAGGCAACTAGTTTGGAGTTTACTTTGACGCTACACTGCGGCTCCGGCCTTTTCACTTGACACACCAGGTGAATTTCCCTATTAATTTCAAGTTTAATAGCAGCTTTCCATCACTGGTTTGGGCCATTGCCGTCGATCGAACCGGCCGCCTATGATCTCAGCGCCATGCTACACCGGGTTCATAGGGGATAATCTCAGAAAGCTGTGCATGCCGAGTTTCACCACATCTTTGTTAAGAAGTGGCACCTATCGCCTAATTTCTCGGAGGTGAGAAGAAACTAATTAACAAACCAAAAGGAGGGATTTCAATGCGTAAAAAAACATTATTATTAGTCTTACTGTTGTCGGTTGCAATTGCATTACCTGCCGGAGCAAAAACACTTAGATTCGCCTTTCAGGGGGATGTTCAATCCATGGATCCTTACAATTTGAATGAAACGTTCCATTTGGGATTTTGGGGCAACATCTATGAAGGGTTGATCCGTCGCGGGCCCAATCTTGAGATCGAGCCGGCTCTGGCTGAACGCTGGGAAGTGATGGAGCCAACCCGCTGGCGTTTTTATCTCCGCAAAGGCGTCAAATTCCATGACGGCACCCCTTTTACCGCCGATGACGTGGTATTTTCCGCCACCCGCGTGCGCCATCCGGATTCCGATTTAAGGGTCAGAATATCGGCCGACGTCAAAGTCGTCAAAGTGGACGACCATACGGTGGATTTTATCACCGATGCGCCCAATCCCATTCTCCCGAATGAATGGTCCACCTGGTACATCATGTCCAAAAGCTGGACGGAAAAAAACAATGCCGTCACGCCACAATCTGCAACCAAGAAGGAGGAAAATTATGCAACCCGCCATGCCAACGGCACGGGGCCTTTTATATTGGTCAGTCAGGAACCGGGTGTGAAAACCGTCTGCAAAGTCAATCCGGACTGGTGGGATAATCCGAACAAAATACACAACGTCACGGAAGTTGTCTTCACCCAGATCAGCAATGACGCCACCCGGGTGGCGGCCCTTTTATCCGGCCAGGTTGATATGGCTTACCCGATTCCGGTGCAGGACATGAAGCGCGTCGATAGTAATGCCGGCACCCGCATGATGGTCGGACCGGAATTGCGCACGATTTTTCTGGGTATGGATCAGTTCCGTGATGAGTTGTTGTATTCCAATGTCAAAGGCAAAAATCCGTTCAAAGATAAAAGAGTCCGCCAGGCCTTTTATCAGGCCATTGATATTGAAGCCATTAAAAAGAAAGTCATGCGCGGATTGTCGGAACCGTCTGCCATGATGGTAGCGCCGGGCGTGCACGGCGGTGGAAATCCGAAGTTTAAACGGCTGGAGTATGATCCGGCCGCTTCTAAAAAACTTCTAACCGAAGCCGGTTACCCCGACGGATTTGAAGTCGGCATGGATTGTCCCAACAATCGTTATGTTAATGACGAGCAAATTTGTCTGGCCGCGGTATCCATGCTGGCAAAAGTGGGAATCAAAGTAAACCTGCTGGCCCAACCCAAATCCAAATATTTCGGAAAAATATTGGCGCCCAAGCTCGATACCAGCTTCTACCTGCTGGGTTGGACGCCAAGCAGCTTCGACTCGTACAATCCCCTTAATTTCCTACATCATTGCCCCAAAGATACCGGCGAAGGCAAATTTAATCTGGGCGGCTACTGCAATCCCGAAGTGGATAAGCTGACCGCACAAATCAATAGCGAAACCGATCAGGCCAAACGCGATGCGCTCATTGAACAAGCCTGGACGATGACCATCGACGACGTCGCACACATTCCCCTGCATCAACAGGCCTTGGCCTGGGGAGTCAACAACAAAGTGCAGCTCAAACAACGCCCGGACAATGAGTTTAAGTGGCGTCACGTTAAAATCGAGTAGGAAAGCGTGATTCAGCAAGCCCGGAATCCGGCTCGGCTGAGCCCGATTCCGGGCTTCTTTACTTGATATTTGGTTAACTAAACTCGAAATGATAGCACTTATCATCCGCCGCATATTCCAGTCGATTATCGTCATGCTCACGGTCGCGCTGGTGGCGTTTACCCTGTTTCGTTATGTGGGCGATCCCGTTTCCCAAATGGTCGGACAGGAAACGAGCATTGCTGATATGGAACGGCTGCGGCAAGAGCTGGGACTTAACGACCCGGTCATTGTCCAGTTTGCTCGCTTTGCCTGGAACACGCTCCAGGGAGAGTTTGGCATCTCCTACCACCTCGGTCGCCCGGTTAACGAGTTGTTTGTCGAACGGCTTCCGGCCACGCTGGAATTGAGCTTGGTCGCCGCCCTGTTCTCGTTGGTAATCGGGATCCCAATGGGAGTTTACACGGGACTGTATCCGGACCGTATTCTAAGCAAGGTTTTCCAAGCGGTATCCCTCATCGGCATTGCCTTGCCGACATTTTTAATCGGAATTTTACTCATACTTTTCTTCGGCGTCCTTTTGGGGTGGTTGCCGACCTTTGGCCGCGGCGAGGTGGTCCAACTCGGCTGGTGGTCGACCGGACTGTTGACCCCAAGCGGTTTGAAAGCCATTATTATGCCGGCTTTTACCCTGGGTATGTTCCAGCTGACCTTGATCATGCGATTGGTTCGCTCCGAAATGATGGAAGTGCTGCGCACCGATTATATCAAATTTGCAAGGGCCCGCGGTCTGACCGACCGTGCGGTCAATTTCGGCCATGCCTTAAAAAACACCTTGGTGCCGGTCATCACCATCACCGGCCTCCAGATCGGGTCGATTATCGCCTTTGCCATTATCACGGAGACCGTTTTTCAATGGCCCGGCATGGGGCTGTTGTTTTTGCAGGCAATTCAATTTGCAGATATCCCGGTGATGTCAACATATCTGATATTAATTGCGTTTTTCTTTGTCGTAATCAATTTGATTGTCGACATTCTGTATCACGTGGTGGATCCCCGATTGAGATTTGATACGGGCCTGGTGGCAGGTTAGGCCATCAGACCGTTTTTGTGACAACATGTTGTAAAAAAATGGAGGTTTCAGCAAGTCACAAATACCGTTGATTGAATATTGTCGATTGAAGAATGAATAATTAAGGTCCGCCTTCGGCGGGGTCTATTATGGAAAACAAATCATAAAATGACAGAGCGAAGCGATATCCACAAATCTTCAATCTTCAATCTTCAATCTTCATTTCCCCGATAAATCGGGATTTACGTTCCGCTTCAACCGGCTTAACCAGGTTAGGCACATGAAAAGTGTAGCACGTATACTGGATACCTTTCATCGGTTTTTCGACAGTGATATCTGGTATAGTTTTAAAAAATCCAAAGTCACGGTTTTGGCTGCCTGCGTCACCGCTGTGTTGATGTTGTCCGCAATTGCGGCCCCTCTGATCGCACCCCATACGCCATTTGATCCGGCCTCCCTTGATCTAATGGACGCCTTCACGCCGCCGGTCTGGTATGAAGACGGATCGACAAAGTTTCTGCTGGGGACCGATGATCAAGGAAGAGATCTTTTTTCAACAATCCTGTATGGATCGAGAATCTCTATTTTCGTGGGATTTGCTTCCATGCTGCTGGCGATGATTATTGGAATAACGCTGGGGTTGATTTCCGGCTACATCGGCGGAGCAATCGAAGCCTTTATCATGAGAATTGCGGATGTGCAGATCAGTTTTCCGGCCATTCTGATCGCATTGTTGATCGACGGGGTTGTCCGCAGCCTGTTACCCAATGAACGTCATGACGAATTGGCCGTTTGGGTGCTTATTCTTGCCATCGGTGTTTCCAACTGGGTCCACTTCGCACGCACGGTGCGAGGGTCGACCATGGTGGAAAAAAACAAGGAATATGTCCAGGCCGCTCTGGTCATTGGACGCAAGCGCTCCACCATCATGTTTCGCCACGTACTGCCCAATGTGATGGGACCGGTCCTGGTTATTGCAACGATCGGACTGGCCATCGCAATTCTCACCGAAGCAACCTTGTCTTTTCTCGGTGTCGGGGCGCCACCGACGAAACCGTCGCTGGGAACGTTGATTCGCATCGGCCAGGACTTCCTGTTTGCCGGTGAATGGTGGATCGTAATTTTTCCGGGTATTGCGCTGGCGATTCTCGTACTTGCTGTCAATCTTCTCGGTGATTGGATGCGTGATGCGCTAAATCCGAAACTCAGATGAAAAAGGCTTAAAGGTCCGGGGCACAGGGCGAAAGGCACAAGGCACAAAGGTTGCAAGTATAGGGCTGAACCCTGCGCCTTAAGCCTTGAACCGTGAGCCTTGAGCGCTTGAACCCTTGAACCCCGAACCCCGAACCCTGAACCTTAGAACCCTTGACCCAGAACCTTAAACTAATGACAGAGCCGTTACTTAAAGTCGAACACCTCCGCATCGAATTTGATACCCGACGTGGAATCCTGGTGGCTGTAGACGATATATCGTTTAATGTCATGCCCGGCGAGGTCTTTGGAATTGTGGGAGAGTCAGGTGCCGGTAAATCCCTCACCGGTCAAGCCATTATCGGTCTGCTGGAGCCCCCCGGTCGCATTGGTGCGGGACAAATCCATTTAAGCGGTGAGCGAATCGATCAACTGCCATACCAAGAAATACGGCGCCTGCGGGGCAAAAAAATCGGCATGATATTTCAGGATCCGTTGACCAGCTTGAATCCCTTGTACACCATTGGCAAGCAGCTGACGGAAACCATATTGACCCACACTGATATGACCTCACATCAGGCGCGCCGGCATGCCATCAAACTATTAGATGACGTCGGCATCCCGGCCGCCGATAAACGAGTCGACCATTATCCCCATCAATTTTCGGGTGGCATGCGCCAGCGGGTGGTCATTGCCTTGGCCCTGTGCGTCAATCCCAGCTTGATTATCGCCGACGAACCTACCACAGCGTTGGATGTATCGATTCAGGCTCAGATTATCGCCCTGCTAAAGCGTCTATGCAAAGAACACGATACGGCCGTTATCCTGATCACCCACGACATGGGCGTTATTGCCGAAATTTCAGATCGCGTCGCAGTGATGTATGCCGGGAGATTGGCAGAGGTGGGAAATGTTCGGGATGTCGTCAAAAACCCAAAACATCCTTATTCTCAGGGATTGATGGGCTCGATCCCGTCCCTGCATCACAGGGCCGAACAACTCACACAGATTGATGGTACCATGCCGCGCCTGACGGAAATACCGCCCGGTTGCCCCTTTAATCCCCGGTGCCCGCATGCATTTGATCGTTGCCGTAGACAGAGGCCGGATTTATTGAACACCGAACCGACAAGAGCCGCCTGCTGGCTCTACAGTGATGAATCCGGGCCAGGAGGAAAATAAACTTGGGATCGCTTCCAGAGGTTGCGGGGAATAAGCCTCGGGTGTAATGGAGTGATGGAGTGATGGAGTGATGGAGTGATGGAGTGATGGAGTGATGGAGTGATGGTAAAAATATTCGAACTGGATCGCATGGTCAACAAGAATTATAAAAATAGCTCGGGATTGTTTTTATCCAACTACATATACCAAGCAAATCGCCATTTTGTTGAATTTCCAGAATCCGTGCGTAAACAACTCAATTGTAATCGAGTCCAACACTCCAATACTCCGGTACTCCAACACTCCGGCATTTGGCATAAAGAGGACGAAAATGGCCAATAAAGTTCAGCCAAATATCCAGACTCCCCCTCTGCTTCGAGTCAGCGGTCTGAAGCGTTATTTTGATGTTTCCAAGCCACTGCTTAACCGGTTGCTGGAAGGCAAACCCCGCATGATTTTAAAAGCTGTCAGCGGCATTGATTTTGAAATCATTAAAGGACAGACGTTTGCCCTGGTAGGAGAGTCGGGCTGTGGAAAATCAACTGTGGCCAATCTGGTCGTGGGTCTTCACCCCCCGACGTCCGGTAAGATCGAGTTCGAGGGCGTCGACATGGCAGCCGTCACTAACCGAACCCAAATGGAACAGCTGCGCCGGCGCATGGCAATGATTTTTCAGGACCCCTACGCCAGCCTGAATCCGCGTTGGCGGGTGTTGCCTATTGTCAGCGAGCCTATCCGGGCCTTTGGCCTGTTGAAAGGCGCCCGCAAAATTTCACAACGCACTGCAGAGTTGCTTACCCAGGTCGGTCTTTCACCGGCTGACGGTGAAAAATACCCCCATGAGTTCTCCGGCGGACAGCGTCAGCGCATTTCAATTGCCAGGGCGCTGGCCAGCGAACCCGAATTTATCGTCTGTGATGAACCGACATCAGCGCTGGATGTTTCGGTACAGGCCCAAATATTGAATTTGATGAAAAGCCTGCAAAACAAATTCGATTTAACCTACCTTTTCATTTCTCATGATTTGGCCGTCGTCCGTCACATGGCCGACAAGGTCGGTGTGATGTACTTGGGCCGACTGTGTGAAGTCGCTCCGGTGGACAACATCTTTGACAATCCCCTCCATCCCTATACGCAACTGCTGCTGGAAACCATCCCGGATGTGGAAATGACCGGCCGCAAAAAGGCACCTGTTGCCGGCGAAATCCCCAATCCCATTGATCCACCAAGTGGCTGCCCATTTCACCCGCGCTGCCCCCTGATGGCTGCTGACTGTTGCACAATACGTCCGAAACTGACAACCTTGGACAGCGGCGTCCAGGTGGCCTGCCATGCAGTGATTCAGGGAAAGAATTGGCGGCCTGAACGGTGACTAAGCAATTATCTACCTAATTGTATAACTTTAATTGCATAATCGAATTTTGATACCATCAGGAGCTTTATTCTAACAGGCTGATATTCATTTGTATATTAATCGATTTTATAACTGAATATTTTTTGCATGAATTTTGCTAATGATTTACTAATGATCAGATCAGCTCAATAAACTCTTAAATCAGCGTGTTGAAGGGAGATAACCTAAAATTCCAAGGGGGTATTGCAATGTTTAAAAAATACTTAGTACTTTTATTTCTAATAAGCCTAATAGCCCAGGCGAACTTGAGTTGGGGTGATACATATAACTTCAGGTATACAAAATGGGGGATGACTCCGGAAGAAGTCATTGCCTCTGAAGCCATGGCGCCGACTGAAAAAGATGAGAAACTAATTAAGTACAAAACTCGAATTTTAAATAAAAATGTTGAGTTGCTATATTTATTCGCCCAAAACAAATTAATCGGCGCATCTTACAAGTTGGATGAAAATTATATAAATTCCGAACGATTTTTAAAAACGTACGATCGGTTTAAAGAGGAACTGATAAAGAAATATGGGCCGCCAAAAAAAGATATTACCCATTGGAAAAATGACGCTTTTAAATCTGATCGCAGCAAATGGGGGATGGCGCTTAGTTTTGGATACGTGGAATATTTTACATATTGGGAATCACCAGGCACCACCGTAAGCTGTGGGCTAAAAGAAAAAAACTATTATGTGCTGTGTTCAATAGATTACTGGAGCATGGAATTGTCAAATTTATTGGATAAAAATAAAAAGGAGGATAAACCGAACCCCTTTTAAGAAGAAAAAAGGAGGCCGCTAAGGAAAGAAGACACCAAAAAATCATAATAGAATGAAGAATTAAGGGATTCAGGAATTTAAAAACCGATATGTCCATAATTAATTCCTAAATCCCTTAAGCCCGGCAACATCAACTGTTGTTTTTGCTACAGGTCTTCGACCCACTCAAGCCCGAGTTCCAGCAACTTGCCGCGCAAGGGTCTGCCGCTGACGGGATCAAGGCCGAGGATTTGATAATACTGCTTGACGGCATCATTAAATTCTTCTTCGGTAAAGATCTGCTTCCCGGCTTCGGGGCCATCCGGCTTCGGATCAAACAGTCTCTTCGGCAGTTTGTCGTCTTTGATGCTAAAACCTTCCCGGCTGTTGAATACGCGGGCCATTGCAACGCTGCGCTCGCCGGCATTCATCAATTCCAACAGGCTCGTATCCCAGCCGGTGACGGCATTGATACATTGGACCATTTGATTTATGGGCATGACACCGCGGGGCGCATAGCCGAAGACACACAACCCAAGTGCATCTAAGACCTTCCAGAATCTCTCCAGTATGACGGTGTTGCGGATTTTTGCCGGGCTGATTTCGGTGGCGGGCACCGGTTCATATATGCCCAGGGGCTTCGCAGAGTTGAATGAGAACGATTGTGGATCCACAAAAGCCGGATCATGGACTGCATTCATATGATCCGCACCGTAAGTACAGACGGCATAACCGAGTCCGACACCGACTTTTACGCGCGGATCGTGCATGGCCGGCTCCATCCCCTTGACCGAAAGATTCAGCGGCTGGTCGGCAACCCTCCATTTTGCCGCCAGTCGGGCGGAGCCCTCGGCCAGATCATCGCCGAAGCCTTCACGATGGGCAATCATTTCCAGCAATTTCAGCATGAGGTCGGCATCACCGAATTTCAATTCCAGCCCCCCGGTATCCGATTTCGTGATAATACCCGTTTCATAACACTCGCAGGCAAAAGCAATCGTCATACCGGCAGTGACGGTATCCATGCAGTATCGGTTGCAGATCTCGTTACCCTTGGCGATTGCCTTTAAGTTCGTGATGTTGAGGTTGCTCCCCAGCGCCGCAATGGTTTCATATTCAGGTCCGCCATAGCGCGAATCGATGCCGTATTTGGGGTCATCCAGTGCGACGCCGCGTTTGCACTGAATCGGACAGGCGTGGCATCCTTTACGTTTGTTCAAAAGAATCTCGTTATAGGTGTCGCCGCCAATCAAGGCCGCCTCGTCCAAAGCACTGCGGCGGAAGTTGTTGACCGGCAGGGCCCCTGCGGCCGATAAAATCTCCGGAAAAGCGGTGGTCCCGTATACATGCAGGGCCTCACCGGCCGGATTATTTCTGAAGGTTTTGGCATATTCTTTAGCAGTCTGGCGTAAATAATCAAGGTCGGCGAATTCGATTTTTTGCGAGCCCAGCGCTGCCACCGCCCGGACATTTTTCGACCCCATCAGCGCTCCCATGCCGTTGCGCCCATTGAAGTTACCCAGATTGTTGGTGATGTTGGCGTAAATGACGCCGTTCATCCCGGCCAGGCCCGTCTGAGCAACCCTTATTTTTTGGCTTCCCATCTCATCGCGGATGGCATCTTCCAACGCACGGGCTCCCAGGGTCGCCAGCTCGGTGGCATCTTTCAGCTCTGCCTTGCCGTCACTGACCCATAAATAAACCGGTTTCTCCGACTTACCTTGAAAGACAATGGCGTCAAACCCGGCCTTTTTGAGTTCCGGTCCGAAAAACCCGGCCGCCTCCGATTCCCCTGCCGCCCCGGTCAGCGGCGATTTGCCCACAGCGGCAAACCGGCAGGAGGCGGCCAGCGGAGATCCGGTCATAACTCCGGTAGCCAGCACCAGTATATTTTCCGGTGCGAAAGGATCTGTTCCTGCCGGAACCTGCTTCAATAAATAACGATAACCGACACCCCGTCCCCCCAGGTAATTGCGGTAGAAAGTTTCGTCATTTTCTTCGACCTCAATTTTACGGTTTGACAAGTCAACCTGCAATGTTTTTCCGGTATATCCGTAAGGCATAATCGTCAGTCTCCCTCCAAGTTTTGATTTCGTTTTCTATCAGCAATAATGACGAGATTTATAGATTGCTAATTATAATAAATGATACCCAAATGCAATCTTTGTTTGCTATTTTCCCGATTGAATTCAAAGCCCCTCCTAACGTTGCAACATTATGGATCACTAGCGGGTGTGAATCAGGACTGTTGGTTATTGAAATATCCGTGGCAATTCGCAGCATATCAACATGCAAGATGAAGGAGTGCTGATGCTATTAACAGCCTCCTTTAATAAAGAGTGGATGACTGCCGTTCAGCAACGGCCGTGATTTACACCCATCACTAGCCTGAGCCGCCATAGCTGCCTCACCGTTTGAAGGCCATGAGGCGATTGAAAATACCTTTGACGGTCGGTGTCAAACGCCCTCGATTGTAAGCGTCGCCGCATTGACGAATGGCTTCGGCTGCTGTCGGATAAGGGTGAATCACATTGGCCAGCTTGCCAAGTCCCATCCCGCCTTGCATCGCCACAGTGATTTCGCTGATCATGTCGCCGGCATGGCTGCCGACAATCGTGGCACCCAGGATTTGGTCCGTGCCCTTCTTGACGTGAATCTTCACGAAGCCTTCGGTCTCACCGTCGACAATGCCCCGGTCGACGTCCGAAAACTCACGGGTGTACGTCGCAAACCCAAGATCGCGATCGTGCAGGTCTTTTTCGTAGAGCCCAACGTGTGCCACTTCAGGGTCTGTGTAGGTCGCCCAGGGAATGAGTAAGTTTGAGAATTTGTCACGTCCAAAGAACAGGGCGTTGCGGATCACCAGGCGCGCCCCAAAGTCGGCCATATGCGTAAACTGATATTTGCTGGCCACATCGCCCACAGCATACACATCCGGGTTGGTCGTCTGCATCCGGTCGTTGACCTTGACCCCCATGCGTTCATCAAATTCAATCCCGGCATTTTCTAATCCGAGGCCCCTGATGGCAGGTTTACGTCCGGCTGCAACCAATAGCGCATCAAATTCCAACATACGCTCTCCAGCGCCGTCTTCCAGTACCATGGTCACCGGTGGCTTTCCCCCCCGGCTCTCCACGCCCTTGTAATTGACGTTGTAGGCGAAGGTGACACCGTCTCGGCGCAGCGAGTTTTCCACAATCTTGGCCGCATCCGGATCCTCCTTAGACAGAATCTTGTCGCTGCGCGAAAACACCGTCACCTGCGATCCGAAGCGCTGAAACGCCTGGGCCAGTTCAAGCCCAATGGGACCGGCGCCGATAACACCCAGGCGCGCCGGCAACTCCGTTAAGTTGAATATCGAGGCATTGGTGAGATACGGCACTTGTCGGAGGCCCGGAATGTTGGGAACCGCCGCCGTACCCCCGGTGGCCACCACCGCTTTGGCAAAGTTAAGGGTCTTACCGTTGACTTCGATCGTATTCTTGCCGCTAAATTTGCCCTTGCCGATAAAGACGTCCACCCCGAGCTTCTCCGTGTAGCGCTTGGCCGAGTCGACCGGTGCAATGCTTGCGCGCAGACGGCGCATCCGTTCCATGACAAAGCCAAAATCAACCGAGACCTCGCCATTGACGTTAACGCCGAAGGCGGATGCGTTGCGCACAGCCGCAGCCGCTTTGGCGCAGCGCAGCAGCGCTTTGGACGGCACACATCCCACCGTGAGGCAGTCCCCGCCCAGCAGGTGCGACTCGATGAGGGCCACCCGCGCACCAATGCCCGCCGCGCCCGCCGCTGAAACCAATCCGCCGGCGCCGGCGCCGATCACCACCAGGTTGTATGAAGATTTGGGAGCTGGATCCACCCATTCCTTTGGATGCAGAAAATCGAGAAACTCGGTGTTGTGCCTATCGAGCGGTGACACGCCGCAAACTTCGAGGTCAACTTGTTCAAATGAGGCCAGTTCCGGATCGCGTTCAGGAAGTTCGGGTTGGAGGGTTAGGCTTTTGTCTTCAGCCGATGTGAGGGGTGCGATAAAATCACCCCAGCTGACAGCGCTGCCATCGGGTTTGCGCGCCAAGCTGCCGTGGTCCTCATCCGACAAAAAGCGGTAGAACAAATCCTCGTTTTTAAAGGGATGTGCATCCAGGACATGATGAAACACGCCTGCATTCAGCATCATATTGCCGATGTGCACGGCGTCTTCTTCGTCGTTGGCAATCCCCTCTTCTACAAGTTGTGCAACCGCCTCCCTGCCGACAAAACATTGCGGGTATGTCTTTGATGGGAATCCGTATTTGCGGTCACGGATGTCGAGGACCTGCTTCACACGTGCGGTCAGCGCTTCGAGATCGGTTGTGTCGAAGGACGCCTCAACGTCCGGATGTTCTTCTGTTGTCATTTTATCCTCCCTGTTGACGATTCCTGATTGAGTTCTAATAGGAAATTAGAACTTTAAGCTCATCCATGACTCAATGACCGTCATTAGTCTAATCCACCCCATCCGATTTCCTCCACCCGGGAACCCGGGGCTATTTTTATATTGGTTAGCACTCAGAAAAAAATAGCTCTTTCCATGGCTACGCACTACGACAATTATTTCCTCTAATCCTGCAAATCTTCAATATACGCCCGCAAAATTTCAGCCACGCTCCAGGCCTGGGCAATACAGCCGCGCGGCGCATGCGGCGCTTCAGCATCAAAAATTTCGGAAATGGACCCGATGCCGGCATCTTTCAGATGTGGCTTTATTTCTTTGAAATATCTTTGGGCAGTTGATTTACCATCCTGTCCCTTCACCCTGACCATGGCGGTTAACCACGGACCCAGCAGCCATCCCCACACAGTGCCCTGGTGGTAAGCGCTGTCTCGTTCTGAGCTATTTCCACTGTAGACGGAGCGATAGTGAGGATCTTCCGGCGCCAAGCTGCGCAATCCAAACGGTGTGTAAAGCTTATCCGTGACGGTCTCCAGCACCTTACTTGCCTGTTGTTCTTCCAAAAGAGGATAGGGTAGACTCAAAGCAAATATCTGGTTCGGCCGGATGCTGGTATCTCGCCTTTCACCATCCACAACATCATACAAATAGCCGCCTTCTTCGTACCAGAATACCTCTCGAAACCGGTCCCTTGTCCGCACGGTTCGCTGCGCAGAGCGTTTGGCCGACGCTTTTTGACCGACTAAATTGTATAGTGACGACAGTATTGCCAGGGCGTTGCACCACAGGGCGTTGATTTCAACAGCTTTGCCGATTCTGGGTGTCACCACCCAGTCACCGATTTTGGCATCCATCCAGGTCAGTTGAACACCCGGTTCACCGGAGTACAGCAACCCGTCTTCATCGACATGAATGTTGTAACGGGTGCCGCGATCATGCCAGGCAATAATGTCTTCCAGAACCGGCAAAAGCTCAATCTTTAGGAACTCTTTGTCACCGGTGTATTTCAGGTATTTATATATTGATACAAAAAACCATAAGGTGGCATCGACGGTATTGTAGTCGGGCTCTACCCCTTCATCTGGAAAGCGGTTTGGCAGCAGTCCCTGGCTGACGCTTCGAGCAAAGGTGTGAATTATTTTTTTTGCATCTTCGAAACGGCCGGTTGCCAGTGTTAATCCGGGAAGCGCTATCATCGTATCCCGCCCCCAGTCGGTAAACCAGTGATACCCGGCAATAATTGTTTTTAAATCGTTGTCTCGCTGAACAATAAATTGATCGGCGGCCAACCCCAAAGCCTGTGTGGTATCATCAACTACCGGCATTTCGGAAATCAATTTTTTCCGCCGTTCTTTTTCTTCTGCGAATAGCGCGAATGCATCACGCCCGGTGGGATTACGGGTTGAGGCAATCACGCCGAGTTTGTCACCGGCTTTCAGCCGGCATTTGAACACGCCGGGTGTAAACAAATCTTCCTGAAAATCCTGACCGCGAGCCTTTTCGACAAGATACTCAAAATTGTAGAACCAGTCCGGCTGAGCTTTAAAGGTTGCATCGGGTATCAATAAATAAAGCTCCGGAAGTCTTTCATATGGGCGTGCGGCGAACACATCCTTTTCAAATGCAAAGTTCTTGGTAATCTGCTCATTGGCATGGGACAGACTGTGATAATCGCGACCCGCCATAAACGGCCGCAGCTCTAAAGTGAAAGCCGGTGACGCTTCTGAAACTTCATAGAGAATAAGCGTGGTGTTTTCTCCCTTGACAGCCGCAATAGTCTTCTGCAAGCGAACACCGGCGGCTTCATAAGTAAATACCGGGAAGAAGTCCTTTGTAAAATTTTGAAGGTATCGATACCCGTTGGGATGAACGACACCCGAATAGACGTTGGTGGTCATTTCAAGGCGTTGACCTTCAATCTCTATAGTTTCATCGAGTTTCGAAAGCATGACCATTCGACCCACGGGCGGGCGGGTAGCGGCCACCAGCAACCCATGATAGCGCCGGCTGTGCGCCCCCGAAATAGTTGAGCCGGCCCATCCGCCCAGTCCATTGGTTTCCAGCCATTCCCGTCGGATCGCTTCGGTAAAATTCTGAGTGATGCTTTGATCAAATGTAATCGTCATCATAGTGGATCCTGCTTCCGTCCTGTCCTATTGTTTATGTAAGCGCTGCTGTCTTAGGGTCGGAGAGTAAACTACTACCTGAATTTTGCAAGATTCAGGTATTAACCGCCGGTTGCGAAACCCGGATACAACGTCATGCCGCCGTCGACGAACAGACTGATGCCGTTGACGTAATCGGCATTATCGGAAGCCAACCACACCGCGGCCCGGGCGATGTCTTCCGGCTCGCCGATGCGTTTATAGGGCACAAGCTCCATCAGCTTATCGTAGGCTTCCGGTGTTTCCCAGGCTTCCCGGTTTATCGGAGTCCGAATAGCACCCGGTGCGATGCTGTTGACCCGAATCCGAAATGGAGCGACTTCTTGCGCAATGCTTTTCATCATCAGCATCACGCCGCCTTTTGCCCTTCTAATATTTTCTCCGCCGGACACTCCGGCATGACAACATCCGGATATTGTTCTGCGCTCATGATTGCGTCTCCTTTTCTCAAACAGCCATGTTAGATGATCTTTCTCGGATCTATCGCCCAAAAAATAAGGTAATCCGCATAGGAGCTTTCAACTTCAATTAAGTCCGGAGTATTGGAGTAATGGAGTGTTGGAGTAATGACGAAAGGATTGATGTCTATTTATTTCAACACTCCAATACTCCATCACTCCAGTACTCCGGAGCCGAGACTTTTAAGAAATCTTTGCGACCTTTAAGCTATCTTAGTTATTGATCATATTTCCGAGTCCCGATCTTTTTCAATCCATTTCCTCACGCCATCCGCCGGACTGTTGGATCAACTTCGCCACCAGGCCGGTCCAGCCGGTTTGGTGACTGGCACCCAGTCCGGCACCATTGTCGCCATGAAAGTATTCATTGAACAAAATCAGATCATGCCAATGAGGATCTTTTTGAAAGGTTTTCAATCCTCCGTAAATCGGCCGATCACCTTCACCGTTGCGCAAAAACAGTTTAACCAATCGGTGCGACAGTTCGGCTGCGACCTCCCCGAGGGTCATTGTCTGCCCGGAACCGGTCGGACACTCGACCTCAAAGGAATCGCCGTAATAATGATGGAATTTTTGCAGAGACTCGATCAGCAGATAGTTAATCGGGAACCATATCGGACCTCGCCAGTTGGAGTTTCCGCCAAATAGCCCGCTTTCGGATTCCGCCGGCTGGTAGCCAATGGTGTGAGTCTGGCCGCCCACGTAGAATTTGTAGGGATTTTTCTGGTGAAATTTGGAAACCGAGCGGATACCGTATTCGGACAAAAATTCGTTTTCATCCAACATCGGCTTCAGCGTTCGTATCAGACGATCACGGTTGACAATCGCCAGCAGTCGACGGGAATGGTCGCCCTCGGCCTTGACACAGGCCACGTCACCGCTGTCCCGCAGGTAGGCCCGGTTTTCAAAAAACCAGTTTAAACGCCGTTTGAAGTCCGGCAGACTTTCGATCAGCTCAGGCTCAAGGGTTTCCACAGCCAGCAGCGGCATCAGGCCCACCAAGGATCGAACTTTCAAAGGGACGTTGCTGCCATCAGGAAAATGTAACACGTCATAGAAGAAGCCGTCCTCCTCACTCCACAAGCCCTTGCCGCCGCGGTATGCATCCGTCATGGCGTGGGCAATCCTCAGAAAGTGCTCAAAAAACTTGCTGGCAGTGTCCTGATAGACCGGATTGTTTTTGGCAAGCTCCAGGGCAATTTTTAACATGACCAGGCAGTAAAATCCCATCCAGGAAGTTCCGTCGGACTGATCTATATGACCGCCGGTGGGCAGCGGCGCGCTGCGGTCGAACACGCTGATGTTGTCCAGACCTAAAAATCCGCCCTGGAAAACGTTCTTGCCCTCAGTATCCTTTTTATTAACCCACCAGGTGAAATTCAACAGCAGTTTGTGAAAAATTCCTTCCAGAAACGCACGGTCGGCCGACCCCTGCTGCTTGGCGTCGATTTTGTAGACCCGCCAGGCCGCCCAGGCATGCACCGGTGGGTTGACGTCACCAAATTTCCATTCATAGGCCGGCAGTGACCCGTTCGGGTGCATGTACCATTCACGGGCCATTAGATCGAGCTGTCTTTTGGCAAAATCCGTATCCACGATGGCCAGCGGAATGCAGTGAAACGCCAGGTCCCAGGCCGCATACCACGGATACTCCCATTTGTCGGGCATGGAAATAATGTCGAAATTGTTGAGATGCTTCCATTCACTGTTACGCCCCTGAAGGCGCGGTTCCGGAACCGGCGGCAAGCCGGGGTCTCCCTGCAGCCATTGCTCGATGTTGTAATAAAAAAATTGCTTCGTCCACAGCATGCCGGCCAAGGCTTGCCGCTGCACCCGTTTTTCTTCCGCACCGAGGCCCTGCTTATGAATCGCGCCATAAAATTTATCTGCTTCGCCGAGTCGTTGCGCAAAAATCGTATCGAATTCGGCAAAAGGCTTCTCATGGCCTCTTTCGGCCAACCGCAGCCGAATCGTGCGCGACATACCCGGATCGATAGCGCCACTGAAAAGCGCAGCGACCTTGGTACCTTCCCGGGCCGGATTGACGGCGTCTTTGTCACCGTTGATGAGGTAGCGGTGAAAGGCATCTTTGACATGCGGATTTCCGTTGGTCGAGAAGTCAAATCGCGCAGCGTTGGTTTCGTTGTCGGTAAAAATCAGTTCATCGGCCTCTTCAGCGAACAAGTAGTAGCTTCCGGCCGCCGGATGGTTGATCTCCGCAGCAAAAAAATTCGAGGCACTCTCGATCTGACTTAGATGGGGCCTGTCAGAGACATCGTTCATCGGGCCATCCTCATAGCCCCAGGACCAGGTATTGCGGAACCAAAGGCTGGGCAACACAAAACAATCGGCTGCCTCCGGGCCGCGATTGGTCACCGTGATCCTGGCCAAAATATCGTCCGACGCCGCTTTGGCATATTCAACCACGACATCAAAGTAGCGATTGTCGTCAAAAACACCGGCGTCCAACAATTCATACTCGAAATCAAAAAATCCCCGACGCCGGCTCTCAGTCACAAGATCGGTGTATGGGTACTCCGCTTGAGGGTACTTATAAAGCATTTTCATGTAACTGTGGGTGGGGGTGCTGTCGAGGTAAAAGTAGTATTCTTTGACGTCTTCGCCGTGGTTTCCCTCGGATCCGGTCAGACCGAACAAGCGTTCTTTCAGAATCGGATCTTTACCGTTCCACAACGCCAGGGCGAAACAGATATACTGATAGCGATCGGAAATCCCGGCGATGCCGTCTTCGCCCCAGCGGTATGCCCGGCTGCGGGCATGATCGTGCGGAAAATATTCCCAGGCACTACCGTCCGCGCTGTAGTCTTCACGCACGGTGCCCCAGGATCTCTCGCTGAGATAAGGTCCCCATTTTTTCCAGTTTGCTTTACGATCGCGGTATTCGGCAAGTCGTTGATGTTCAGCTGTAATTTTCATATCGATACTCCTGAATAAAATTCTCTACTGCCTGTTTGTTGCTCTCGTCCTCGTAAAGGTCTGTCGAAGACACATGGCCGGCCGAGCATCTGGTGGAATCGCCGGTGTTGATTCAGGTTTTGCCTTCTCTTTACTTATGTGTTTTAGTTTTTAAGATTTCGGTTTGAACCGGTGGGCCGTCCAGATCGAATACGATGGGCGAAATCATTTAGTGTTCCTCCGTTTTCTTTTTTGGGCGATTCCTTCCATAATCGAATCAAAAGACCGGGCAAACGCATCGACGCCCTCAACCTGGAGTTGGTCGGTGATCAGCCTGAGATCTAAGCCTATCTCATCCAGCTGGCGCAGCTGTCGGCGGGCCTCGTCTACTCCAACGGTCAGGGTTTCTGCAGCAGTGCCATGATCCAGAAAGCTATTCAAGGTCGCCGGCGGCAGGGTGTTGACCGTGTCTCTTCCGATCAGCTCATTGACATACATCGTATCCGCATAATTCGGATTTTTCGTACCGGTGCTGGCCCAAAGGACCCGTTGCACCCGGGCGCCTGCCGCTGCCAACCGGTCCCAGCGATCACCGCTGAAAATTTCCTGAAATATCGCATAGGCCATCTTTGCATTGGCAATGGCAATCTTACCCTGCAATTCTGGATGGCCGGTTTTTTCCAGAGCCTTATCCACTGCCGTGTCGACCCTGCTGATGAAAAATGATGCCACTGAACCGATGGTGTTAACCCCCTGCCCCCCTTGTACGGCAGGGCCATTCTGGGACAGTTGTTCCAGGCCTTCGATATAGGCTCCGGCAACATCCCGATAGGATTCAAGGCCAAATATCAGCGTAACGTTAACATTCACACCGGCGCCGATCAGGGCTGCAATGGCGGGGATGCCAGCCGGAGTGGCCGGTACTTTAATCATGACATTCGGCCGGCCAACGGTCTCAAACAGGCGTCTGGCCTCGGCAATGGTGGGCTCCGTCTGGTGGGCCAGTCCCGGATTTACTTCCAGGCTGACAAAACCGTCTTTGCTCCCGGTCGCATCATAAACCGTCCTCAGAACGTCTGCCGCCATGGCAATGTCTTCGACCGCCAGCGATTCATATATTTCGTTCACGCTTTTATCTTCAGCAATCAGTCGATTTAAATCAACATCGTAATCCGTGCTGCCGGTAATGGCTTGTTCAAAGATCGACGGATTGGAGGTCACCCCGCCGAGACCTTTGGAAACCAGGTCCGCCAATTGACCGGACGTGATCATCGTCCGTTGAATATAGTCATACCAGATTGATTGTCCGAGCTTGGAAAGTTCTTTTATCTTCGACATGGGGAAACTCCTTGTTTCTAAATTTCAGATTCATAATTAAATTCGTTTCCATTTTCTAAATCCACCATTCTAATATTCTCTCCGAGCCGCAAGCACTACGAGCCGGAGGCCAGAAACCATTATTCCATCGTTCCATTGTTCCATCATTCCAATTGCGGAGCGAAGCGGAGCTAGGTTCTTTTATGGGGTGTTCAGTTGCTGTTGCCCGTAAAAGGCAGCACCCCAAAGGCCGCTTTCTTCATTGGCATTTAGAAACACGGGTATTTTCCGGAGTTCACCGGCCATTATGGCCGAACTCCTGAAAGAGGCCTTGAACTCGGCATGTGTTACCAGTTGCGGTAATTTTGCGGCAAGCCCTCCGGCAATATAAACACCCCCGTAGGCTAACAGCTGCAAAGCAAAGTTGCGGCAAACCCGCCCGTAGAAACGGTTCATCCAGATCGCTGTAGGAGAGTCCTCCGCAAGCTCATCGCCAACCTGAGATGGTTTGAGCTTGCGGCCGGTTAAAAAATGATGAATGTTACTCAATCCTCTGCCGGATACGACGGTTTCGGCGTCAATATACGGATCACCGGTTTGTTGATGCAAAAATGCCTTGTAAGCACTCTCGGCTTCGTTTTCAAATGGGAACCCGGCGTGGCCGCCCTCAGAGGGCAGCGCCAGCCACTTTCCGCATCCGTCATTGATAAGGGCTGCGTGGCCGAGTCCGGTTCCGGCCCCGACAACCACCAGTGGCGCTCCGGGATCAATCTTACCGGCCACTATCTGTTGAGCGCCATTGATAATCGGTGATCGGCAGGCGTATGCCTGGACTGCAAAATCGTTAATCAGCTCACAACGTCTAAAACCCAAACTTGGAGGGAGATCCGAGACATCGACATCCCATTTGATGTTCGGTGGATTGCTGTAAACGCCATCCGTTACCGGGCCGGCAACGGCGAGAACCGACATGTCGGCTTTCTCGGGCGTCAATTCAAAGTCTTCTCCACGCAGTTGTTCAATCAGGTGGGTGAATGAATCGGCCTTTTCAGTTCGCAGCCAACACGACTGAAGCAGACTCAGGCGGCCACCCGAATCCGTTTCGAAGGCAGCAAAACGACTGTTTGTGCCGCCGATGTCAGCGGCAAGGATACGGTGCATCGATCAAGCTCCTCATCTTGTCCATCATAATTGCTCTCCCTTGAAACTGAACCACTCAACCTATTTTTTTACAAAATTCACAAATCGCCTGATGTAAGTCTTGTAAGCTCCGCGGGGCCTAAGCTGCCGGCCGGATATGAATGCAGCATGGAATCCCTGTCGCCGCACATTTCGCATTCGGCCAGAATCGGGGTCAGAAACGACCAGCACTGCTCCACGGCGTCCTGGCGCCAGAAAAGCATGTGGTCACCGAGCATACAGTCAAGCAGCACCTTTTCATAGGCATCCAGCACCGGTTGTTGATTCCCCTGATAATATTGAAAGTCCATCGTCACCGCTCTCAGGCAGACCCGGGCACCCGGAAGTTTGGTCTGAAATGTCAGCGTAATCTTCTCATCCGGATAGATACCGAGTATTAGATGGTTGGCACTAATATTCGGGCCGATCACATTCCGAAACATGGAATGCGGAACCTGTTTGAATTGAATGCTGATTTGCGTCGCTTTTTGTGCCAGACGTTTACCGGAGGTCAGATAGAAAGGCACGCCCTGCCAGCGCCAGTTGTCTATGAATACCTTCATGCGTGCAAATGTCGGTGTCAGCGACTGCGGATTCACACCGGGTTCATTACGATAGGCCGGCACTCTTTTACCATCGATGGTACCGGCATCGTATTGCCCCAGAACAAGTCGATCCTGAAGCCGGTCGACTTCAAAAGGCCGCAGGGCCCTGAAAACCTTGACCCGTTCGTCCCGTACCCGGTCGTCCTCGAAGGCCGTGGGCGGCTCCATGGCTGTCAACGCCAGAAGCTGCATCATATGATTCTGAAACATGTCGCGCAAAACGCCGGATTGTTCATAATAGCCGGCCCGGTGTTCGACGCCTAAGGTTTCAACAGCGGTAATTTCCACATGATCCACATAACGACGATTCCAGACCGGCTCGAATATAGAGTTGGCAAAGCGGAACATCAAAATGTTCTGGACGGTCTCTTTGGCCAGGTAATGGTCGATCCTGAAAACCTGATGTTCACTAAAATATTCATGGATGCTGCGGTCCAATTCGATGGCGGTGTCCAGGTCTCGACCGAAAGGCTTCTCCACCACCAGTCGTGACCAGCCGTTGCCGTTTGCTTTCTCAATCCCCAAACCGGATTTACCGGTCATCTGGGCGACAGGCGCATACAGGTTCGGTGGCAGGGCCAGGTAGAAAAGTCGGTTGCCCGAAGTGTGGTGCTGATGGTCGAGTTCTTTTAGCTTCCGGGCCAGGGTGTTGAATGTTTCCAGATCTTCATATCCAACCGGTTGATAGTGAATTAATTTTGAAAATTCCGTCCAGGCCGATCTGTCGACCAGGACCGCCGATTCCATATCGGAGGCCAGTTTGTTTCGAAACGCTTCATCATTGAGCTGCGTTCGACCGGATCCGATAATGGCAAATGCCTCTGGAAGACGGTCGTTTCGGTACATGTGAAAAAGAGACGGAATTAATTTACGGGCAGTCAAATCGCCGGTTGCCCCCAAAATTACCACAGCGCAAGGGTCGCCGGGCGGAACGGTCCCGCAATCCAGTATACTGCCGTCCGACCCGGATGAATCCACGCTCACCTTGGCCAGCATGTCCTTCTGTGGACTGGTGATAGACTCAGTCATTTTTATCTCCTCACATTGACAATCTCGCAAAAAGTCAAAATTATCAAATTTCGATCTCATAACCTATCGAAATTATTATGTGTAAATTTTGAGAATCGGCTCTTTTCGGACTTTTTACGAGACCATCAATATTGCTTCCGCCAGCTGAATCAAATACGCACTTGACACTTAGGTTCTTTTCAATCGTACCGGAGATTGGTCCTCTCAAGATTAGGAGTCCGATCTGAGGATAATTCCTTACAGTCAAAAAGATAAAGACAAGATTCAAGCCTGTCAACCAGGTTGCACGATGGACAGGCCGCAAAACCGGCAGCAATCATAACGGCCTTACCCTATCTGCGGCAAGGGTTTGAATCCCCAAATTCAATTATCGATCTTCAGTACTCGCCACAGGCCAATGGAAACCGCAATTAAATTGACTTATCTGAAAATGAGATTAAGGTCTGAGTAAGACTCTCATTGCAACATCCGACAGAATTGAAGAAATTTTCTCTAACCGGTCTTTATTGGTTTAACCGTAAGGATTCCATGTCTTGTCAGCAACGAAATATTTCCCGAAAACAATTTGGCCGGTTTACTGCCGGTCGGCACAAACCCATGATGGCGATGGTTGAGGTGACCAACCGCTGTAATATGGCCTGCCCAATTTGTTATTCCGATGCGAATCAATCGTCTGAGGATGTTCCGATTGACAAAATTCGCGCTCGTCTACACCGGCTTCTGGAACTAACGGAAACACCTATCCCAATTCAGATCAGCGGTGGAGAGCCTATCCTTCGCGACGAATTGCCGGAGATAATCGCCATCGCCAAAGACATTGGCTACCGCAATATGAGGGATACAGTATGCAAGATCTTCTCAAACTTATTGAGGCAGAAACCGGAATCGCTGCGGACACCTTTCGCTCCGAGCATATCGGACATCCGGATTGCAACGCCATGTCGCCGGTGTTTATGGTAAACGGAAAACTTGAACCACTGTTTAAGTATATTAGCAAAGAAGATTCTCTTGCATTTTTTGGCAACGAACCTCGCAATAAAATTATGGCCACGTTTGCAGGAAAAAAAGAATTTTTCTTTCGACAACTGTTCAATCCAAATGCCTGGAAATTGATCGCCAAGGCCGCACCGATCTTTGGTTCAAATCCCTACAATATGCTGCGTACCGATCATTTGTTGCTTTTTGCAAAATCTTTTATGGAAACAGATACCCTCGATCCGCAAAGAATAGGGCAATGCTGCTATGCAATAGCTGGAGAAGAAGGAATTTTTTCCTTTTGTGCCTATAACAATCTACACCGTTTCAGCAAGGAATCCATTTCTAAATGATTACAACCGGTTCAACCCGGTAACGTATTAAAAGTGAAAGCCATGATAGATAAGATTATTAAAATTCACCATTCCGGTTTAATATTGTTATTGCTGGGATTTTTAGTGTTCGGATGTACGACTATACAACCGGTAATCAAAGTCAAACAGCCGGTGGAGCCGCCCATTTTTTCCAATGAGCGCTTCG
>Ga0316187_10000681_pt1 | contig 27590 bp, 39 predicted proteins | sample CroRivburrow1_MG_FD_204927 | JGI IMG/M metagenome (GOLD analysis project Ga0316187, IMG submission 204927) | Coastal sediment microbial communities from Maine, United States - Cross River worm burrow 1 | ecosystem: Environmental > Aquatic > Marine > Coastal > Sediment | place: USA: Maine...
CCAGGTTGAAGACCATCTCCGCATGCAGGCGGTAGATCTGCTCGAAGGCCGCTTGATCGCCGTAGCGATGTCGCTCGACCAGCTCCAGATCGGTGTCGCGCGTCACTTCTGCCATGAGTACAGCCGCTTTCATGGATTCCCTGTGGGCGGGCCGTGACCCGGTCCCGACCACCCGCCTCTGGAGAATGGGACCCCGATCAGAGGGCGAAAGTTCCCTAGCGGCCCGCGGCCGCAACCCGGGGGCCGTCATCGCCCTCGGCCTGACCATAGTAGCTGAGGATTCCGCTGACGATGGCTTCTGCCACTTGCTGCCGAAATTTCGCGGTCTGGATGAGGTTGCGATCCTGGGAGTTGGCCAGGTTGCAGACCTCCACGAGAACCTCGGCGGGAATCGCGTTGTAGCGTAGAACTGCAGGCACCCAGGCCCTTCGCTTACGGATGACCTTCTCACGAACGGGCTTGTCGGGATGCACCGCCATCCCCCGTTCGTGGAAAGCACCCAAGATCTTCGAGGCCAGCTCTCGCGAAAGGCCCTCGCTCTTCACCCGCTCTCGGCTCGAATAGCTGACCTGAGGGCGCTCCTTGACTTCCCGTCTCGAGGCGTAAACAGAGCCACTCTTGCCATAGGTTCCTGACCTGTACTTGGCACCTGGTATGTACACCATGGCGCCTCTCAGAGAAGGGTGCAAGGAGTCGGCGTGAATGGAAACGAACACGACCTTGTCGGGATCGCCGCCGTTCTCGACCGCCTGGCGGTAGATACTGTTGGACAGATACCAACGCAGGTGTACACCTACCCTCGAATCCTCGATTTGATAGTTCGGCGTGGTCAGCACCCGATGACCCTTCGAGTAGGACAGTTGATCTTGCTGCGCAACAGCATGGGCTCCGCCATCCTGGGTCGTGGCTATCACTCTGGCAGCGGTGCTGCTTTGCAGAATCTGCATGGCACGGACCATGATGTCGTAGACATAGAGACTCTCCCAGACTCCGGATACCGATGCGCCGACATCGTTTCCCCCGTGTCCTGCGTCCAGGACCACAGTGACGCCACTGAGTCGGCTGGCCGTTACCACGTTGCTGAACTGGGCGCTGGCCATCAGGCCCTGCTCGTATTCCTGACGTTTGGGATGGCCGGCTGGGAGGTACTCGGGAAGCAGCAGGCTGAAGGGAACCTTCACTTCATAGCCAATGGGTATGTCGGTGACATCCCGAATGCCGCTTCTTGCGGCCACTTCCCGAGCCAGGCCGTTCACATCCTCAGCAAACACCCGTCCGGTGAACCGGACCACGACGCTCGAGTAGAGCGCCTCTCCCGGCTTCAGGCGATAGATTGCGAACTCGCCTTTCTGGTCGGCGCTGTACTGGAGGTGGTACGGCGAGCTGGGGGGCAGAGCTGAGCGCAGAGAAGGGCGAAGCAGGTTTGCCGGAACCAGGATCATCTGCCCAGGGGCCAGGTCATCGTCATCGAGCCTGTTGCTCTCCCGAATGGCCTGGTAGTTCTCGCCCTGCCCCGTGAACCACTCGGCGAGATTCCAGAGGCTCTCTCTCGAGTGCCCGTTGGCGCTGAGCACCCGATGCTGCCAGCCTTCGGCCACGGCGCGGTCATCCTCGAACAAACCCCTCACCACCAGCACCTGATAGTTGCCGTCCAGGGCCGAAAACGGGATTCGATAGCGAATTCCAGCCAGGAGCTTCTCAGAGCCACCGTTCTCCGCCGCCACCAGGGAGGCGGCGTCGCCACTCGAGCAGAATCGGCGGGCGAAGCTCAGCAGGCCTTCGCCCCTCCTCGGTGAAGCTTCGAGGTAGAGGTCCTGACCCTCGGTCAAGACAGCCACGGAACCGTCTTGAAGATGAACTCTGAGCGCTGCCCGACTCGCCTCTGAGTCTTCCGCCGAGCCAGACGATCCCCATGCAAAGAGGCCGGCGAGGACTGCCACCAGCACAATCGGGCTCTGCCTCAAAGCGAAATTCCCCTTGATTCGTCGGTAGTTATAGCCATTTGTTAAAGTCAAATTTTAGTGTTGTCAGCCACGCAAGGCAACAGGTGACTTCCAGGGCTGCTACGCGCCATGACGCAACGAGAGTCGGACCTGACCCCGTACCGCGCCGATAGCGAGCGGAATCTCACCCCATTGCTGCGGCACCGCGCCGTCTCGTTGGCTGCCGAAGCTGCCGGGGCCCACGCCTGCCACCTTGTCGGTGGAGCTTTGCGGGACGCGGCTTTGCGGTTGGAGTTTCGCGATCTGGACCTGGTGATCGAGCGGGACGGCCTGTCGTTCGCTCGGCGAATCGCAGCCACCCTGCCGGCCCGCTTGGTGGAACTGGGTGGTGATCGCTTCGCCGCATTTCGGTTGGTCGCCGACGATCTGACGTTGGATATCTGGGATCGGCAGGGAGCTCCAATCGAGGCCGACCTGGCACGCCGAGACCTGACCATCCACTCTTTCGCGCTCGAGATCCCGGGAGGAGCCGTGATCGATCCCTTTGGCGGACTCGTCGATCTCGAAGACAAGGTCCTTCGCGCCACCTCCGAGACCAGCTTCGCCAGCGACCCGCTTCGAGTTCTTCGCCTGGCTCGATTCGCGGCGCAGCTACCTGGCTTCACGGCCTCCGAGCCAACCCTGGCGTTGGCCGCCGACGCTGCTGCGGCTCTCGACCGGGTGGCGGGCGAGCGGATTCGGGTCGAGTTGGAGCATCTTCTGGAGGCGCCCGGATTCCTGTCAGCAGCCGAGCTCCTCATCCGCCTGACGCTGTATCCGGGCCTCTGGTTACCGCCTGGGTACAGCACGATCAGCCTCGGCTCAGGAGAGCTGATGACCCGCTTGCGCCATCTGGAGATCCTCGCCGACCACACTCGAGAACGAGTCGAGAGGGCCCTCGCGCGCCAGGCAGTCCTCTTCGCGCAGCTTCCACTGAGCGCCGAGCAGGCAGCTACCGACGTCGTCGACCACAGTCTCCACGAGGGACTGCTCACCGGGGCTACTGCCAAGCAGCTGAAGCGACTCCTTGTCTGGGACGGCCTGCCTCGAGACACGGCCGGCCAGCGCTGGTTTCTCCATCGATGCGGCAGCCTATGGCCCACCGTGGCCTGCTTTCTGGCTGCAAGAGCCCAGAGGCCCTGCACCGTGGCGAAATACGAGGGGATCCTGGCTCAGTTCGAGGCACTTTGTCGCGCCTCAGGCGAGGAGATCTTCGAGCCCGAGCCGCTCGTCAGTGGCACCGAGCTCATCTCGAATCTGGGCCTGCGGGAGGGTAAGACCTTGGGCCGCATCCTTTACGCGATCCGGCGCCGGCAGATCGAAGGCCGGCTAACCACCCGGGATGAAGCGCTGTCACTGGCGAAGCTACTCGCCCTTCAAAGACCTGACAATACGGGTTGAGACTGGGTCAGGACCCCAAGACCTCAGGACCCCAAGACCTCGAAGATCCATCAGCGGGACTTCACGAGGCGTTGATTGAGCTCTTTGATGCGCTCCGAAAGCTTGTCGATCTTCTCCTGTGCCTCCTTGCGAAGTCTCGAATACTCGTTGCTCAGCTTCTCGGTCTGCTGGCCCATCTCCTCGACCTGCTCCTTGAGCTCGTGGATCTCGCGGTCCCGGTCGGCCACCGAGTGATCGAGCGTCGTGATCTCCGAGTCCTTCTCGGCCAGGCGTATCTTGATCTTCTCTTCCTGCTCCTCGTACAGCTTGCGGTACTGCTGAAGCTCCATGATCTGCGAGAAATCCGACGTCGTCGGGCTCATATCGCCTCCTCGTTCCTCGATGGCCGGGAACATCTTGCGCAGTTTCAATGAGAGATCCTCGGGGTCGGGAGAATTCCTCATCGCCTCGGCATAAGTGATCGTGCCGTGAACCAGCAGGGCCAGTAGTGACTGGTTCATGGACTGCATCCGGAAGAACGAGACCGAGGACTCCATCTCCTCCATGAGCTTCCCAGACTCTCCCCTGTCGATCAGCTCGCAGATTCGAGGCGTAGCTCGCATGATCTCCATGGCCGCCACCAGGCCCCGACCATCCTTGCGTTCGACCAGTTGCATGGAGACGACCCCTTTGAGCACTTGCACGAGCTGCACCCGAGCCTGCTTCTGGCTGTCACCGGAGAAGGTGTCGAGGATCCGATCGATGGTCTGGGCGGCACTGTTGGTGTGCAGTGTAGAGAAGACCAGATGCCCCGTTTCCGCTGCCGTGAGCACCGTCGAGACCGTCTCCGGATCGCGCATCTCACCGACCATGATCACGTCGGGATCTTGCCGCATGGCGTTGCGCAGGGCCTCGGCGAAGGAAACTGTGTCTGTACCGACTTCTCGCTGGGCGATGGACGCCACATCGTCCGCAAAGAGGAACTCTATTGGGTCCTCGATCGTCAGCAGGTGCACCGGACGCCGAGCGGTGATCCTCTTCACCAGCGCGGCGAGTGTTGTGGACTTGCCGCTGCCAGTCGGTCCGGTGACCAGAATCAACCCCATCGGAAGATCACAGAACTCGAAGAGGACCTCTGGCAGTTCCAATTCTTCGATGCCAAGGATGTCGTACGGAATGCGTCTGAATGCCGCCGCCAGGGTGCCACGCTGCATGTAGATGTTGCCCCGGAATCGGGCCAGCCCCCTGACTCCATAGCCCAGATCTACCGCCAGAGTCTCTTCCAACTTCGCCTTCTGCTGCGGAGTCAGGATCGGTAGCATCATCTCCTTGATCTTCTCCGGCTTCAGGGGCTCGGCTTCGATCGGTATCAGGCGCCCGTGAACCCGCAGCATAGGCGGACGCATCGGCTTCAAATGAAGATCCGAGGCGCCCTTCTCGGTGACAAATTTGAGCAGTTGTTCGAGGTTCATCGGTTCACAGCAGATTGTACACAGAGACCCCTGCTCGGCCTAGGGAATGGGCCACAATTGGACAATAGGAAATCGCGATTCAGAACTTCCGCATGAGGCCGACGACAACACCCTGGATTCTAACCTCGCTGGCGGCGGCATAGATCGGCTCCATGCGCCGATTGGCGGGTTGCAGACGCACACTTTCACCCTCGGGGAAGAACCGCTTGAGAGTGGCCTCATCACCCACCAGGGCCACCACCATCTCACCGACGCCGGCCTGCTCTCGCCTCGAAACCACGACCAGATCCCCGTCGTGGATACCCTCTTCGATCATCGAGTCACCGACGACTTTGAGGACGTAGTGATCCTCCGGAACTGCGCCCATCAGGTGTTTGGGTACCGTCACACTCTCGTCCCCCGCTACCGCCTCGATCGGGCGACCCGCCGCAATCCGACCAAAGAAAGGCAATCTCGCCAGGGTCGGTTCGCTCTCGGAGACCGTTTGTGACGACAGCTCCACGCCTCGCTTCTGGTTCCAGTGGCGGCGCAGATAGCCCTTTCGCTCCAACAGCTTGAGGTGCTTGTGGACCGTGCCATACGAGGAGAACCCGAACTCCTCGCAGATCTCCCGATGGGTGGGGGTGTAGCCGTGCTCGGCCGCAAAATCGCGCACGAAGTCCAGGACCTGTTTCTGGCGCTCCGTCAGGAAACGAGCCATGCTGTGAATTCTAGGGCGCAACTCGAGCGTAAGTCAAGCGACTTGACTTTGCATCTACCCCTCAATACCCTCAGGATTCGCTCTTTCGCTCGCTGATCTCAACTGGAGGCTCCCAAGGTGTGGAAGAAAAAGGAATACGAGCCCATCGCGACGCAGCCCACCGCTCCATCTCCCCCGGTTAGCCGCCCACAGCCGCGATCGGAAGCGGTCGCCATGATCGGTCCCAGTGTCACCATCAGGGGCGAGGTCTCCGGGCAGGAGAACCTGAGAATTCAGGGTCGCATCGAGGGCAAGGTCTCTCTCCGGGGTCAGGATGTCACGGTCGGCAAGTCAGGCAAGGTCCAGGCGGACATCCACGCCAAGGGCATTCGGGTCGAGGGCGAGGTCGTCGGAGATCTGTATGGTGAGCAGGAGATCATCATCGAAGCCTCCGGACAGGTGACAGGTAACCTGGTGGCACCCCGAGTCATTCTGGAGAACGGCTCACGATTCAAGGGCTCCATCGACATGGAGAGCGCCGCTCAGCAGACCCACGCCAAGCCCGTTCAGCAGAAACCGGGCACGGCGACCGGACCTGGCGCAAGAACTGCTCCCCCTGGAGCAGATCGGCAGCCCAACGCACCGGCGACTTCGCAGCCGCCAGGGGACCCACTCTCACGGTCCTAGGCTCAAGGGAGTGAAGCAGACTTCTCGACAGCGCTGGAACGACGCGGCCAGTCAGCTGAGCCCTGGCTCGGCTCAGCACCATACACTGGCCTTGAAGTACGTGCTCCGCAGATTGATGGAGAAGCGACGTGCCAGGGTCCTGGACCTCGGTGCGGCCATCGGACCCAACGTCGCTTTCGTTGGCCGGTACGCTCCAAAGCTCTATATCGCCGACCTCTACAATACGATCAGGAGCCGCGTCGGGGGCCTGCCAAAGGACCACAAGCAACTCGAGCGCTTGCTTGCCAAGGAGCTCCCATCCGCCGAGCTCGGACCCTTCGACCTGATCCTGGCTTGGGACCTGATGAACTATCTGAGCGGCGATCAGATGGTGAGCCTCGGCCGGCATCTGGCACGTCTTTGTCGACAAGACAGTCTCGTCTTCGCCCTCATCACGAATTCCAAAGAGATGCCCAGCCAGCCCATTCGATTTCGCATCGTCGATACGGACACGCTCTCGTACACCATAGACTCCTCGCTCGAGCGGCCGTCGCCTCTATTCAAAGAACCCGACCTCAAACGCTGGCTTCCCGATTTCAAAGTGGAGACCTCCTTTCTCCTCCGCAACGGTTTCCAGGAGTACGTCCTCCTCCACCCCTGACTGAGTCTTGCGAGTGACCGCCGTGACCTCAGCCCGATTCCCGATCGAGCGACACACCCTCGACAACGGATTAAGGGTGGTCCTGCAGCCCGATTCCAGCCTACCGCTGGTAGCCGTCAACCTCTGGTATCACGTCGGCTCGAAGAACGAGGTGCCTGGCAGAACCGGCCTGGCTCACCTCTTCGAGCACATGCTCTTCCAAGGTAGCCAGTATGTCGGCAAGAACGACCATTTCCGCCTCGTGCAGCAGGTCGGTGGCGTCGCCAACGGCTCGACCTGGTTCGATCGGACGAACTACTACGAGACGCTGCCTGCCCACTGCCTGAGCCTAGGCCTGTGGCTCGAGTCCGATCGAATGGGCTTCTTCCTGCCAGCACTCGATGCCGAGAAGCTGGAAAATCAGCGTGAAGTGGTGATGAACGAACGACGCCAAGGGGTCGACAATCAACCCTACGGCCAGGCCTTCGAGCGCCTGAATGAAACGCTCTTCCCCAGCGGATATCCCTATCGTTGGCCAGTCATCGGCTACATGGACGACATCGCTGCCGCGGACCTGGAGGATGTGGAGGTCTTTTTCCGCACCTTCTACACACCAGACAATGCGGTTCTGACCCTGGCTGGTCACTTCGATCCGGACCAAGCCCTGAAACTCGTCGAGAGCTACTTCGGTTCCATACCCAGGGGAGGGGCCCGTCCAGAAGTGGTGGCTTCACTACCGGACGAACCCCTCGGACAGGTGGTGACTCTCGACGACGATGTTCAGTTGCCGAGAGTCTATACGGCGTTCAGACTGCCGTCTTTCGGCGAGCCCGAGTGGTACAGCGCCGACCTGCTCAGCGCAGCATTGTCCGGCGGCAAGACCAGCCCCCTCTACCGCCAACTGGTCTACGAGCGACAGATTGCGCAGGACGTCAACGCCTTCGTGTTGCCGACGGAGCTGGCCTCCAGTTTCGTCGTGGTGACGACCGGCCGCCCCGACACCGAGCTCGCCGAAGTGGAAGAGGTGGTTCGCGACACCATCGCAACGGTCGCCGCCGGAGATCTCGGCCGTGGCGACCTGGATCGGGCTCGCAACAAGCTGGTCACCTCCTATAGCGACCAGCTCCAAGCGCTCGATGATCGAGCCGATCTGCTGTCGATGTTCACCAGCTACTTCGACGAGCCACAACGCCTCGAGAGCGAGATTGACCGATACCTAGACAAAACGCCCGAAGATCTCGCCACAGTGGCCAGGAATCGCCTGACACCCGACAAAGCTGTCAGCATCCGGGTGGTACCCAGATAGCATGAGGAGGTAGGGCGTGGACAACGTGACAGAGGACATTCGCTCCAAGCCGCCGATTCCTGCCCAGGTCATTCCGTTCTCTTTTCCCAGTTTCGAACATTTCCACCTGGCCTCCGGCCTGGAGGTGTACCTGGCCTCGATCGATCGCGGCCCACTGGTGACTCTTCACCTCGCCTGCCCAGCCGGAGCCTGGCATGACTCGCCGAAGGTGGCTGGGCGAGCAACTCTAGCTGCCGAGCTGCTGGACGAAGGTACCTACGACCTCACCGCCATGGAAATCGCCGCACTCATCGACAGCCTGGGGGGCTTTCTTTCCAGCCAAGCCGACTGGAACGCCAGCTGGCTCTCGATCAGACTGCTGTCCAAGCATCTGGAACCGGGCCTCGATCTGCTGGCCCGAATCGTGGCAGGAGCGGCCTTTCCCGACGCCGAAGTCGCTCGACTTCGTCAGCAGCGGCTGGCGAATCTCCAGAGAAGGGCCGCTCAGCCGTCCTCACTGGCAGCCGATGCCCTAGCTGGAGCCCTCTACCCCGGGACAGCCTATGGACAGCCTGCAATGGGCACCCGGGACGCGGTGAAGGCTCTCGGCCGCAGCGAGCTGGTGGATTTCTATCGCCAGCAATTCACGCCGAGGGGCTCCGTCCTGATACTCGCTGGCGACTTGGACCTGACGGCCGCCAACAGGGCCATCGAGCGCGGTTTCGGGGGATGGTCCGGGGGCGAACCGCTCGCCGCTGGCTCGATTCAGAGCCGCGCCGAGGAAGAGACCCGCGTCATCATCGTCGACCGACCCGAGGCTGCCCAGACTGCGCTGCGAATCGGCCATGCTTCGATCCCACGAACTCACCCCGACTATGTTCCTCTCCAGGTCTTGAATAGCTTGCTCGGTGGAAAATTCACCAGCCGAATCAACCTCAGCCTGCGAGAGGAGCTCGGAATCACCTACGGCGCGAGTAGCAGCTTCTCACCCCGACTCGGGCCCGGACCATTTCAGGTGGCTGCCGACGTCGAGACGGACGGCGTAGGCATCGGAACCCGGGAAATCATCAGGCAACTTCACCGCTTGCAGGACGAATCGGTCGACGATGTGGAGCTGCAAGACACCAAGACCTACCTGCTGGGGGTCTTCCCCTACTCGTTGCAACGCATCGATGGCCTGGCCAGCCGTCTGGCCGACCTCGGGATCGCGTCGCTGCCCGACGACTACTTCGATCAGCAACTGGCGGTCGTCCGGAGCCTCAGGCCGGAGGCTATCCAGACTTTGGCCAAGCAACATCTTCATCCGACCCGCCTGGCGATTGTGGCGGTCGGGCCAGCAGACAAACTGCAGCCGCAACTCGAAGGCTTCGGCACGATCTCGATCGTGCCTCCGAGCAAAGTGCTCCAGGCCGGGCTCGGCCCTGAGTGACGGCATCGTGATCAGCACTCGACTCCAGCCTCGAAGCATGCGGCATCAGACCGCCAACGAACACCCTCCACAGTTCGAGAGAAGGCAACTAACTCATTTGTTTTCTGGAATTTAGACACCTCGCTAAGTCGCCTCGACACAACCGCCCCTGTGCTATAGTTACGGCTCATTTTGTTGGCTCGATAGGAGGTTCAAAAGCATGCAGGTCGACAGTCCAGACATGATTAGAAACGTCGCTCTTACCGGCCACAGTGACACCGGTAAAACGACTCTGGCCAGTGCCCTGCTCTACACCGGCGGTGTCGTCAATCGGCTCAACAAAGTCGAGGACGGGAACACGATTACCGACTTCGATTCCGAAGAGATCGACCGCGGCATCTCCATCGGACTGGCCGTCTGCTTCACACCATGGAAACAGCACAAAATCAACCTTCTGGACTGTCCCGGATACGGCATCTTCTTCGATGAAACCCGCAGCGCAATGCGCGCTGCCGATGCCGCCCTGCTATGCATCAATGCAGCCTCGGGCGTCGAGGTGACGAGCGAGAAAGTGTGGGATTTCGCCGCCGAGATCGGCCAACCCGTGATGATCCATCTCACCAAGATGGATCGCGAGCGCGCCGAACTGAGAAGCGCCGTCGAGCAAGTAAGAAAGGTCTTCGGTCGGGAAGTGATCCCGATCGAAGTTCCGATCGGCACCTCTCAGACTTTCGAAGGTGTGATCGATTTGATCAACGACAAGGCCACAGTCTTCACCAAGGACGGAGATGGCAAGGGGAAGACCACAGAAATCCCAGAGGCTGCTCAGGACGAATTCAACCATTGGAAAACTGCCCTGGTGGAAGCCGTGGCTGAGACAGACGACGCCCTGCTCGAGAAGTTCTTCGAAGCCGGCGAGCTCTCTGCAGATGAACTCAGGGAAGGTCTGCGCCGGGCCGTAAGGGAGCGCAAGCTGTTCCCGGTCACCCTGAGCTCCGCCCTACACGGAATCGGCCCGGCCTCGGTTCTCGAAGCGATTGTCGAGACTCTTCCGTCACCCATCGATCGGGGTACCTTTCCAGCGATCGACTTCGGCGGCGAGGAGCAGGCACTGGCCTGCGACCCGGATGGCAAGGTCGCCACCCTGGTCTTCAAGACGCTGAGCGACCCGTTCACGGGCAAGGTCTCCCTGCTCCGAGTGTTCTCGGGCAGGCTCGCGTCCGATACCCCCTATTGGAACTTCCAAGAGGAGATGGACGAGAAGGTCGGGCATCTCATGGTCATGCAAGGCAAGACCGGCAGCGCCGTTCCAGGCCTGGTGACCGGCGACATCGGTGGAGTTGCCAAGCTCAAGCACGCCCATACCGGATACACGCTTTGCGAGAAGGACACACCCGTCCGACTGGCCTGGCTCGCTCCACGCGAGGATGCAATTGCCTTCGCCATCGAGCCCAAATCGAAGGGCGACGAGGAGAAGATCAGCGAGTCACTGGCCCGATTGAAGGAGGAGGATCCGAGGCTTCATAGTCGGCGAGACGCCGAGACGGGAGAATTCCTGCTCGCGGGAAGCGGTCAGCTGCACGTCGAGATCGCCGTGGCGAAGCTCAAGAAACGATTCAATGTGGAAGTCATTCTGCATCCACCCAAGGTGCCGTATCGCGAGACCATCCGCAAGTCGGCTCCCGGCCATGGTCGGCATAAGAAGCAGACCGGTGGGCGCGGTCAGTTCGCCGACTGCAGGATCACCATGGAACCGACGACCGGCGACGAGGAGTTCGAATTCATCGACGAGATCTTTGGTGGCTCGATTCCCCAAGGCTACCGGCCAGCTGTGGAAAAAGGCATCCATGAGGCGGCGAAGCGTGGATATCTGGCCGGATACCCCGTCGTCGGCTTCAAGGTAAGACTGCAAGATGGCCAGTATCACGACGTCGATTCCTCCGAAATGGCCTTCAAAATTGCCGGCTCGCTGGCTTTCAAGGACGCCATGGGCAAAGCAGGTGCAACCCTCTTGGAGCCCATCATGAAGGTGGAAATCACGACCACCGAGGAATTCATGGGCGACATCATGAGCGACCTTTCGCAACGACGGGGTCGCCCCCAGGGAATGGACAGCAAGAACGGCTCACAAGTGGTCAGCGCGACTGTTCCACTGTCCGAGATGCTGGACTATTCGCCCGCGTTGCGCTCCATGACTCAGGGACGTTCCAGCTTTCACATGGAGATGTTCCACTACGAAGAGGTTCCGCGGCAGATTCAGGAGAAGATCATCGCCGAGGCACGGAAGGAGAAGGAGGAGGAGCATAGCTAGCTCCGCGTTCGGGTCCCTAAAACAGAACGACCGGCCGTGATGGCCGGTCGTTTTTTCTTGCCATGGCTGCCGCAACAGCTCGACGTTTCTGAACTCGAAGAGGTACCTAGTCTCCTGACTTCGACTTGGCTTTCTTGCCGCCCTTCTTACCCTTCTTGTCCGTCGCACTGTCGGTCTCACCGCGGTCCACGAACTCGAGAAAGGCCATCTCGGCGCCATCGCCTTTGCGCGGACCGAGCTTGATGATACGAGTGTAGCCGCCTGGTCGTTCGTGATATCGGGGAGCAATCTCGTCGAACAGCTTCTTGACCAGGTCTCGATCACTGATCAGCCGATTGACCTGGCGCCGAGCATGGACGGTGTCGCGCTTGCCCTGCGTGACCGCCTTCTCCGCCAGGGGGCGCAGCTCCTTGGCTTTCTCCAGCGTCGTCCTGATGCGCTCCTCCTTGACCAGTGAGCTCAACTGGTTGCGAAAGAGAGCCTTCCGATGAGCGGGAGACCGCCCCAGCTTTCTACCCTTGACTTGATGACGCATTGCCGACTCCTTGCTCGACGCCTCTAGAAAGGCGCTCGGACCGACTCCTCGGGAACGTCCATTCCCAGCCGTAGACCGAGACTGGTTAGAATATCCTGCACCTCTTCCAGCGACTTGCGACCGAAGTTCTTGGTCTCGAGCATGTCCTTTTCGGACCTGCGGACCAGGTCGCGCAAGGTGTAGATACTAGCGTTTTTCAAACAGTTGGCCGATCGCACCGACAAATCCAGCTCGTCAATCGACTTCGACAGAATGGCGTCGATACCGGAAAACTCGTCGCCGTCGCTCGTCGCCACTTCCTCGACCATGCTCTCCTCGGATTCGACGAAGATCGTCAAGTGATCCTTGAGCAGGGTCGCTCCCAGTGAAACCGCCTCTTCGGGCTTCACCGTACCGTTGGTCCACAGCTCCATGACCAGACGTTCATAGTCGGTGGCGCGTCCAACTCGAGCGGCTTCGACCTTGTAGGTTACCCGCTTACACGGTGAGTGCACCGAATCCACTGGGATCCAGCCGATTCCAAGGCTCTCGTCGAAATTCTTCTCTGCACTGACATAGCCTCTTCCGAGGACGACCTGAGCCTGGAGCTTCAGCTTGCCCTCCTCGTTCAGCGTCGCGATGTGAACATCCGGGTCGCAGATCTCGACCGTTGGATCGCCGGTCAGCTGACCGGCAGTGACCTCGCCTGGGCCACTCACATCCAAGCTGAGAAATTTCGGGCCCTCGGCATGCAACAGAATCGGAATCTCCTTGAGGTTCAATATGATGTCCGTGACGTCCTCTACGACACCTGGCATGGAGGAGAACTCATGGAGCACTCCCTCGATCTGGACCGAGGTGATGGCGGCGCCTTCGACCGAGGACAACATCGACCGTCGAAGCGCATTTCCGACTGTCGTCGCAAAGCCTCTTTCAAAAGGCTGGGCGATGAACTTGCCGTAGGTTGGCGACAGCGTTTCACCGTCGACTTCAATTCGTTTGGGGCGTTGGAAACCCTTCCAAAGCATAAGACGACTCCTTGTTCGAGACGTTTCCTGGATCGCTCAGAAGTCAGCCACTATCGACTGTACAGCTCGACAATCAGCTGCTCCTCAACGGGCAGCTTGATGTCGTCGCGAGTCGGCAGGGCAATGGCCTTGCCGACAAAGTTCTCTGGGTCCAGCTCGAGCCAACTCGGAATACCCCGCCCTCTGGCGGTCTCCACGCTGGCTCGAATGATTTCATTCTTGCGGCTACGTTCCTTGACCCCGACCTGCTGGCCGACCTTGACCTGATACGAAGGGATGGTCGTCTTGCGGCCATCGACCTCGATATGGCCATGGCGGACCAACTGTCGAGCCTGGGATCTGGATGAAGCGAATCCCAGACTATAGACCACGTTGTCCAGGCGCCGCTCGAGGCTGATCAACAGGTTGTCGCCGGTGACACCCTTCTTGCCTGCGGCGGTGGCGAAGTAGTTCCGAAATTGCTTCTCGAATACTCCGTAGATGCGCTTGACCTTCTGTTTCTCCCGCAGCTGCGGGCCGTAGCCAGAGGGCCGACGACTACGGCGCTGGCCGTGCTGACCTGGCGGATAGGCTCGCCGCTCGATGGCACACTTCTCCTTGAAGCAGCGATCGCCCTTGAGAAACAGCTTCATCCGTTCCCGACGACAGAGCCGGCAGACGGGTCCCGTATATCGTGCCACTTTATCCTTCTCCTTCCGGTTCTCGAATCAGCCGACCCGGATCCATTTCGACACCACTCGCGTCGAGTGCAACCGGCACCACTGGAATCAAATGACTATTCTCCTGGTCTTTCATCACAGGCTCTAGACTCTTCGCCGCTTCCTTGGCCGACAGCCGTTGTGCGGTATCGGGGTGACGTCACGGATGGACTTCACCGTCAATCCGGCAGAGCCCAAAGCGCGTATCGCAGACTCGCGGCCACCACCCGGACCGTTAACCTGGACATCGATCGTCCTCATGCCCACATCCCGGGCATTTTGAGCCGCGTTCTGCCCTGCCACCTGAGCCGCAAAAGGAGTTCCCTTGCGCGACCCCTTGAAACCGATCCGTCCAGCCGAGGACCAACTCACGACGGCGCCCTCTGGGTCGGAAATGGTAATCAACGTGTTGTTGAACGTCGCTTTGATATGGGCTACACCGTGAGGAACAATCCTCTTTTCCTTCTTCCTCCGGTCCTTGCCTCCGCTGCGCGCTTTCGCCATCCTTCACCTCAATTTCTATTTCTTGACCTGCTTCTTGCCCGCAACCGCTCCACGCCTCGGCCCCTTCCGGGTTCGCGCATTGGTGTGGGTTCGCTGTCCTCGCAAGGGGAGATTCCTCCTGTGACGCACCCCCCTGTAGGAACCGATTTCGATCAGACGCCGAATATTCTGTCCGACCTCCTTGCGTAGATCACCTTCGACCCGACCCTCATCCTGGACGACCTGCCGGATACGGCGAGCCTCCTCTTCGGTGAGGTCCTTGACTTTGATCGTTTCTTCCACCCCTGCCGTCTCGAGGATCTTCCGAGACCGGGTACGCCCGATACCGTAGATATATGTCAGGCCAACCCAGGCCTGTTTGCTCGGAGGCAGATCGACACCTGCTATTCGCGCCATGGCTACACCTTACCCTTGTCGTTGCTTGTGCTTGGGGTTCTCACAGATCACCCTTACGACACCGTGGCGCCTGATGATCTTGCACTTCGGACACATTCGCTTGACTGACGAACGAACTTTCATAGCGACTTCCTCGGTTACCTCAACCTGTAGACAATACGGCCGCGACTGAGATCGTATGGTGACAACTCCACGCGGACTCTGTCCCCCGGCAGGATGCGTATGAAGTGTTTCCGCATCTTTCCGGAGACGTGTGCCAATACCTGGTGGCCATTTTCGAGCTCGACACGAAACATGGCGTTTGGCAGAGGCTCCACCACCACAGCTTCGACTTCGATCGCTTCTTCTTTGGCCAATTCTTCTCCTCAACTTTCATCCAACAGCCGTCAAGCAATCGCTGCCTGGCTGCGGCCCAAGACCCTCTGTCCAGTCTCGGTCACTGCAACCGAGAATTCAAAATGCGCCGACAGGGCGCCGTCAGTCGTTCGTGCGGTCCAGCCATCCGCGTCCACCTTGATACCCGGTTCACCCGCATTGACCATGGGCTCGATCGCCAGCACCATGCCAGGCTCGAGCATCGGTCCGCGCCCGGGCTGACCGAAGTTGGGTATCTGTGGGTCCTCGTGCAACGCCGCTCCGATGCCGTGCCCAACGAACTCTCGAACCACAGAGAAACCGAACTTCTCTACATGGCCCTGCACGGTGTGCCCGATATCCGACAGCCGCTTTCCCGGCTCGACTACCCGGATAGCGAGCTCGAGCGACTCCCGAGTGACATCCATCAACTGTCTGGCCTGCGGGCTGATCACACCGACCGAATAAGTGCGGGCGGCGTCGCCATAGTACCCCTTGTAGAGCACTCCACAGTCGACGCCTATTATGTCCCCTTCTCCAAGCGGGGTCTCGTTGGGAATGCCGTGCACGATGACATCGTTGATCGACGTACACAGAGTGGCTGGAAACCCGCGATAGTTCAGAAAGGCAGGCACACCTCCAGCACTGCGGATGAACTCCTCGGCGAAACAGTCGAGCTCGGCGGTGGTCACGCCTGGCACGATCATTTCCGTGATCCCATCCAAGACCTCGTGGACGATGCGATTCGCCTCGTCCATGAGCTCGATCTCGCCTGTGGACTTCAGGACCGTCACGCACCCACCTTCCGCCCCAGTGCTTCGAGCAGGGCCACCGTGATCTCTTCGATGAGGCGATCGCCGTCGATCGGCAACAACTGACCTCTTTGCTCGTAGTATTCGACCAATGGCTGCGTCTGCCGACGGTAGACCAGCAGCCGTTGACGAATCACGTCTTCCTTGTCATCGGCGCGCTGCCTACCCAGGATCCGCTCCACCAGTACGGCTTCGGGTACCTTGAGGTAGAGCACGCCATCCAGCTCGGCTTCCATGCCAACCACAATCTCAGCCAACTGGTCGGCCTGCGCCAGGGTGCGAGGGTAGCCGTCCAGGATGAACCCACCCCTGGCGTCCTCCTTGGCCAGTCGATCCCTGACGACCTCGCCCATGGTGGCATCGTCCACCAGATCTCCGGAGCTCATGACCTGCTTGATCTTTTCTCCGAGAGGTGTAGCCGCGGCGACGGCCTCCCTCAACATCTCCCCGGTGGAGATGGCAGGAATGGCCAGCTCCTCGGCGAGCAGTGCTGCCTGGGTTCCCTTGCCCGAGCCAGGGGCTCCTAGAAGTACGAGTCGCATTGTGGGTCCTTTCCGAAGTCGTCTGGGATGGCTTATCCCCTACGGCCGCGGATCCTCCCTCGTTTCATGAAGCCTTCGTAATTGCGCATCACCAGCTGACTCTCAACCTGCTGAACCGTGTCCATGGCAACGCCGACAACGATCAGCAGGGAGGTGCCACCGAAGTAGAACTGGATCCCCATGCCCTGGGTAAACCAGGCTGGCATCACTGCGTCGAGGGTCGGACCGATGAAGGGCAGGCCCTCGACTTTCATTCCGCTGAGCAGGAACTCCGGCAAAATAGAGACCGCTGCCAGGTAGACGGCACCCACCAGTGTCAGCCGGGTCAGGATGCGATCGATGTACTCGGCGGTTCGCCTGCCCGAGCGGATTCCAGGTATGAAGCCTCCGTACTTGCGGAGATTCTCAGCGGTATCGGCCGGATTGAAGATGATCGACACATAGAAGTAGCTGAAGAAGATGATGGCGGTCGCGTAGAGCATGTAGTAGATCGGCTGGCCCCAGGAGATCGCATCAGCGATGTTCCGCAGCCACTCGTTCTGGAACATGCCGGCAATCGTCGTCGGAATCATCACGACCGAACTGGCGAAGATGACCGGAATCACGCCACCGGTATTGACCCTCAATGGCAGATAGGTGTTCTGTCCACCATAGATCCTGCGCCCGACGACTCGCTTCGCGTACTGCACCGGAATGCGGCGCTGGGCGCGCTCCATATAGACGATGAAGGCGACGACCCCGAACATGAAGACGATCAGAATCAGCATCTTGAGCACCGAGGTGGTGCCGCTTTGCAGGCTGCCAATCGTCTGCACGATGGCACCGGGAAGGCCGACTACGATACCGGCAAAGATGATCAGCGAGATGCCGTTGCCGACTCCCCGTTCGGTGATCTGCTCACCCAACCACATGACGAAGGCGCAGCCCGTGGTCAGGGTGAGCATGGTAATCAGGCGAAATCCCCATCCCGGATGCGGTACCAGAGGAGCTCCGCCCGGGGTAGTCGTCTTCTCCAGCCAGAGGCTGATACCGGCCGACTGGACCAGGGAGATACCCATGGTCAGGTAGCGTGTGTACTGGGTGATCTTGCGCCGACCGAGCTCTCCTTCCTTGGAAAGCTTCTCCAAGTAGGGCCAGACGACCGTCAGCAACTGCAGAATAATGGACGACGTGATGTAGGGCATGATGCCCAGCGCGAAGACGGCCACGCGCTTCAAGCTGCCACCGGTAAAGGTGTTCACGAAGCCCAGCAGCGTGTTCTGCATCGCCGCCATGAACTCCACCAGAGCCTGTGGATCAATCCCGGGAGTGGGAATGTTGCAGCCGATCCGATAGACGGCCAGCAGCCCGAAGGTGAACAACACCCTCTTGCGCAACTCGGGAATCGCAAAGATATTGCGAAAGCTCTCGATCACGATTCAAGCACCTCGCAGCTGCCGCCTGCAGCCTCGATCTTGGCGCGGGCAGTGGCACTGAACTTGTGGGCCTTCACCTTAAGGGCGGTCGAAATCTCGCCGTTCCCCAGGACCTTGACCGGCTTGCCCGAGCGGACAACTCCCCGTTCCACCAGGCTCTCGGGATTCACCTCCCCTTCGAAGTCGGCAAGGCGAGCGATGTTGACCACCTGATATTCCGTCCTGAAGATATTGGTGAACCCGCGCTTGGGAACTCTCCGCACCAACGGCATCTGACCGCCTTCGAAACCGGCCCGCTGACTGAAACCGGAGCGCGATCGCTGCCCCTTGTGTCCTCGGCCGGCGGTCTTGCCGTGCCCCGATCCGGGACCGCGCCCAATTCGCTTCTTGGGACGTTTGGAGCCTTTGGCTGGCGACAGGTCATGCAACTTCATGACGATTCCTCCACGATCTCCGCCAGGTGAGGGATTTTGGCCACCATTCCCCTGACTGCCGGGGTATCGGGCCGCAAGACCTCATGCCGGATGCGTCTCAGACCGAGGCTTCTGAGCACCTCGTGCTGATTCTTCGGACGCCCAATCGGGCTCCTTATCTGTCGTATTTTCAGCATGTTCTGCTTCGCCATGGCTCTTCCCCGACTCTGCTAGTTGTCTTCTTCCTGGACCTTCTCTGCTGCTGGCTCGAGCTCTTCAAGACCGCGAAGCCGACGCACCTCGTTCTCGCTACGCAGCTGTGCCAGGCCGTCCATGGTCGCCTTCACCACGTTGTTGGGATTCTTCGACCCCAGCGACTTGGTGAGGATGTCTTGATATCCAGCGCTCTCCACCACCGCCCTGACGGCACCTCCGGCGATGACTCCGGTCCCCTCGGAAGCTGGCTTGAGGAGCACTCGGCTGGCGCCAAAGCGTCCCATCACCTCATGCGGCACTGTAGTGCCCCGCATCGGGAACTTGAAGAGGTTCTTCTTGGCGATATCGATTCCCTTGCGAATGGCACTGGGCACTTCCTTGGCCTTACCGGATCCAAATCCAACCCGGCCATTCCCATCGCCAATTACCACCAGTGCCGTGAAGGAGAAGTTCTTGCCACCCTTGACGACCTTCGTCACCCGATTGATATCGATGACCTGCTCGAAAAACTCGGGCTCGCTGTTAAAGTCTCTAGCCAACTTGATTCTCCTCCACTTCGCCTATCAGCAGACTGCTTCCCAGCTAGAAATCCAGGCCCTTGGAGCGCGCACCTTCCGCCACTTCCTTGACCCTGCCGTGAAAAATGTAGCCACCCCGGTCGAAGACGACGGCTTCGATACCTTTGGCCTTGGCACGCTCACCCAGCGCCTCGCCCACTTTCCGTGCCGCCGCCTTGGACTTGCTGCCACCCTCGAGCTTCTGCAGGATCTCGGGCTCTCCCGAGTTGGCCTGCACCAGGGTAACTCCCTGCAGATCGTCGATGACCTGCGCGTAGACGAACTTCAGACTCTTGTACACCGCCAGCCGGGGGCGATCGGTCGATCCCTGCACCGATTTGCGAACCCGCCTGTGGGCCCGTTTCCGACGCAAGCGCTTTTCCTGTGCCTTATCCATGATCTCTCCTCGGCTCTCTCTACTTGGCGGCGCCAGCTTTGCCGACTTTGCGACGCACTACTTCGTCCGAATAGCGAATACCCTTGCCTTTGTAGGGCTCCGGCTTGCGCAGCCGTCGAATGTTCGCCGCCACCTGGCCAACCTGCTGGCGGTCGGCACCGCTGACCATGATCTTGCCCGCCTTCTCGTCGACCTGGACCTCGATCCCTACGGGCACCGGAAAGACTACAGGGTGTGAAAAACCCAGCGCCAAGTGGATCTCGCTGCCTTTGAGCGAGGCGCGATAGCCGACGCCGTGGATCTCCAGTTGCTTGCTGAAACCTTCCGCAGCTCCGTGCACGGCATTGGCCAGCAGGGCTCTCATCAGCCCATGTTTGGAGCGCAAATCGCCGCTATCATCGTCCCGGGTCACGGTCACGACTCCATCTTCGATCTCCACCGGAATCCCCGTCAGCATCGATTGGCACACCTTACCCTTGGGGCCTTCGGCCACGAAAACCTGATCCTCGAGCGTCACCTTGACGCCTTGGGGGATCGCGATGGGCTCTTTTCCTACACGCGACATGATACCGGCCTCCTACCAGACCTCACAAAGGACCTCGCCTCCGACGCGACGCTGTCGCGCCTGTGAGTCGGTCAGCAGTCCCAGTGAAGTCGAGATGATTCCGACGCCCAGCCCGTTCAGGACGGGACGGATCTCTTCGGCACCCTTGTAGACGCGTCGCCCCGGCTTGCTGATCCGCTTGATGCTTCGAATCAAGGGTTCGCCGTCGGGGGTATAGCGCAAATAGATGCGCAACTGCTTCTTTACCGGATCGCCGTCGAGCTCCTGGACCGACTCGACGTATCCCTGCTCTTTGAGTATCCGGCAGACCTCGAGCTTGAGCTTCGATGCCGGTACATCCAGGCGATCGTGCTTCGCCATGTATGCGGTGCGGATCCGACTCAGCAGATCTGCCACTGGATCGGTCATCGTCATGGTGATTCCTCCACTGGCCCCTGTCTCTCGTGACTTCTCATGCGCTCGAGCGAATCCCTACCAGCTGGCCTTGATAACTCCCGGCAGGTAACCCTGCAGGGCCAAATTGCGAAAGCAGATTCGGCATAGGCCGAATTTGCGCAGATAACCGCGTGGGCGCCCACAGCGCTGACAGCGATTCCGATGCCTGACGGCGTACTTCGGCTGTTTCAGGTTCTTGGCTATTTTGGCGGTGGTTGCCACGTTCAATCTCCTTGCAGTCTATTCAGCAGCAGCGCCGGATCGGCTGAGAGCAAAGGGCATTCCCAGCTCACGCAGCAGATAGAAAGCCTGCTCGTCATTCTTGGCGCTGGTCACGATCGTGATATTGAGACCCTTGGATCGATCTACCTTGTCGTAGTCGAGGTCGGGGAAGATCAAGTGATCTCGGACACCCAGAGTGTAGTTGCCACGACCATCGAAGCTGCCGTTGGGCACCCCGCGGAAGTCCCGCACCCGAGGCAAGGCAGTTGCGATCAGACGATCCAGGAAATTCCACATGTGATTTCCCCGCAGTGTCACCCGGCAGCCGATGGGCATACCCTCGCGCACCTTGAAGGCGGCGATCGACTTCTTGGCCCGAGTGATGGTCGGCTGTTGGCCTGCAACCTGCGCCAACTCTTCGACCGCCGCATCGAGAATCTTGATGTTCTGGGTCGCCTCCCCGAGGCCCATATTGAGAACGATCTTCTCGAGACGCGGCACGGCCATGACGTTCTCGATACCGAACTCGCCACTCAGCTTCTCGACTATCTCTTGCGAGTATCGAGTCTTCAGCCGGGGAACGTAGCCGTTACCGCTCTGCGCACCAGCGGCAGCTTTGGCGGGAGCCTTCGCGTCTTTCTTGCTAGCCATCTGACTTTAGTCCTCTCAGCTCAATTGAAGGTGGCGTCGCAGGCTTTGCACACCCGCACCCCACTGCCATCAGCCAATCGCTTCCGCCCGATTCGGGTCGCCTTGCCGCACTCGGGGCAGATCAATTTCAGATTTGACAGTCGGATCGGGGCTTCTCGTTCCACGATGCCGCCCTGAATCTGCTTGTTCGGGTTCGGTCGTGTATGGCGCTTGATCATGTTGGCGCGCTCGACGATTGCAGTCGCATCGCCCGGGAAGACCCTCAGGACTCGCCCCTTGACGCCACGATCCCGCCCCAGAATCACCACTACTTCGTCGTTCTTCTTGATCTTGACCTTGTGCATCTCTCTGCTCCGCTACCTGAACCTTCGAAATCGACTCGTTACGAGTCCATCGAGCGTGCTACAGCACCTCCGGCGCCAATGACACGATCTTCATAAAGCGCTTCTCACGCAACTCGCGAGCCACCGGTCCGAAAACACGAGTACCAACCGGCTCACCCGCGTCGGTCACCAGCACCGCAGAATTGGAATCGAAGCGTATATGGCTTCCATCCTTGCGCCGGTAGGCCCGTCGCGTTCGGACAATGACCGCCTTGACGACCTGCCCCTTCTTGACGGTTCCTTCTGGGGTCGCTTCCTTCACCGACGCGGTGATCACGTCACCGAGCCCTCCGTACCGACCTGAGGACCCGCCTCGCATGTGAATACACGCGATCTTCCGGGCGCCGGAGTTGTCTGCCACATCCAAAACTGTGCCCATCTGAATCATTGTCAGCTACCCTCCGCCCTCTTCAGGATCTCCTTGACCCGCCAACGCTTCTGTTTCGACAGAGGTCGACTGGAGACGATCTGAACGCGGTCGCCCAGGCGGCACTCGTTGTTCTCGTCATGGGCAAAAAACCTCGACGTTCGCTTCAGGTAGCGACGGTAAAGACGGTGCATCACCGTGTTGGTAACAGCGACCACGACGGTTTTGTCCATCTGGTCTTTGACCACTGTGCCGACTTTTACCTGTTGCCGCCCCCGGCTGGCTGGCGCTGTATGCTCCGACATCACCTTAGCTCCCCGAAAAATTCCTTCGTCTAGTCCCGCTTCTCGCGAAGGACCGTCAGAACTCGAGCCAGATCTCGCTTCGCCTGGCGCATTTTCGCCGGGCTCTCCAACTGGCCCGTCACCCTCTGCAGTCTCAAGGCGAAGAGCTTTTCAGCCAGCTCTTTCTCCCGATCCCGCAGCTCTTCAACAGTCTGCTCTCTCAGCTCCGAAGCCTTCATCACTCACCTCACCAGGCCGTCTGCTCGCGCGAGATGTATCGCGTCTTGATGCCGAATTTGAACGAAGCCAGCTCGATCGCTCTCTTGGTAACTTCGGGATCGACACCTTCGACCTCGAACAGAATGCGACCCGGCTTGACAACGGCTACCCAGCCCTCCGGATTGCCCTTACCCTTACCCATTCGCGTTTCGAGGGGCTTCTTGGTGATCGGCTTGTCCGGAAACACTCGGATCCAGATCTTCCCGCCACGCTTCACCCCTCGCGCAATCGCAATTCGGGCAGACTCGATTTGCCGCGAGCTCACCCAGCCTGCTTCCGTCGCCTGCAGGGCATGGTCACCAAAAGCGATGTAGTCCCCACCCTTCGCCCTGCCACGACGCCGGCCGCGCTGCTTCTTCCTGTACTTGACCTTCTTGGGCATCAACATGATCTTGACTCCTCGGTAGGATCAGATTGCCGCGCGGCGGGCTTTCTCCCGCAGCAGGTCGCCTTTGTAGATCCACACCTTGCAACCGATCACTCCGTAGGTCGTGCGCGACTCAGCGAACCCGTAGTCGATCTCCGCCTTCAGGGTGTGGAGCGGCAGGCGACCTTCCTGGTACCACTCCGTGCGTGCGATCTCGTTGCCTCCGAGTCGCCCCGATACCATGATCTTGAAACCCTTGGCACCGAACCGGAATGCCGACTCCATCTGCTTTTTCATCGCCCGACGAAAGGCCACCCTGCGAATCAGCTGACCAGCGAGATTCTCAGCCACCAACTGGGCATCCAGCTCGGGGCGTTGGATCTCCTGGATGTTGATATGCACCTCGCGACCCATATGCTTCATCAGATCGTCGCGCAGCTTGTCGACTTCGGCGCCTTTGCGGCCGATAATAATGCCCGGCCTCGACGTATAAATGGTGACTCGCAGCTTGTCGGCCGCCCGCTCGATATCGATCTCGCTGACACCGGCGTGCGACAGTCGCTCCTTCAGCCGAGCCCTCAGCTCGAGATCTTCGTGCAACAGCCTGGCGTAGTCTTTATCGGCATACCAACGCGACTTCCAAGACTTGTTGTAAACCAACCGGAACCCATACGGGTGAGTTTTTTGCCCCACTATCGTCTCCTTAACCGTCGCAAGCTATTCACCCTTCCGGGTATCCAGTTTGATCGTCACGTGACTCTGGCGCTTCAGAATGCGAAACGCCCGACCCATGGGTTGAGGGCGTATGCGCTTCAGCGTCGGCCCACCATCGACGAAGACCTCTTTGACGTACAGCCGATCCACATCCAGCTGATCGTCGAGGTTCTCGGCATTGGCGATCGCCGATTGAAGCAACTTGCGCAGAGGTCGCGCTGCGCCCTTCTTGCTCAACGCCAGAATGTTGGCCGCGTCCTGAACGCCTTTGCCACGAATCTGATCGGCCACCAGCCTCACCTTCTGCGGTGAGGTCTGTAGGTACCTGTGTCGCGCTGTTACTTCCATCGCTGAAGGTCCTCTTGAATCCATTCGCGTCGCACCCTATCGGGGGCGACCCATCTTCTCCACTCTCTTGCCACCGTGACCACGAAACGTCCGGGTCATCGCGAACTCGCCCAACTTGTGGCCGACCATGTTCTCGGTGACGAAGACCGGGATGAACTTGATGCCGTTGTGCACCGCGATGGTGCGTCCCACCATATCGGGCGTAATCGTCGAGCGGCGAGACCATGTCTTGATGACGCGTTGGTCGTTGGTGCCGACCGCCACCTTCACCTTGTCCTCCAGGTGATAGTCGATGAAGTAACCCTTCTTCAGAGATCGAGCCATATCGCTTCTCCACCTTTACTTGCGCTTGCGGCGCCGCACGATCATGTTGTCGGTGCGCTTGTTCTTGCGGGTCTTGTAGCCCTTGGTCGGGAAGCCCCAAGGGGTGCAGGGGTGACGCCCACCCGAGCTCTTGCCCTCTCCACCACCCATAGGGTGATCGACAGGATTCATGGTCACGCCGCGGTTGTGAGGACGACGTCCCTGCCAGCGAGTTCGGCCCGCCTTACCAGAAGAGATGTTGCCGTGATCCAGGTTGCCGACCTGACCGATCGTGGCGTAGCAGCCCAGATGCACCTTACGCACCTCACCCGAAGGTAGCTTCACCTGGGCATAGCTTCCTTCCTTGGCCATCAGCTGAGCCCCACCGCCTGCGCTGCGCACCAGCTGGCCACCCTTGCCGATCTTGAGCTCGACATTGTGAATGATGGTGCCAACAGGGATCTGCTGAATGGGCAGCGCATTGCCCAGATTTACCGGGGCACCCTCACCCGAGATCACCTTCGCGCCCACTTTCAGGCCATTGGGCCAGAGGATGTAGCGCTTGTCACCATCGGCATAGATCAGCAAGGCGATATGAGCCGTCCGATTCGGGTCGTACTCGACCGTGGCGACCGTGGCGGGAACGCCGTGCTTGTCCCGCTTGAAGTCCACCACGCGGTAGCGCCGCTTGTGACCGCCGCCGCGGAACCGAACCGTAGTCAGACCCTTGTTGTTGCGCCCACCGATCCGCTTTTTGCCCTTGGCAAGCGGCTTGTGCGGCTTGCTCGTCGTCAGCTCCTCGAAGGTCGAGACCGACCGATCGCGGCTCGCCGGGTTGGTGGGTTTGAGTTGTTTGACTGCCATGGCTACTGGTTCCTTTCGCTGCTTTGTCCGGACAGCGTTCCGATAGTCGAGCGGCTGGCGTGAGATCGATGCCGGAGCTCGACCTCTCTACGCCGCCGATGTCATACGCCCTCGAAGAACTCGATGGTCTTCTCACCCTCCGCCAGTCGGACGTATGCCTTCTTCCAGTCAGGCCGCCGGCCTTCGAATCGACCCTGCCGACGAACCTTGCCGTGCATCGAGGCGATGCGGACCTCGGCCACCTTGACCTTGAACTGCGACTCTACCGCCCGCTTGACGTCTATCTTGTTGGCCTTGCGATCCACTTCGAAGGCGACAGTATTGGTGTCGTCCCTCTGCGACGTCGACTTCTCGGTGATCAACGGGCGTCGGATTACGTCCTGGACTCTCATTTGGACAGGACCTCCACCATACGGTTCAAGGCTTCTTCCGACACCACGATGTGCGCTCTGTCCACGACGTCGTAGACGTTGACGGCCAGCGCGTCGACGGTCTTGACCTTCGGATTGTTGCGAGCAGCCAGAGCCAGGTTCTCGTTGCCATGGGTGTCCACCAGCAGCGCTCTGCCCGACACCCCCAAGCCCTGAAGCTTGCCGGCGAGATCCTTGGTCTTGTGAGTGTCCACTTCCAACCGATCCACAATCAGGATCTCGGCGTCCTTCAGTTTCCGCGACAGAGCCGACTTCAGCGCGTTGCGCTTCTCGCGCGGACTCAGCTTGTCCGCATGACTTCTCGGCTGAGGACCGTGGACCGTGCCGCCGCCTCGCCATAGTGGAGAACGTATTCCGCCGATGCGAGCCCGGCCTGTTCCCTTCTGGCGCCACAGCTTACGTCCCGACCCTGCTACCTCTCTGCGGGTCTTGGTCTTGTGTGTGCCGCTGCGCCGGGCCGCCAGGTATGAGAGCACCGCCGAATGAATGAGGTGCTCCTTGTACGGGTAGCCAAACACCTCGTCCGGAAGCTCGATCTCCCTGACCTTCTTGTTGTCCAGATTCTTGACTGCAACCTTCATCGAGTCCCCCTACCGCACTTAGCCACGCTTGGCTCGCTTGACTGCCACATATCCGTTTTTCGGACCAGGCACCGCACCCCTCAGATAGAGCAGATTCCTCTCCTCGTCGATCTTCACCACCCGCAAGTTCTTCTTGGTGACCCGCACGTTGCCCGTCTGCCCCGGCAGCTTGGTACCCGGAAAGACACGGGATGGGTCCGACGCCTGTCCGATCGAGCCTGGAGCCCGGTGGAACATGGAACCGTGGGTTGCTTTGCCACCGCCGAAGCCATGGCGCTTGATCACGCCCTGAAAGCCCTTTCCCTTACTGGTACCCACCACGTCGACGAACTCGTCCACAGAAAAGATATCTACCTTGACCTGGTCACCAGCCTTCGAGTCGTCTTCGGCATCCACGTCGAACTCGACCAGTCGCCGCATCGGTGCCACGCCGGCCTTCTCGAAATGCCCCGTTTGTGGCTTGGTGACACGACGGGCCGGCCGCTCCTCGACCAGCCCGAGCTGGATCGCCTCGTAGCCATCCTTCTCAGCGGTCTTGCGCTGGACGACCAGACAAGGCCCCGCCTGAATGACGGTGACCGGGTGCGCTAGCCCGTCATCGGCAAAGATCTGCGTCATTCCCAGTTTCCTACCCAAGATGCCTTGCATCACTTCGAACCTCTCCTAACCTACTTGCCAAATGCCTTGATTTCCACGTCGACACCAGCTGGCAATTCCAGCTTCATGAGTGCGTCGACGGTCTGACTGGTGGGCTCGAAAATATCGAGCAGCCGCTTGTGCGTCCGGATCTCGAACTGCTCACGCGACTTCTTGTCGACGTGCGGACCCCGGTTCACCGTAAAGCGGGCGATATGGGTAGGCAGCGGGATCGGGCCCACCACGCGTGCACCGGTACGTCTCGCCGTATCGACGATCTCGCCAGTGGAGGTGTCGAGAATTCGATAGTCGTACGCCTTGAGGCGAATGCGGATCTTTTCGTTGACCATGGCCAGTTCCCTTCGACAGACTCGATTCCGACCTACTCGATGATTTCGGTGACGGTGCCGGCGCCGACCGTTCGGCCGCCCTCACGAATCGCGAATCGCACGCCCTTTTCCATGGCGATCGGCGCGATCAGCTCCACCGTC